>Ga0307374_10001972_pt1 | contig 37261 bp, 34 predicted proteins | sample OX3MG_FD_202532 | JGI IMG/M metagenome (GOLD analysis project Ga0307374, IMG submission 202532) | Soil microbial communities from Risofladan, Vaasa, Finland - OX-3 | ecosystem: Environmental > Terrestrial > Soil > Coastal area > Acid sulfate soil | place: Finland: Risofladan, Vaasa | collected... | reverse complement strand
TTCTTCGGCACCCAGCTTGCCGCCAACCAGATGATCGCCCAAGGCGACGGGGGCCGGATCATCAACATGACCTCGGTGCATGAGGACTGGCCGATGCCCGGCAACACCGCATACTGCCTCTCCAAGGGCGGCATGCGCATGCTGACCCGCACCGCCGGTGTCGAGCTGGCGCCGCACAACATCCTGGTGGTGGGCGTGGGCCCCGGGGCGGTGGACACCCCCATCAACAAGGCGACCGTGGCCGACCCGGCTCTCCTGGCGACCCTCGATGCCGCCATCCCGATGGGACGGCTGGCCGAGCCCGAGGAGATCGCCAACATCGTCGCCTTCCTGGCCGGGCCAGGTGCCAGCTATCTCACCGCCACCACCATCTTCGCCGACGGGGGTCTCATGCAGTCCAGCCCCGGGCTCTGACCGTCGCCCCGTCCTACAAGAGATCGGAGAGGAAACCATGGAAGGAAATGTGGTCACCGCAGAACGACTCATCCCTGCCCCACCGAGCGTCATCTTCGACCTGATCGCCGACGCCTCCCGGCACCCCGACTTCGACGGCTCGGGATCGGTGAAGCAGGTGAGGTCGGGCGGGTCGGAGCCGCTCGGCCTCGGATCCGCCTTCAGCATGTCCATGCAACTGGGCGTGAAATACACGATGCAGAACACGGTCATCGAGTTCGAGAAGGACCGGCGGATCACCTGGCAGGTCAGGCCGCCGGGGTTCGTGGGACAATTCGTGGGTGGCCGGATCTGGCGATACGAGCTCGAGCCGGTCGGCGACGGGACACGGGTCCGCGAGAGCTGGGACATCTCGCAGGACCACCAACGGTTCTTCTTCACCCTGGGCAAGATGTCTGCCACCACCAAGACCAACATGGAGAAGTCCCTGGCCCGCATCGAGGAGCTGACAACCGGGCCCGGCTGACCCCGGACGCCCACCGGCGACGGTCGGTTGAGGCACGGTCGGTTCGGGAAGGTCGCCACCCCTCTCGGTGTTGAGAGGAGCATGGTGGCCCTCTCCGTTCTCGACCTGGCCACCGTGGCCAAGGGGTTCACGCCTGCTGATGCGCTGGCCGATACCACCCGCCTGGCGGGGGTGGTCGAGCAGCTCGGCTACCGCCGAATGTGGGTTGCCGAGCATCACGGCATGCCTGCGGTGGCCAGCTCGGCTCCTGCTGTTCTGATCGGACACCTGGCCGACGCCACCACGACGCTACGGGTCGGGGCCGGTGGCGTGATGCTCCCCAATCACGCGCCGTTGGTCATTGCCGAGCAGTTCGGCACGCTCGAGGCGCTCCACCCCGGTCGCATCGACCTCGGACTGGGCCGGGCCCCCGGCACCGACCAGGTCACGGCCCGAGCCCTCCGCCGGACCGACGACCTCGGAGCCGATAGCTTTCCCCACGACGTCGTGGAACTGATCAACTACCTGGCCGAGAGCGACGCTCCGCCGACCCATCCGGCACCGGTGCCGGGACGGGGTTACCTCCCCGAGATGTGGCTCCTCGGTTCATCGACGTTCAGCGCCCAGCTCGCCGGGCTGCTCGGCCTACCGTTCTCTTTCGCCTATCACTTCAGTCCCGATCAGGTGGACCAGGCCCTGGCACAGTACCGGGCGACGTTCAAGCCCTCGTTCCTGCTGGACACGCCCCTGGCCATGGTGGCCGTCTCCGTGCTGTGCGCGCCGAGCGACGACGAAGCGCAATGGTTGGCCGGGCCATCGGCGCTGTCCATGTTGAAGCTCCGCACCGGTCGGCTCGAGCCCGTCTCCAGTCCCGAGGAGGCGGCGGCCTATCGCTATACCCCCCAGGAGCGGGCATTGGTCGATGGCATCACGTCGTCCCACCTGATCGGCAACCCCGACACGGTGGTGAAAGGTCTGATCGACCTGCAACAGCGCACCGATGCCGATGAGCTCATGCTGTCGACCCGAGCCCACTCCCTCGAGGCCAGGGTGCAGTCGCTGACCCTGGTGGCCGAGCATTGGCCCATGTGGGACGCATCGGTGCCGGCGTCCAACCCGGCCCCCTAAAGCGGGCTGCAGTGGGGGAGAACCTCTTCGCCGATGAGGGCCAGATGGTCCACGTCGAGCAGATCGAGGATCTGGAGATACATGCGAGCTGATCCCGCCTCTCCGTATGTGGCCAACTTGGCCAGCACCTCGTCCGGAGTCCCACACAGGCCGTGGTCGCGCAGCTCGTCCACCTCCCGGCCGATGGACGCGGCCCGCGCCACCACCTCGGCCTCGTTCCGACCGCAGCAGATCACCTGAGCCGCCGAGAAGATGAGCGAGGCCGGATCTCGATCGATGGTCTCGCACGCTCCTCGCACCCGTTTGAACTGGTCACGGGTCACGTCGAGTGGCCGGAAGGCGATGTTGAACTCGGTTCCGTACGTCGCGGCAAGCAGGGGGGTGCGCCTCGGCCCCTTGCCCCCGATGATGACCGGCGGCCCGGGCCGCTGGTAGGGCTGGGGGAGCGCCGGGCTGTCGGTCACCTGGTAGTGGCGGCCTTGGTAGTTGAAGCGATCTCCCTCCTTTGTGGCCCACAGTCCGGTGACGATGGCCAGCTGCTCCTCGAGCCGATCGAACCGCTCGACGACGTCCGGAAAGGGAATCCCGTATGCCGTGTGCTCGGCCTCGTACCAGCCGGCACCGAGGCCCAACTCGATCCGGCCACCGCTCATGGCATCGACACCGGCCACGGTGATGGCGAGCGGCCCGGGGAGTCGGAAGGTGCCCGAGGTCACCAGGGTGCCGAGCCGGATCCGACTGGTCTCCCGGGCCAGGGCAGCCAGGGTGATCCATGCGTCGCTGGGTCCGGGGAGCCCGTCGGGAGCGCCCATGACCAGATAGTGATCACTGCGGAAGAAGCCGTCGAAGCCCAGGCGCTCGGCGGTCTGAGCCACCGCAAGCAGGGTGTCGTAGGAGGCCCCCTGTTGGGGCTCGGTGAAGATCCGTAGCTGCATGTCCACGGTCTAGCCGAACGAGGACCAAACCCCGCGCTGGTGACCGCGCCCGTCTCAGCCCAGCGCTGCTCCGGCCCCGATGACCCCTTCGTCGAACTCGGCGTCACCGGCCCCGGCCATCCCACCGGCCATGCCCACGTCCTCGCTCGGACGCTCGAGACCCGACGTCGAGCGCAACCGGATCTCCTTCAGGAACAGGGCGAGCACGAACATCCCCACGGCGATGGGAACGCCCAGCAGGAACACCGAGTGCAGCGAGCGGACGAACGATTCGAGAATGCCGTGCTGAACGGCCGGCGGAAAGCTGTGCAGCTGGGCCCGGCTCATGGAGAAACTGCCCTTCACATGGATGGCCTTGGACGCCGCTCCCGGTACCAGCACCGGAATCCAGTGGCTCAGGCCGGCAATGAACACCGCTCCGAACAGGGAGGTGCCGAAGGCGCCACCCAAGGACCGGTAGAAGGTGACGGCCGCAGTGGCGGCTCCGATCTGGGTGGCCGGCACTGCGTTCTGGACGGACACCATCATGACCTGCATGGTCATGCCCATGCCCGCGCCGAGTACCGCGACGTAGGCGCTCATGGTCAGGTGCGACGTGTGCAGGCCGAGCTGGGAAAGCAGCACCACGCCGACGACCACCAGCACCGAGCCGACAACAGGAAAGACCTTGTAGCGGCCGGTGCGGGAGACGACCTGGCCGGAGAGTACCGACGCACTCAAGACCCCCATCATCAGCGGGATCATCAGGAGGCCCGACACCATGGCCGACACCCCGTCCACCAACTGCAGGTAGAGCGGCAAGTAGATGATGGCGCCGAACATGATCATGGACAGCAGGAACGACACTGACGTGGAGACCCGGAAGATCCCGATGTGGTAGAGGCTCGGCGGCAGGATCGGTTCGGCCGCCTTGCGCTCCCACAGCAGGAAGCCCACGATCAACGTGACAGCGACGACCGACAGCCCGACGATGGTCGGGGATCCCCAGGCGTACTGGTTGCCGCCCCACACCGTGACCAGCAGGGCCGCGGTCACACCGACCAGCATCAGGCTGGCACCGAAGTAGTCGATCTTGTGGGACTGCCGGCGGAAGGGGAGCTTGAGGACCGCCGAGGTCACCACCAGTGCCACGATGCCCACAGGGATATTGATGAGGAAGATCCACCGCCAGCTCAGGCTGTCGGTGAAGAACCCGCCGAGCAGCGGACCGGCGATCGACGACAGGGCGAAGGTGGCACTGAAGTACCCCTGGTAGCGGCCCCGCTCGCGGGGGGAGACCACGTCGGCGATGATCGTGAAGGCCATGGCCATCAGGCCGCCGGCACCCAACCCTTGGATGCCCCGGAACGCGATGAGTTGGGTCATGTTCTGACTGAGGCCGGAGAGCGCCGACCCGATCAGGAAGATGACAATGGCGAATTGGAAGAGTCCCTTCCGGCCGAACTGGTCGGAGAGCTTCCCGTAGAGCGGGGTGGAGATGGTCGAGGTCAACAGGTAGGCGGTCACCACCCAGCTGATGTGGTTCAGCCCGTGAAGGCTGTTCACGATGGTGGGCAAGGCGGTGCCGACGATGGTCTGGTCGAGCGCGGCGAGGAACATCCCGATCATCAGCCCGCTGAACACCACGAGGATCTGACGGTGGGTGAGGAGGACCGGTGCTGGACCGCCGGCGACCGACTGGCTGTTCGGGTCATCGGTGCCCGCCGGCGGCCCTGTCTGTTCGTTCTCCCGAGGTGGTGTCTCGATGGTCATGGTGCGCCGACGGCGGTGTGCTGGTCCCGGGAGTGATCGAGTCCAGCCTCGAGGCGCAGCAGGCCACCGGCCAGGACGGTCCGTTCCTCATCCGACCAACCACCCATGGCATCGGCCAGGGCCTGGCGACGAGCTTCGGAGACGGCGCCGAGCACAGACCAGCCGCGTTCGGACAGGCTGAGGAGTGATGCCCGACCGTCGGCCGGGTCGGGAACCTTGACGACCAGACCGCATGCCACCAGGTCCCGCATCTGGCGGCTCACCGTCGAAAGGTCGAGTGAGACCGTGTCGGCCAGCTCCGACAGGCGAATGGGGGACTGACTCGAGAGCCGTACGAGAAGCCAGTAGCCGGCCCGGTCGATCGACTCCCCTTTGGCCAATGCCGTCTGGGGCACCTCGAGTCGGAGGATGAGCCGGGCCACCTGGGTGAGCGACCGCTCGAGCTCGGCCGACACGCTGCACAACGGTCCTGAGGCGACCGGTATGGAGTCGGTCGTGGGAGTGTCGATGGGTGTCACGGGGTTGTCCTTCGATCCGGTGCAGCGTCGGCCCGGGGATCGGCCAGCAAACTGCTTGTAACAAGCAACTATACCAGTGAACAGGGCGGCTCCGAACGCGCCCGGTCATTCCTTGGGCAGGTACAGCCCCGGAACTGCCCCGGCCACAGGCGCCAAGCCACGGCCCACAACGAGGATTCCGGCCACGGTGGCACCCGACAGCCGCAATGTCGCGGCCGCACTCTGGGCGCGGGCACCGGTGATGATGGTGTCGTCGACCACGAGGACGCGTCGACGGCGTAGCCAAGCCCGATCGGCCGAGGCTTCCACCTCGAATCCGTGCCGGGAGGCGATCAGATGGTCGGTGGCGTCCTCACCGCGGACCAACAGCGGCTGCCAGCATCGACGCAGCTCATCGACGCCGGACACCAATGCGTCCACCGGGGCTCCCCGCGGCCGGCACGACGACGGAACGGTGGCCACGACATCCCATCCGTATCCGAATCGTCCGGAAGGCCGTCTCCGATGGCGGACCATCCAGTCGTCGATGAGGCCAGTGAGCTTCTCGACGTGGGCCCGCCTGGCCTCCCCGACCGGTGCGTCCTTGTAGCCGCGGAGGTTGCGGTGCATGTCGTCCCCGATCCGGTAGTCGGCCACGGCGACCACCGGGGTGAGGGGCATGTGCAGCTGCCGGATCAGCACCGAGCAGCAGTAGCAGACGGCGAAGCCGACGTGACTGGGACCCATGCACACGCGACAGAGGCCATTGACGGAAGGGGAACGGGCCATGGTTCGCTCGATCTCGTACGGGGCCGGCTGTTGCCGGTGTCGATTGACGGCGACTCCGGTCCGAGAGGACACGTCGCGATGGGACGCCGACAGTGCTTCAGGTGTCGGATGAGCCGTTCGTTGCGACCTCATCGGAGGCGCGATAGAGGAGGAATGTGCCGGTCGTCCGGCTCACCAACTGATCCTCACCGTTGCTCATCGTGGCCTCGGCGTAGGCGACCTGTCGGGCCAGGCGCACCACATCGCCACGGAGCCGGTAGGTCTCGCCGACGGAGGCCGGACGCATCGTCTCGACCTTCATCTCGAGGGTGGCGCGGGAGCGGTCACGTCCGGCGAGCGCGGCATTGACGGCGAAATTCATCGCTGCATCGAGGAGCAGCCCGTGCACGCCGGCCTGCACGATCCCATGGGGGTTGCACGCCAGGGGGGCCGGGGTGAACGACCCCGTCACCCACCCGAGATCCTCGCCATCGACCCCGTAGTCACCGAAGGACCCGCCCACCGTCCCGATGAGCTCCATACCGCCGTTTCCCAGCCAACGGTCCATGTTCTTGATCCGACCCGTCATCTCCCTGACCGTAGTGCCAGGCTGCATCACGATCGATCTACCGTCGACAAGGTCCGCTCTGACGAAAACTTGACCGCGCGGTCAAGTTGTTTCGCATAGAGTCGGAGCAACGTCAGAAGTTCCGCTACGAGCCCCAATGCCGGCAGGTGCGAGCGCCGTCGGACCCGGTAAGGAGATCCCCATGACCGATGCAGTGATCGTCGACGCAGTCCGCACCCCCGGAGGGAAGAGAAACGGGAAGTTGCGCAACTGGCACGCCGCTGACCTGGCATCGGAGCCATTGAAGGCCCTGGTGGAGCGCAACCATCTCGATCCGGCCCTGATCGACGACGTGATCATGGGTTGTGTCATGCAGGTAGGCGAGCAGTCCCTCAACGTGGGACGGAATGCCGTGCTGGCCGCCGGCTATCCGGAGTCGGTGCCGGCCACGACGATCGACCGCCAGTGCGGCTCGTCCCAACAGGCCCTCCACTTCGGCGCCCAGGGGGTCATCGCCGGCGCCTACGACATCGTCATCGGAGCCGGGGTCGAGGTCATGACCCGGACGCCGATGGGCTCATCCGTAGTGCGCGACCTCGGGTACCCGTTCGGTCCCCGCATGATGAACCGCTACGCCGAACGCGGCGGTCTGGTCGGTCAGGGCGAGAGCGCCGAACTGATCGCCGAGCAGTGGGACATCAGCCGCGACGCCCTGGACGAGTTCGCCGTGCGTTCCCACCATCGTGCCGCCACCGCCACTGCCGAGGGCCGGTTCGAACGTGAACTGGTTCCGGTGGCCATCAAGGATGACGATCGGGCCGATACCGACGAACTGATCACGACCGATGAGGGCATCCGCCCCGACGCCTCGGTCGAAGTGCTGGCCAACCTGAAGCCGGCATTCCGGTCCGAGAACGGCAAGGTCACCGCGGGCAACTCGTCACAGATCACCGATGGTGCCTCTGGGGTCCTCATTATGAGCGAGGAGAAGGCCAGCGCTCTCGGCCTGACCCCGCGAGCGCGTTTCCACAGCTTCGCGGTGACCGGCACCGACCCGATCACCATGCTTACCGGTCCCATTCCCGCCACCAAGTCGGTCCTCGAGAAGGCCAAGCTCACGCTCGACGACATCGATGTCATCGAGATCAACGAAGCCTTTGCCTCGGTGGTGCTGGCCTGGCAGAAGGAGCTCGGCGCCGACCTCGACAAGGTCAACGTCAACGGTGGGGCGATCGCGCTCGGGCATCCGCTGGGAGCTTCGGGCGCCAAGCTCATGGCCACGTTGCTCAACGAACTCGAGCGCGCCCAGGGTCGCTACGGCTTGCTCACCATGTGCGAGGGCGGCGGGCTGGCCAACGCCACCATCATCGAGCGCCTGGGCTGATCCCTCCCGCCGCCCGCGTCAGTGGTAGCGGGTGGCCAGAATCAAGCCGGCGAAGATGGCACCGATGGCCGCGACGAGCCACAGATTGTTGACGCCACCCGGAAGCAGCCCTGCGTAGTTGAGGATGACCACCACCACGCCGAGCAGGAACAGGGCGATGATGGTCGGTCCCATCCACCTGGGGCTGGTCTTGACACTCTTCGGGACGGGAGGGGTGTAGCGGCGGCTCTGCTCCGAAGTGCTGGCCGTGGTGGTGCGACCACCCGACGAGCGGCCCTTCTTCTGAGCCTTGCCCGGCCCGGACTTGGCCTTGGTTGCCATGGCCGAAGGATAGCCAGTTGGCGGGGACCAGCGGCACCGATCGCAGGGGACAAGGCGTAGGCCGGTACGATCAACGGACCATGGGGACGCAGGTGCTGGTCATCGACAATTACGACTCGTTCGTGTACAACCTCGTCCAGGAATTGGGCGAGTTGGGGGCTGAGCCTGTCGCCTACCGCAACGATGCCATCGACATCGAGGGCATCCGGGCCGCATCTCCTGACGCCATCCTCATCTCCCCCGGACCGGGCCGGCCGGAGACCGCCGGCATCAGCATGACCGTGCTCCACGAGTTGGCCGGCGAGTACCCCATCCTCGGGGTGTGCCTCGGACACCAGGCCATGGGTGTGGTCTATGGAGGAGACGTGGTGGCCGCCCCCACCCTCATGCACGGCAAGACCTCGGCCATCCACCACGACGGACGAGGCGTCTTCACCGGTCTCCCCGATCCCTTCATCGCCACCCGATACCACTCACTGGTGGTGGAGCCATCGAATGTGCCCGACGTGCTCGAAGTCACTGCCACCACCACCGACGGGGTGATCATGGGACTCCGACATCGCACCCTGCCGGTCGAGGGCGTCCAGTTCCACCCCGAGTCCCTCCTGACACCCAACGGTCCCAGCCTGCTGGCCAACTTTCTGGCCATGGCCCACCAGGGTTAGATCCGTCGCCGCCCTAGGGAGCGCAACGACGTCTTCCGATTGACCGGCCCTAGGAGACTGCTGAAGTAGTCGCACCGAAAGGCTCGCGATTTGTGGCCCCATCGGCAAGAATTTGGGCATGGCACTCGGGTCGGCAAAGGTCCAGCAGCGCTTCGAGAATCCGAGGGAGATCCTCGGGGATCGGCTGAAGGAAGGCTCCATCTATCGCCTGCTTGCCGATCATGGTCACTCGATGTTCGGCGACGACTACTTCGCCGACTGCTACAGCGACTCGGTCACGGGTCGGCCCACCATCGCGGCCCGGGTGATGGCGACGGTCATGCTTCTTCAGGCCTGCGAGGGGCTCTCTGACCGAGAGGCCACTGATCGTTTGGAAGTGGACCTGCGCTGGCAGGCCGCCGCCGGGGTTGACGTCGGCTGCGAGTCCTTCCATCCGACTGCCCTGGTCGGCCAGCGCAATCGCCTGCGCGCTTCGCAACGTCCCCGGCGCCTCTTCGAGGACACCAAGGTGGTGGCCAAAGAGACTGGAGCAATGAAGGGCCGGGCCCGGGTGCTCGACTCGACCCCCATCTTCGACGCAGTGGCCACCGAGGACACCGTCACCCAGCTCCGGGCCTGCGTCCGCAAGGTGCTGGGCGCCCTCGAGCAGGCGAAGAGCCCCTTGGCGGCCTCGGTGCGTGCCGCCTTGCTCCGAGACGACGACTACGCCACGCCGGGCAAGCCTCCCTGTGACTGGGATGACCGCGCTGCGCGCGAGGCGTTGGTTGATGCCCTGGTCCGCGACGCCCTCTTCGCTCTCGACGCCTTGGACGGCCATGAGGTCCCCGCATCGGCCAGCGCGGCGGTCGAGCTACTCGCCCTGGTGGCTGGGCAAGACGTCGAAGCGGGCGACGACGGAGTCTTTCGCATCGTGCGGGGCGTGGCCAAGGACCGGGTGATCTCGACCGTCGACCCCGAGGCCCGTCACGGCCACAAGTCCCGCAACCGTCACTTCGACGGCTACAAGGCCCACCTGTCCATCGACCCCGACTCCGAGCTGATCGACGAGGTGGTGGCCACTCCGGCCAACACACCCGACCGAGACGCGACCAGCGACCTGTTGGCCCCGCACGCCGACGAGGAGGACAAGCCTGAAGTGCTGGGTGACTCCGCCTATGCCGACGGCGCCACTCGTGACGCATTGGATGCCAAGGGGTTCAGCGTCACCGCCAAGTGCCCGCCGGTGCGCAATGCCACCGGCCTGTTCACCAAGGACCGCTTCGAGGTCGACCTCGAGACCAACACCGTCACCTGCCCGGCCGGGCAGCGGGTCGCCATCAACCTCACTCGTGACGGTGGCGGACGAGCGTCGTTCAAGGTCCACTGCAAGGACTGCCCGATGCGCCGGGCCTGCACCAAGTCACGAGCCGGGCGCAGCATCACCGTCGGTCCCCATGAGGCAGTGCTTCAGCGGGCTCGGGCCGAACAACGCGAGCCTGGATGGGCCGAGCACTACCGGGCCGACCGACCCATTGTCGAATGCAAGATCGCCCACTTCGTCCGACGTTCATGGGGAGGGCGGCGGGCTCGGACCCGAGGCAAAGAACGAGTAGCAACCGACCTCGACACCCGGGCCGGCGCCATCAACTGGGCTCGCCTGGCCGCGCTCGGACTGCAGCGGGACCACACCGGCTGGCTGATTGGAGGAGCCTGAGGGCCAAGCAGGACCTGGTGGTGCGCGCGCCCATGAGGCCATCACGGCCCTCAGCACCGTCAGGAAGGCGACCGTCGTCCCCAGTGGCCATCTCACCAAGCAGATCGAATGGGCCAACCTCCAGGATCACCTCGATCACGCCTCCCAACGTGATGCCCCTACTTCAGCAGTCTCCTAGGGCTGCGGTCGAACGTGCGGATTCGGGGTGGTCGTCGTGGTCGTCGTGGTCGATGTCGTCGTCGTGGTCGATGTCGTCGTCGTGGTGGGCGGCGAACCGGTCGATACCACAATGTCCACCGAGCTCCCCGGGGGCACCGACGTGCCCGCCGGGGGGTTCGAAGTAATGACAATCCCAGGCCCATACTGGGATGAGGACTGTTGGGTGATGTTGCCGACGGTGAGGCCGAGCTGCCCGAGCGTGTTGGCCGCCTGTGGTTCGCCTTGACCTGCCAGTGAGGGAACGGGCACGTTTGCTGGACCAGATGAGACCGTGAGCGTAACCGAGCTGCCCTGGGGGACTCTGGTTCCAACCGTCGGGTCGGAACTCAACACCGTTCCTTTCGTGATGTTGCTCACCTGGGACTTGACCGTTGAACCTAGCCCCGCATTCCTCAGGAGCGTCTCGGCGTTGGTCAACGAGTTGTTGAGTATCCCTGCCGGTACCGCCACCTTCTGGACCGGGGCGGGCACCGCCACCGACAGCGTCACCGTGTCGCCCTTCTTGACCAACGAGTTGGGGGTCGGATCGGTGGAGATAACAGTGCCGACCGCATCCGTCGATACCTCGTTGGTCGTCTTCACGACCAGACCGTCGTTCTTGAGCTCGGTGGTGGCCTGAGCCACCGGTTGTCCGGTCACCGACCGCAGGTTGAACGAGGAGCTGCCGCCGAGGTAGCCCAAATTGCGGGCCAGGAAGTACCCGGCCACCAGCAGGAGAATCAACAGAACGGCCAGGATGATGGCATAGGTACGGGTCCGGTTGGGACCAGCATCTTCCTCCTCGGGCTTGGGCTCGTCTGCAGCCGAGGTTGCCGCTACGGCCTGGGTGACGTCGGCCCCACCGACCGCGCCGATCATCGCCGTGGTGCCAGCCGCGGCCAGCAGGGCGGTGGCATCGTCCATGGCCAGCACGGTCCGCCCCTCGTTGAAACGGACCAGATCGGCCCGGAGCTCCTCAGCCGTCGCGTACCGGTGGGAGGGATCCTTGGCCATGGATTTGAGGATGATCGCCTCGAACGTCTCGGGAATCGACGGGTTGAGCTCGCGAGGTGCCGGAGGATGGTCGCGGACGTGCTTGGAGGCCACTGCCACCGGGGTCTCCCCCATGAAGGGAGGCCGTCCGGTGGACATCTCGAAGAGCACCACACCGAGCGAGTAGATGTCGCTCCGGGCGTCCACACCGACGCCCTCGGCCTGCTCCGGAGAGAAGTAGGTGGCGGTGCCCATGACTGCGCCCGTCTGGGTGAGACTCTCCTCGGTATTGATGGCCCGGGCGATGCCGAAGTCGGTGACCTTCACCTGGCCCTCATCGGTAATGAGCACGTTGCCGGGCTTGACGTCGCGGTGGATCACGCCGTGCTTGTGGGCATAGCCCAGAGCGGCAGCGACGTGAGCGCCGATGTCGGCGGTCCGGTCGGCGGTGAGTGGACCGGCACTCTTGAGAATCGAGGACAGGGGACGGCCGTCGATGAATTCCATGACGATGAAGTAGGTACCGGTGTCCTCACCCCAGTCGAAGACCGGGACGATGTTGGGATGGGACAGGTTGGCGGCTGCTTGCGCCTCTCGCCGAAACCGTTCGACGAAGGATCGGTCCACGGACAGTTCGGGGAAGAGGACCTTGAGGGCGACCGGCCGATCGAGCAGACGGTCGTGGGCGCGGTATACCTCAGCCATGCCACCTCGGGCGATCAGGTGGTTGAGCTCATAGCGCTCGGAGAAGACTCGGGGCGTCTGGTTCGGGTCCATGTGGGTCAAAGCCTAGGCTCGCGTTCGCTCGAGACGGGGGTTCTCATCTGTTCCTCGATCGGTGCCACGGTACGTGCGCTGCACGGACGGTGACGCATCATGTTCTGGTGGGGGTCGCGTTCACTCACTTGTCGGCCAGCACATCCCCGAGGATCTGCTTCACGATGGGCCCGGAGTAGGCAGCTCCAGTGGCACTGCCGGGCTGATTGGGTAACACCACGGCGATGGCCACCTTGGTATTGCCCGCCGGGGCGAAGGCGATGAGCCAATCGTCGGTGAACTGCGGGTTGGGTCCGAACGAGCCCGTCTGTGCCGTTCCGGTCTTCGCGGCCACGTTCCAGCTGGCCGGAAACACTCCTTGCGCGGTCCCCGACTTCGCCACTCCCTGCATGAACGTGGTCAGGGTAGCGGCAGTCTGGGGCGAAATCGGCTGCATCCAAGGCTTCGGCGCGTAGGTCTGGACCAGGTTGCCCTGGGTATCGCGGATCTGTTCCATCACGTGGGGGGTCATCTCGACGCCACCGTTGGCCACCGTGCCCGCCACCATCGCCATCTGGAGCACCGAGGCGGTGACGTTCTCCTGGCCGATGGCCGACTTCATCAGGCCCGGGACATCGTTGGCGAACTCGGCCACCGTCCCGAAGTTGGAAGCGGACACGGTGTCGGCCGGCACGTCGAGCGGTACCTTCTGGTTGAATCCGTATGCCTGCGCCTGGTCGACCAGCGCAGTGGCTCCCAGCTGCTGGCCGATGTATGCGAAGTCGGCGTCACACGACTGGATCACCAGTTCCTCCAGGTTTCCGCCGCATGTTTCGGATTGATAGTTGGTCAGCTTCTGAGGGGGGGTGCCGGTGTCGGGAAGGATGACGAAGGGCACTGTCGGATAGGTCATAGCGGACAGATCGGGGCGGTGCTCGAGGACTGCGGAGGTGGTGACCACCTTGAAGCTCGACCCCGGCGGGTTGGTGAGGTAATACGTACCGGAAACGAGAGGGTTTCCCCTCGTGTAGTACAGATCCGTGTCCCAGGCGGTCGTCTCGGTCTTGAAGTCCTGAGACACCAGGGGATTGGGGTCAAAGGTCGGATTGGAGTACATGGCCTCGATGGCCCCGGTGGTGGGGTTCAGCACCGCCGCAGCAGCCCCGAGGACACCCGGTGCATGCTGATTGATGGCGTCTGCCACCTGCGCTTGCAGGCGTGAATTGACGGTCAGCGTCACATTGTCGACTGTCGTCCGGTTGGTCAGCAGATCGCGTAGGTTCTTCGCCGGCCGGGTGTGGGGGGTGAGGTAGTCGTTGTACGACGCTTCCACTCCGTGGTAGTTGCCATACTCCAGGGAGTCGAAGCCGACGATCTGCGAGAACAGGGTGGCGGTGTAGGGGTCGTAGACCCGTTGGTACTTGTAGTAGTTGCTCTTGGGAGCCGGTACCGACGATGCCAGGGTGACACCGTCGGACGAGAGGATGCTGCCTCGGGTCTGGCTGCGAGCCACCAATTGCACTTCGGGATTCTTCTGGCTGGTGGCCAACGAGTTGGCCTTCAGCACCTGGATGTTGTTGAGCTGGATGAACAGCGCCGCGAAGCACAGCATCATGAAGATCCCAACTCGCCTGATCCGCTTCTCCATCAGGTCCCCTTGCCCTTGGTCGTAGTCGTCACAGGAGGTGGAATCACGGTCGTCGGTGTGGTCAGCGTCGCCGGATTCTGCTGGCTGGCCTTGTCGTTGACCAGATTGCTCACATAGGCGCGGGCGGCGGCAGGGGACGTCTCCTCGACGCCGGCGTTGAGCGCGTCGACGTACGGGGCCGGCACATCAGCGGTGGTGACTCCCGTTCGGTCCACCTCAACCGGGTGGTACCAGAGGAATCCGCCGATCCGCCCCTGGTAGATCACCAGCTCGTTGTTGGTGACGCGGACAAAGTAGGAGTTGGTGTCATACCAACGCACGGCGTAGAGGGCGCCGGCGACCACGGCACCGACCAGAATGATGAACAAGAGAGTCCGGAACGTGATCAGTCGCCGGCCCCTGGCGATCCGGCGTTCGCGCCGCTTGGCCCTGCGCCGCTCCCCACGGCTGGGAGGCGCCGCTTCGGCGACGGACTCCGGATAGACCTCGGGTGCCACAGCGGAACCGTCATCGGCAGTGCCGGGCATCGGGGCAAAATCGGCGTTCACCGCGGCAACGACGGGGGCCGCGTCGTCGTCCTCGCCGACGACAACGTCCACCACCACCACGGTGATGTTGTCGCTACCACCGTGGGTCCGCGCCGCCTGGACCAAGAGTTCCGCAGCCCGTTCGGGGTCGTTCACCGAGGACAGGACCTCGCCCATTTGAGCGGAGTCCAGCTCGTTGGTCAGACCGTCACTGCAAAGCAGGTATCGGTCGCCACGCACCGGCTGGATGCGCCACAGATCCACGGCCACGTCGGACGACACGCCGAGCGCCCGGGTCAGAATGTGTCGATGGGGGTGGACGGCCGCTTCTGCCGATGTCAGCTCGCCGCTCCTGACCATCTCCTCGGCCAGGCTGTGATCCGTGGTGATCTGGGTGACCGCACCCTCGTGAAAGCGGTAGGACCGCGAGTCCCCCACGTTCACCAGAGCCAACACATCCTTGCCATTCTCGTGGACGAGAGCCACGGCCGTGAGCGTGGTTCCCATACCTCGGAGATCGGGGTTGTCCTGGCTGTGCTGCCACACGACGGTATTGGCCTCGGTCACCGCTTCGGACAGACCGGCCCCGGTCGGCTGTCGACCGAACGCCGCCGCAAGGGCATCGACGGCCAGGCGCGCTGCCACTTCGCCACCGGCGTGACCACCCATCCCGTCCGCTACGGCGAACAGGGTGGGAGTCTCGACGGCCAGGTCCTGGTTGACCGAGCGGACGAGTCCGGTATCGGTAGCGGATCCGGAGCGAAGGAGGGTCATTTCCCGACCTCGAAGACTGTGCCACCCACCTGGAGGAGATCCCCCTTCTCGAGCCGGGTGCGTTCACCGATGCGAATGGTATTCACCCAGGTCCCGTTGGTGGAACCCAGGTCTTCGGCCCACAGATCCCCGTCAAGACGGAAGAGGCGGGCGTGCAGGTTCGACGAGTAGGTGTCGTAGTCGATCGGTACACCACAACCCGCCGCCCTTCCCACGGTGACCTCGTCGCCGATGTCATAGGTGCGACCGGCCTGGTCCTCGGGACGGATCACGTGCAGCTGGAGCTTCTTTCCCTTGCGACCTCTGCCGCCAGCGACCATGTCTCCATCGGCGTCCCTCCGCCGCTTGCGGCGCTTCAGAGGCCTGACCTCCACCCACACCGCCCTGATCACCCACATGAAGAACAGCCAGAGCAGGATGATCACGCCGTACTCGAGGGCGCGGAGAACCGGGGTGTTGTCCGTCGGCCCGGGCAGTGAAGCCAGTAGGAGATGCATCAGTAGCTAGTGACCAGTCGTCACGAGGTCTCGAATCGGAGCACGGTAGTTCCGATCACGATCTGATCCCCGTCTGCCAATTTTCGCTCTCTGACGGGCGCTCCGTTGACTCGAGTTCCGTTGGTCGAGTTGAGGTCCACGACAACCACATCGTTGCCCACCCGACGGATCTCGGCGTGACGCCGGCTGGCGTTGGGATCGGTGACCATCACCGCACTCTCCGGTAGTCGACCGATAGTGATGGGTTCGGGGCCGAGGACCACACGACCGCCGTCTGCCTGCACGATCGACGCCGCGGGCAGCCCGGCTGGGCCTTCCTCGACCTCCGACTCGACGGAGAACCGACCACGGCGCTGACGGGTGTCCTCCATCATCGTGACCGTTACCGGTCCGACGAAGACATAGTCCTCCGTGCGGGCATGCTCACGAGCGGCCTCCTCGAGCTCCCGTACCAAGGCCTCGAGAAAGCTCTCGAATCGATCGAAATCGCTGGTCGAGAGATAGATCGTGAAGGCATTGGGCGCGATGAGACCATGGACCCCCACGCGACGTTTGAGGTCCATCTCTCTGGTCAATCGGCGTCCGATCTCAACCGGATGGAGCTCACCCCGAAATGCTTTGGAGAGTGTGCCGTCAACCATGCGCTCGAGGCGCCCTTCGAACCTCTGGAGTCCCATTCTGGCGTCAGCCTACCGGCGTCAACCCCCAAATTGGGGGTAGGCCCCACCGGACAACGGGACGAGCGCAGCAGGAGCCGGAAGTGCCGGTAGGCGGCCACACGCGGCTGCTGCGGTTGAACAGGCTGTTTCGATCATCAGGTAGCCTCTAACGGTCGCTCGGGCGAGTGGCGGAATTGGCAGACGCGCAGGATTCAGGTTCCTGTGTCCGAAAGGATGTGGGGGTTCAAGTCCCCCCTCGCCCACGAACCAATCAGCCAAGGGATATCGACACAACTGGGCAGATCGCGGCCACAATACTCAGAGGACAGAGGGCTCCTCACGACCGAGAGCTGGCACGCCCCAAGGAGCGCTAGCCTCTGTGGCTTATCTCGACAGGTAGCCCCGGTCAGGCTCGGCGTCATATCCGACCGCACGGTGCTCATTGAGGGGTTGAACACCCTACGCAATGGCCCAGACGGCAAGCGCGACGGCGTCGAACGCAGCAAAACGTGCCGGTAACGCATTCGGCCTCCCGTTCGTTATAGGGGTGGGGGTCGTGCATCAGGCGCGTCCCAGATTGGTTAGGAGAACGCACTATGCGCAGCATCAGTATCGGGAGGAAATTGGTCCTCGGATGTGCCGCCTTGGCTTTGCCTGTCGGCATGATCACGATGGTCGGCGTCCAGTCGGCATCGGCAGGCTCACCTCCGGTTGATGGGACCGGGACCGTGTCATGCACTGGGGCCACTGGTCTGCTCAAATTCAGTCCGCCCTTGAACTTCAGTGGGACCAGCCCCGAAACGGTGAGTGTCAAGACAACCCTCCACGGCTGCCATGCGAGTGGCAGCAACGTCACGACTGCCAACTTCAACGGCAAGGGGAAGGGGAAGGGGACAATTTCGACGTCCAGCAACAACTGCACGAATCTGGCTGGAACTCAGCCGGTCAGTGGATCGGTCACTATCAAGTGGACCGGCAAGGCTGGGACTGCGAAGTTGAACACCACCACCTTGACGCTGACGTCGATTACGGGTGTCGCCGCTGGTGCGAATGGCAACGCGGGCTTCACCTTCTCGACTCAGGCAACGTCGGGATCCTTTGCTGGTACGACGTCAGGTGAACTCGACTCCAACCAATCAGCAGGAACACTCGCTGGTTCCAGCGGATGTGGCGCGAAGAAGGGCCTCAAGCTGCTCAACATCGTCTCCGGGACTACTTCGCAGCCCTAAGGACGACGGAAACTGCGATCCACCCCTCGTGGGGTTGATCGCAGTCCAAGCTGAGAGGCCGGGGCCATTGGCCCCGGCCTCTCACGTTGTCCCCCCTGGGGAGATGGGTATCACTGGCCCTCAAGGGCGCTCGTCGTGTCGGCTGGTTGCCGGCGTCCCTTCATGATGAAGACCAGGTCCAACGAGGTGGTTGGCGATCTGATCGGCAAGCCCGTGGCCGGTATGCCGACGGCCATACTCAATCTGAAGGCGGTCGAAACAGGTATTCCTCCATCGGTACACGGAGCGCCTCGTCGACGAGCTCGACCCGCACCCCAAGTAGATCTCGGTGGTATGCCCAGCCGTCGGGTCGACCGGTGCCATGGCCGCCCATGATCTCCAGCGGGCATCCGGCTGCATCGAGTCGACCCGAATCCGTGCCGAGTGTTCCGGAGAAGAAACCGATGTGGTGGATATTGGAGTGTTCGTTGCAGACCCACGGCGTGCCCGGGGACTCCACGATCAGCTCGATGTGAGGTGGCTGCGTCGAGTAGCACATCCGGTTCGGGAGCACGGCCTCATGTCCGTCGGCATCGCGAACCTCGATCTCATAATCGAGAACTGGGCCCCATTCGGATCCGAGTAGTTCTGTGAAACGTGCTCGCGCAGCCACGAGGTCGGGCACGATGATCCCGATGTGAAAGTACTGCCTCAGAGACATTCCGGCACCACGGTCCGCAAGGTACCACCGCAGTCATCCTGTGACCGACCCCCGGACAAATGCGGTCTTCGGTTCGGGCCGACACCACCTTGCTGGTGGCGTCCTCATGCCCGGGATGCGTAACGTCGGGTATGCGGGACCACCGAAAGGTGGACCGTGGGGAAGAGGACTCAACATGCGAGCAGTGAGGAACGCCCCGCCGGGCGTTGAGGTGGTGGAGATCGACGAGCCTGAGGGCACCGGCGAGCTGGTCCAGGTGTTGGCAACCGGCATCTGCGCGTCGGATCTCAGCTACCTGCGGTACGGCAGCACGCAGATTGCCGGACACGAATTCGCTGGTCGGCTCGAGGACGGGACGCCCGTCGCGGTTGAGGCAATCTTCGGATGCGGTGCCTGCGCCCAGTGCGAGCAAGGAAGCTACAACCTCTGCGATAGCGGCCCGACGGCCCTCGGAATGTTGGATCCCGGCGGAATGTGCGAATGGTTCCGCGCCCCACAGCACGCGTTGGTGCCGCTACCTCAAGAACTCAACGTGAAAGACGCGGCGCTGGTGGAACCCGCAGCGGTCGCTTGGCATAGCTGTCATGTGGGACAGGTTGGCCCAGACACACGTGTCGCGATCGTTGGCGCCGGCGCCATCGGAATCCTCGCCGCCGCATCGGCCCAGGCAATGGGCGCACCGGATGTCGCGGTCGAAGCGCGCCATCCACACCAGCACGAGGCCCGGACGCGCATCAATGTGACGACACCCACCGGCGGTTATGACGTGGTGATCGAGACCGCGGGTAGCGAGAGCGGCCTGCACCGCGCTGTTGAGCTCGCTCGACCTGGCGGCACTGTGGTCTACGTCGGACTCTACGGCGAGGTCAGCTGGCCTCACGCGCAGTCATTCGCGAAGGAGGTCGCCCTCCACCCGTCGCTGGGGTACTGCGGTCATCATGAACGTCGGGAGTTCGCCGAGGCGGCCGACATGCTGGAGGCCCGCCCGGAGTTGCCGGAGCTATTGATCACCCACCGGTTCCCGATCGAGGATGCACCGGAGGCGTTCCGTGTGGCCCAGGATCGGTCGAAGGGCGTGTTCCGGGTCGTCGTTGAGCCATAGGAAGTCGCCCTCGGCAACCAGGGCCCGAGCTCAGGTCCGCCGGACGCCTAACGGGGGATGGCCTCGACCAACCCCTGGAGCATCCCCCCGTCGACGAGGACATCGATACCCGAGATGAATGATGCGTCGGCGGAGAGGAGGAAAGCCACGACGGCCGCCACCTCGTCGGACTCGCCGAGACGTTCGAGCGGTGTCTTCTCCAGCATGAACTGCATGATCGGCTGCTCCGCCATCTCCTGTCGACCCATCGGTGTGTCGATCAGGCCGGGCGCCAGCGAGTTGACCCGTCCGCCGCGCCGTCCCCACACCACGGCCGCTCGGGCGGCCGCGGCGATCACACCGCGCTTCGCCCACGCGTAGGCAATGCCGCTGTCACCCAACCGCTCGGCGGCGGCGTCCAGAAATCCGGGAGCACGGGGTTCGGAGATGAAGGCCTGAAGCTCGGCATCGATGCCCTGGAGCGCGATCTGATAGGCGGCGCTGGACGAGAAGCACACGGCAGCCGAACCGGGCTCGACCAGCTCCTCGAAGCCGTCCAACAGCAGCGCAGTGCCCACGAGGTCTATCTCGAGGACGCGCCGGGCATCAGCCATGGTCGGCGACACGCCCGCAGCGTGCGCCAGTGCGCGGAACGGGCCGATCTCCCGCACCGTGTCCACGAGGTCGGTGACGGCGGACGGGTCGGAGATATCGCACCCGATCCCACGGGTCCCCTCGATCTGCGGCGTCTCGAGGTCGACGGCGACGAGTTCGTCGGCCGTTCCACGCAACCGCTCGACGCAGAGCCTTCCCATGCCGCTCGCCGCGCCGGTGATCACTGTGACCGTCATCCCTGCCTCCAATCCATTGTCGGGAGCTCCCCGATCAGTCCCAGCTCGGAGCCTGGTTGTCAGCCGAGCCGCACTGAAAACGTACTGTCTGGCAGCAGGCCCAGCTGGGGCCGGTGACGACCACGGTTCGCTCAGGCTCCACCTCGTAGCTCCCGTTTGAGGACCTTTCCGGACGGATTGCGGGGGAGCGCATCGAGAAAGGTGATCGCTTTGGGCACCTTGAAGCGCGCCAGCTGGGCACGGCAGTGCTCGAGAAGCACGTCCCCCGTCACAGGAGCGTCCTGGTGCAAGACCACGAACGCTACCGGAACTTCACCCCATCGGTCATCGGGACGACCCACGACGGCCGCCTCGAGCACCGACTCGTGCTCATAGAGCGCGCGCTCCACCTCCGAGCTGGCGATGTTCTCGCCACCGGACACGATCATGTCCTTGAACCGATCGACAATGAAGAGGTAGCCGTCGTCGTCGCGGACGCCGACGTCGCCGGTGTGGAACCAGCCGCCGGCGAAGGCAGCCGACGTCGCGTCAGAGTCCCGCCAGTAGCCCGCGAAGATCTTGGGGCCCCGCATGACGATCTCCCCCCGCTCCCCCGGAGGCAGCGGGCTCCCCTGCTCGTCCCAGATGTCCAGCTCGAGGTAGAGGCAGGGACGGCCCACACTGCCGAGCTTGCTGAGCATGCTGTCCCGGTCCAGAAAGGTGTCGCCGGAGACCGTCTCGGTCAGGCCGTAGGCATCGGCGAACCACGCAGAGGGGAACGTGCGCTGGAGTCGCTCGATGAGTGGGACGGGCATCTTCTCGCCGCCGTTGATGACCACCCGCACCGACGACAGATCGCGCTGCTCGATGTCCGGCAAGGCCATCATCGCGTTGACCATGGCGGGCGCCAGCCACACGGTGGTGACCCTCGACCGTTCGAGCTCGCCGACGACGTCGGATGCCTCGAACGAACGATGGATGATGATCGTGGCACCCGCGGCGATGAGGGATGTCGTGGTGAGATCGAGCGCGCCCACGTGGTAGAGGGGCCCGCAGGCAAGTCCGAGGTCGGAGCCAGTGAACCCGAATTCGACGATGTGCGCCAAGTTCTTCCACGCCAGGTTGGCATGGGTGATCATGACTCCTTTGGGTCGTCCCGTGGTTCCGGACGTGTACATCAGGCGGTGCAGGTCGTGGGCCGCCGCGGGGACCAGTGCCACCTGGTTCGGAGTCGAGCGCAGATCGGCGAGCGTCGTCCATCCGTCCGAAGCCACTGGCGAGATGACCGCGCGCACCAGAGTGGCTTCGAGACCCTTCATCGCGTCCTCGGCCACTTCGACGAGGGCATGGTCGCAGACCAGAGCGGTCGCCCCTGAGTGCTCGAGGATGTACCGCACCTCCGCTGCGGCCAGACGCCAGTTGATCGGCATCGCGATGGCTCCGAGGTAGTTGGCGGCGAAGACCGTCTCCAGAAATTCGGGGCAGTTGTACGAGAGCAACGCCACGACCTCACCGCGGCCGACGCCACGTTCGGCCAGGCCGCCAGCCAACGCCGTGGCGCGCCCGGCCATCTCCCCGTAGGTGGTCGTCTCGCCGTCGCACACCGTCATCGCCTTGTCAGGTGTACGGCTGGCGTGATGGGCCAGCACTCCAAACCAGTTCATATCCGCCTGCATCGTCCCTGGGGGGGTCACTCTCGCCACCTCACGTCCTCGCCGACAGGCCTCGTCCACGCCATCATTCCGTCGCCCACTGACGTGTTGCCCCGGTGTCGAGGGTCCAACCCAGACAGAGGAACCCGGTGGAACGCGGTGCCGGCAGCAGATGTCACCAGCCGAGCGTACGGCCTACCAACCGCTATCCTCGCCTTCCAATGGCACAGAAGGAGGCGACCGGCGATTCTCCGCGCCGGACGAACTGGGAGGCGCGTCGCCAGGTCATCATCGATACGTCGGCGCCCGTCTTCGCCCGACGTGGGTATCACGCCACGGGCATCATGGAGCTCTGTGCCGCCAACGATCTGGGCAAAGGGGCGCTGTACCACTACATCAATTCCAAGGAGGAGCTCCTCGCCGCCATCCACGATCGGGTGATGGACGAGGTCATGCTCGGTGCTGACCGGGTCGCCGAGGCGGGTGGTTCGCCCTCGCAGCAGCTGGCCATGCTTGGTGAGGAGCTGCTCGACGTGATCCACCGCTACCCCGATCACGTCTGGGTCTTCCTGCATGAGTTCCCGGCGCTGACCGGTGAGCGCGCCGCACAGTTCCGCACGCGGCGCCGCGGGTACGAACGTCGGGTCGAGGCGGTCCTCCAGGCCGGCGTCGACTCGGGCGAATTCCGTACGTTGGAGCCGCGACTGACCGCCATGGCATGGCTCGGGATGCACAACTACACCTACCTCTGGCTCAAGCCGGGTGGAACACTGTCGGCTCGGGATGTGGCGAAGCCGTTCGCCGACATCTTCATGTGGGGCATCACCAACCCCACGGGGGGGTAGGCGAGCAGCCGTTCTCAAGGCGCCGAGTATCCGCCGTCGACGACGATCGCCGATCCGGTCGTCCAACGCGCTGCGTCGCCGGCGAGGTAGGAGTACGCGCCGGCGATGTCGGTGGCGTCGCCGAGGCCCATGGGGTGCCGTGCCGCCACGGCGTCCAGCGCGTCCGGCGGTAGATCGGCGTGGATCGCAGACAGGAAGGTGCCTGGACACACGCAATTGACGCGGATTCCGTCGCGCGCGTATTCGACCGCGGCGACCTTGGCCAACTGGATCACCGCCGCCTTGGTGGCGCAGTACGGGGCCGCATGGGACCACGCCGTCAAGCCGGCCACCGACGCCGTCAGCACGATCGAGCCCGATCGTTGTAGTCGCATGACGGCCACCGCGGCCCGGATGCCGTTGACGGCCCCGAGGAGGTTGATCCGGAAGGCACGCTCCCACTCCTCGGTGGCCAGATTGTGGATCCGACCGTTCGGCGAGAGCACCCCGGCGTTGCTGATCAGCACGTCAAGGCGCCCGAACCGCTCGACCGCCCGGGTGACCACCGACTCGACCTCGGCGAATTCGCTCACGTCCGCCAGCACCGTTTCGACCGATCCGTCGGTTGCGGGAAGACCAGTGACGGTTGTTTCCAGCGACGGTGCACTGACATCACTCAGCACGAGATCAGTGGCGGGCTCGCTCGCCAGCTGCTGTGCCACCGCCGCCCCGAGCGCGCCGCCCGCTCCCGTGATCACGACGACCCGTCGCTGAGCTGTCATACGAGCAGGTATCCGCCGTCGACGGTGAGCACGGTGCCGGTGATGAATGCGGACGCGTCGGAGACCAAGAATTGATAGGCACCGGCCAGGTCAGCGGGTGCACCCCAACGCCGTTGTGCAGTGTGTCCGGTGATCGTGGCCGAGAGCTCGGGACTCGTCTTCCACGCGTCGGCCAGCGGGGAGTCGAACCACCCCGGTGCCACCACGTTCACGGTGATTCCGGCGGGGGCGAGATCCAGCGCCAGGCCCTTGGCCACGGCCACCACCCCCGCTTTGGAGGCACTGTACGCGGCCAACCCCTTGCGCGGACGTTCCCCGAGGACCGAGCCCGTGAAGATCAGCCGCCCACCGTCGCCCATCACCCGGGCCGCGGCGCGAGCCCCGAGGAAGGCGCCGGTGAGGTTCACCTCGAGGATCTGCCGCCAGACCGACGCATCGGTCTGGCGTGGGCCGGCCACGATCGGCGAGATACCCGCATTGCAGATCCAGGCATCAACGCCGCCCCATTCGGTCACGGTGGCGTCGGCCACCATCTCATTGAAGTCATCGTCGGTCACGTCGCCACTGAGCACGATGGACGGCCCCGAAAGCGCCTCGGCGACCGCCTTCAGGTCCCGCTCGGTGCGGGCTACGAGCGCAACGGACGCACCCGCGAACGAGAACGCGTGCGCGAGTAGGGCGCCGAGCCCCCGGCTGGCGCCGGTGATCACCACACGCTTGCCTGACACCGTGCTGGGGCTGGGGAAGGACTCGGGGATCTCGATTTCACCGACCATCGCTCTTCCCTTATTGTACCGACCGACCGGTATACTACATGATTCGTGGCCACAGACCGAACCTCGCCGTCGGCGTTCTCGAAGGATGACCTCATCGAGATGCAACGGCGGATGCTGCTGATCCGCGGATTCGAGCAGCGGGTGGCGACGCTCTATCGCGACGGCGAAGTACCCGGCTTCGTGCACCTCTCGATCGGACAGGAGGCCGCCGCGGTGGGCGCGTGTTGGCCGTTGCGCGCCGCGGACGCCATCACCTCCACCCATCGCGGCCACGGCCACTGTCTGGCCAAGGGTCTGGATCCACTCGGGATGTTCGCCGAGCTGATGGGCAAGGACCAAGGCACCAACCGCGGCCGTGGGGGCTCGATGCACATCGCCGACCCGACGATCGGGATCTTCGGGGCCAACGGGATCGTGGCGGCGGGTCTGCCGATCGCCGTCGGAGCAGCGACTGCCGCGCAACTCCGGGCCGACGACAGCGTGGCGGTGGCGTTCTTCGGCGACGGGGCGTCGGCACAGGGTGCGTTCCACGAGGCGATGAACCTCGCCGCGGTGTGGGAGCTGCCGGTGATCTTCTTCTGCGAGGACAACGGATACGCCGAGTTCTCCCCGGCATCATCCCAGCATGCAGCATCACTCGAACAACGGGCCACAGGCTACGGGATCGGTTTTGTTGCCGTCGACGGCAACGACGTCGTGGCGACGGCAACAGCGATGGAGACCGTGGTCCTCGCCGCCCGCGCCGGCCGAGGTCCTGCCATCGTCGAGGCTGCGACCTACCGCTGGCACGGCCACTACGAAGGTGACCCGCAGCGCTATCGATCACCGGACGAAGTGAGCGGTTGGGAGGCACTTGACCCGCTGCTGGTGCACGAGGCTCGCCTCCGGGCTGCTGGCGTTGCTGACGACGAGATGAAGGTGCTCGAGTCCTCGGTGGCCGACGAGCTCGATGACGCGGTCGAGGCCGGCCGTCGGTTGGCCGGCCCACCCGCGGCCTCGCTTACAGACTTCGTCGTCCGGGCACGGGCGGCCCGGGTGGAGCCGCCACCGCCGCCGGCCGATGCGCCGGTGTTCCGCACCATGGACGCCATCCACGCCGCGCTGGAAGCAGAGCTCGCGGCTGACGAGCGGGTGTTCGTGGCCGGCATCGACGTTGGTGCAGGTGGCAACGTATTCGGGCTCACGCGCGGGCTCGCCGATCAGTTCGGCGGGCGCGTGCGCGACACCCCGATCTCCGAGACAGCGATCATCGGCCTCGGTGTAGGCGCGGCGATGGCCGGGATGCGACCCGTGGTCGAGATGATGTATCTCGACTTCCTCGGCGTCTGCTTCGACCAACTGCTCAACCAGGCCGCCAAGCTCCCGTTCATGACCGGTGGGGCCGCCCAGATGGCGTTGACCGTCCGGACCCAGTTCGGGGCGGGGCGCTCCTCGGGAAGCCAGCACTCGCAGAGCCTCGAAGCGCTGCTGGCGCACATCCCGGGACTGAGCGTGGTCATGCCGTCGACGCCGGCCGACACCTACGGCCTGCTCCGGGCGGCGATCCAGGACCCGAACCCCGTGGTCTTCATCGAGAACCGGCTGCTGTACGGCATGAAGGGACCACAACCACCGTCCGACTACGTCCTCCCGATCGGCACATCGGCAGTCGTGCGCCCCGGAACCGACGTCACTGTGGTGTCGGTCTCACGGATGGTCCACGAGGCCATCGCCGCCGCAGAGCGGGTGGCCGACGAGGGCATCTCCGTCGAGGTGATCGACCTCCGGACCGTGGCTCCCCTCGACGTCGGACCGATCCTCGACTCCGTGCACAAGACGAGCCGGCTCCTCATCGCCCATGAGGCGGTCGTCCCGTTCGGCATCGGTGCGGAGATCGCCGCCACCGTCGCTCGAGAGGGCTTCTGGGACCTCGACGCGCCGATCGAACGGGTCGGCGCCGCTGCCACTCCGCCTCCGTACGCTCCCACCCTCGAGGCAGCCTGGCTACCGGACTGCGACACCATCGTCGACGCCATCCGGCGCCTCGTCGCCGTGTAGGTCAACATCCCAACGCCCTCGCAATGACCAGATGCTGGATCTCGTTGGTGCCTTCACCGATCTCGAGCACCTTGGCGTCGCAGTAGAAGCGGGCCACCGGCGTCTCGAGCATGGTGCCGAGCCCGCCATGGATCTGGACGGCCTCCGATGCCGCCCACGTCGCCATGCGGCTGGCCTTCAGTTTGGCCATCGCCGCCTCCTTCTGGAAGGGCTGACCGGTGTCCCGCAGATAGGCGGCACGGTACGTCAGCCAGCGCGCTGCCTCGAGCTCGGTGGCGATGTCAGCCAGTTTGAACTGCACGGACTGGAACTTCGAGATGGGCTGCCCGAACTGCACCCGTTCGCCGGCATAGGCGGTGGCCAGGTCCAGCACCGCCTGGGTCAGACTGAGCGACAACGCCGCGATCGAGATCCGCCCCACTTCGAGGGTACGCAGGAACTGGCTGAGCCCCAGGTCCGGATCACCGATGAGTTGGTCGTCGGGAACCCAGGCATCGTCGAGGTACAGCTCCCGCGTGTCGAGGCCGCGCCATCCGATCCCCCGCATCTTCGGCCCCATGGTGAAGCCGGCGGTGTCCTTCTCGACGACGAAGGTCCCAAATCCCTGCTTCTCGCCCTCGGTCGACTCGATGCGCGCCAACAGCGTCACCCCGAAGGACATGTCCGTCCCGGCGTTGGAGATGAACGTCTTTCGACCGTTGATGAGCCACCCTCCGTCGCAGCGTTCGGCGCGGGTACGAATGCCACGTGCGTCGGATCCGGCATCGGGCTCGGTGAGCCCGAACGCGCCGAGCACCCGACCCTCCGCCAGGGGTCGCAGCCAGCGCTCTCGCTGTGCGTCGCTGCCGAACAGATACAGCGGCAACGAGCCGATCGTCACGTGCGCCTGCCAGGCCGCGGCCACGGACTGGTCCGCCAAGCCGATCTGCTCCATTGCCGCCACAAAGCCGATCGTCGACATGCCGATCCCACCCCACTCCTCCGGGATGAGCATGCCCAGCAGGCCGAGCTGGCCCATCTCGCGGAGCAGATCGGTCGGGCACCGCTCCTCGTCCCAGGCCAACGGGGCCCGGTGCGCAATCTCCCCTTGCGCGAATTCGCGGCAAAGGTCGACCAGGTCCTGTTCCGACTCGTTGAGCGAGAGGTCCATGGCTCGGTCCTAGTGCTCGGCGATTGCCTGGCTACGACGCAGCGGTCTCTCCGCCATGTGCCCGCAGGTGCGCCAGAAATGCCGCTGACCATACGTTGAGGTCGCCAGGTTCGTAGTAGCCGGACTCGTCGTTGATGGTGGCCCAGTTCCGGGCCACGTCCTCGATCGTCGGCTCTGACGTTGCATGGACGTACCCTTCGGTCGAGGCGATGAAGATGCGCGCGAAACGACCCGCGCCGGCCGCGTAGATCTCGCCGCTGACGGGACAGTCCTCGTGGGAGAGGAAGGCGACCAGGGGGGCGACGAGGTCCGGCGACATCTGTGCCGACAGGGCGTTGCCACCGGGAGGGTCGGACTCCGTGTCAGACAAGCCTGCCATCCGTGTGTAGGCCGCCGGCGCGATGAGGTTGACCTTGATGCCGTGAGCGGCGCCGGCGGTCGTGAGGCTGCGTGTGAGCCCGATGACGGCACCCTTGGCGGTGGCGTACGAAAGGTTGTCGGGAAGACCGAACACTCCCGCGGAGGTGGTCATGACGATGCGGCCGTAGCCCTGTTCCATCATGGGTGGCCATGCGGCTCGGGCGGTGTTGAACGACCCGACGGCATGGACGGCGAGGTGGCTCGCCAGATTCTCGTGGTCGACGTCCGGCAGGCCTCCCCATCGGATGATGCCGGCGTTGTTGATCAGGATGTCGAGGCGTCCGAACTGCTGGACGGCCGCATCGATGAGTGCTTCCGCGCCGGCAGCCGTAGCCACGTCGCTGGAGTCAGGGATGGCAGCTCCACCGGCGGCGACGATCTCGGCCACCACCGCGGACGCCACCTCGGCGTCCTCTCCGATCCCCTGCATCGACCCACCAAGGTCGTTGACGACGACGCTGGCACCCCGGTCGGCGAGCAGGCGTGCATAGGCTCGTCCGATGCCGCGTCCCGCACCCGTGACAACCGCGACCCGTCCCTCGAAGCCGTAGTTGCTCACTGCCGGTCCACCCGTCTCTCGTTCCGCTCACATCGTCGACGTTGACGATCTGGTTGGCGCCAACCTGCCATGGTCACGAGTGCCGCCGATGCCGTCCTAGGCCGGGGACGGCGCAGCGGCCACCGGAGCGTTGAATCCGAGGAGCCCGGCCAGCGTGCCACCCACCATGGCCGCCCGCTCGTTGGCCGGTACATCGGCGAACAGCTTCTCGATGAGCTGCCGACTGCCCCGGAAGGTGCCTTCGGCATGCGGGTAGTCGTTGCCCCACACGATGGTCGACAACCCGGTGATGTGCCGGCAGGCCACCGCCACGGGGTCGTCCTGGAACGAGACATGGAACTGGCGCTGGACATACTCGCTGGGCTTCAGCGGGTAGGGCCACTTCTCATTCAGCCGAAACAGCTGCGCCATGCTGCTCTGCTCCTCCGGTGGTCGGGTGTCGTCCCAGTAGCCGAGCCACCAGTCGGGGTCCTGTCCGATTCCGGTGATCCAGCATTTGTCCATGCTTCCCACCAGCGAACCGAGCCAGTTGGCGTTGAACTCGATCAGTGCAAAATGGAGGTCGGGATAGCGCTCCGGCACACCGCCTCCGATGAGCTCGCACATGACCTGTTGTGGGACGATCGTGCCGTAGATCGACTGCGTGATCATCCGCTTCGACGCCGACTTCTCGGTCATCGGTTGGTTCACCTGTGCCGCTGACTCCATGACGACCTTGAGCGTGGTGGATTCCGGGTCGTTGACCTTCACCCCACCGGTTTGGGTGTGGATGAACACGTGGACGCCGCTCGCTTGCGCCGCCGCCCACACGGGGTCGAAGTGGCGTGAGTAGTAGGGCTTGGGTGGCGTGGCCGGCAGCAGGATGGCACGGAACCCGGCGGCGGCGACCCGCTCGATCTCCACCACGGCGTCGTCGACGTCGGTGAGCGGAATGGGAGCCGTGGGCGCCAGGCGCGAGAAGTACGGCGTGAACCGCTCGATGATGTAGTCGTTGTACACACGGGCGTGCGCCATAGACAGCTCGTGGTCGTCGGAGTAGAGGCCGAACAGCGACAGGTTCGGATGCATGACCCCCACATCGACTCCGTCGAGCTCGAGGTCCTCCACGATGATGTCCGGATCGCCCTCGGGCATCCGTCCGCTCGTCTGACGGTACCGCGAGATCGTCCACCCCTCGAACCCCGAGGTGTGCAGTCGCCGGAAGATCCGAGCCCCGCCCTCGACGAGCGGCTCGATCTCGAAGTCGTCCTCCCATACCCCGCGGTCCCGCAGGTGCTTGGGCAGGCGGGTGACGAACAGGTCGGTGGGCTCGAGGATGTGCCCGTCGGCGGAAATGACAAGTTGGCTCTCTGCCATGGTTGTGACCTTCCTGCGCCCGGGCGCAAGATCTCGATGACCGAGCGGTCTCGGACGCGCTACCCTGCGCCGAGAGTGTAGACCAACCGGTCGGTACAGGCAATGCTGACAGCCGGACGCGGAGTGCCGCGGCCAGAAGGAGATGGGACAGTGACCAAGCGTTGGCAGCAACGCCCATCCGGCTCGACGTGGGGCGATTGGGGCGATGACGATGAGCTCGGCCGCATCAACCTTCTCACTCCGGACAAGGTCCTCCAAGGCGTGCGGGAGGTGGAGGCCGGCATCAGCTTCTGCCTGAGCCTGCCGCTCGACTACCCCGGTGGGACAGCCCTGAACCAGCGCCGGTACCCTCCGGTCCTCTCCCCGACCGAGGACATGCGGGGCAACCCCGGCACCTTCTACAACGTCCACATGAGCGAGATGGACGAAGGCGGCGCCCGCTACGTCGACGTGTGGTCGGACGACGTCGTGACACTCTCGCTGCAGTACTCGACGCAATGGGACTCGTTGGCGCACGTCGGTGCCGAGTTCGACGCCGATGGCGACGGCATCGAGGAGGCGGTCTACTACAACGGATACAGCGCCGGCGTCGATCTGGCCGGACCGACGCCCGACGCAGGAGGAGACGGCGGCAAGCACCTCTGCTTCGCACACCACCTCGGCTTGGAGCACATGGCCTACTCCGGCGTGCAGGGGCGCGGTGTCCTCATCGATTTGGCCCACCACCTGGGCCATGACTGGCGAGGGGTCGACCTCAAGACCCTCACCGAAATCATGGACGCCGACCATGTCGTGGTCGAGCCAGGGGACATGCTCCTGCTGCACACCGGCTTCGCCACGGAGGTCCTCAACTGGAACCGCGAGCCGGATCCGGAGAAGATCCACACGATGTGCACCTACCTCGACGCCCGGGACGAAGCGTTGCTGCAGTGGATCAGCGACTCGCAGATCTCGGCACTGGTGGCCGACAACTACGCCGTCGAGGGGCTCGTCGGCCGAGATCGCGACCAGAGCCGGCACTCACTCCTTCCGATCCACCACCTCTGCCTCTTCCGGCTGGGCGTCCCGCTGGGCGAGATGTGGTACCTGCACGAGCTGGCATCGTGGCTGCGCCAGCACGACCGCAACCGATTCCTGCTCACCGCGCCACCCCTGCGGCTGCCCGGAGCGGTCGGTTCCCCGTTGACGCCGGTGGCAACCGTCTGACGAGGGTTATCGCCGCCGGAACTCACGCTGTGGCTTCGGCGGGGGTGGGCGTACGCCACAGTCTGAACGCCTCGAAGTCGGTGTCGAAGACTCTCCTGATCTCCTTGAAGAGCTTCGGCCGACCGCCGGAGTTGAGGAGGTACTTGCGGGGCTTGCCGGGTATGTTGCTTCCGAAGTAGTAGCTGGTCTCGCCGAAGGGGGACGCCGCGGCACCGGCATCGACCATCGCCGTCCACCGCGCTTCGGCGGCCGCGCTCACCTCGATGGTGTCGTAGCCGTGATCGCGCAGGTAGACGAGCGTGTCCATGATGAAGTCCACCTGGTCTCCGTTGTACCGGGGGTTGTTGCCCGCCGCAGCATGGGGCCCACCCGGAAAGAAGAAGTTCGGGAAGCCGGTGGTCTGGACGCCGAGGAACGTCTTCGGGCCATCCGTCCAGTGGTCCTCGAGCGCCAGACCGTGCCGGCCACGGATCCCCAACCGGGCCAGCGCGCCGGTGCCGAAGTCGAACCCGGTCCCCCACACGATGACGTCGAGCTCCCGCACACCGTCCGTCGTCTCGATCCCACCTTCGCTGACCCGAACGATGGGCGTCTGCTTGAGATCGACCAGTGAGACCTTCGGGTTGTTGTAGACCTCGTAGTAGCCGGCCACGAAGGGAGGTCGCTTCTCGGCGTAGAGGTGGTCCTTGGGAATCAGCCTCTCAGCGGTCTCGGGATTTCTGACGATGCTGCGGATCTTCTCCGCGATGAACTCGCACCACAGTGCATTTGCGGTGTGATCGACGATCAAGTCGGTGTAGTTGCTGGTCAGCTTCGAGAAACCGGGGCTCTTCCACATCGTGTCGAAGAAGGCCAGACGCTCACCGATCGAGTCGTCGAAGGTACGGCGATCGTGCACGGGGTGGAGGAATCCCGACGGCGACACGTTCAGCGTCTCGCACATTGCCTCGAAGCCGGCCCTGAGCTCAGCCTGCTCCTCGGGTGTGATCGGTCGGTTGTTGAGCGGTGTGCACCAATTGGCCGAACGCTGGTACACCGTCAGTGAGGCGACCTCGTCGGCGATGGCCGGGATCACCTGTACGCCACTCGACCCGGTACCGATGACGGCGACGCGCTTGCCGGCGAAGTCGACTGGCGTCGCCGGCCACCTCCCCGTGTGGTACGACTCACCACGAAAGACCTCGCGCCCCGGCACGTCCGGGTAGTACGGCACCGAGAGGACGCCGGTCGCCGCGACGAAGTACCTCGCCCGGTACTCGGTGCCGTCGCCGGTCGCCACGGTCCACGTTCCTGACGACTCGGCGTACTCGGCCGAGGTCACCTTGGCGCCGAACCGCATATGGCGTCGAAGGTCGAACCGGTCCACCACATGGTTGAGGTACCGCTCGATCTCCGGTTGCTGGGCGAAGTGCTCGTTCCACTCCCACGCTTCGAAGAGCTCCTTCGAGAACAAGTAGGCGTAGGTGTAGCTCTCCGAGTCGAACCGCGCCCCCGGGTAGCGGTTCCAGAACCACGTGCCTCCCACGCCGTCGCCGGCCTCGAGCAGCAGCGCGGAGAAGCCGGCGTCGAGGGCGCGATAGAGCTGGTAGATACCAGTGATTCCTGCGCCGACGACCACGAGGTCGACGTCCGCGGCGGGCCGATCGGAGCGCTGGTCCTGTGCGGGTTCAGGAGATGTCATGAGCCTCCGCGGCGATCAGCCCGTCAGGGAGGGCATCGTGGGCCACCGGCGTGCACGACATGCGCTCCTGCGGTGTCGGTGCTGTTGTACCGACCGGTCGACCGGTGAGTATACACTTTTCAAAACCGCACTCCACAGGAAGGGGGCCCGAGTGGCGATCGTGGATCGGAGATGGTCACCACTTCCGGTGCCCTACGCCATGGAGTACCCGGATCGAGCTCGCAAGGAGCGCTACTACGACCCGGACTTCTACCAGATGGAAGTCGAGCTGCTGTGGCCGAGGGTCTGGCAGATGGCGTGCAGGCTCGAGGAGATCCCTCAGCCACACGACTACGTCGAGTACGAGATCCTCGACCAGTCGATCGTCGTGGTTCGCACCGACGATCTGGGCGTGCGTGCGTTCCAGAACACCTGTCGCCATCGCGGGGTCAGGATCGTCGAGGGTCGGGGCACGTGCGAGGCCGGGTTCATCTGCCCGTTCCACGGATGGTGCTACGGCCCGGACGGCGCCAATACCTTCGTCACGCAGTCGAAGACGTTCGCCGAGCACAATCTGCAGCCACTGGACCTCGACCTCACGCCGGTCCGGTGCGAGGTGTGGGGAGGGTGCGCATGGATCAACCTTGACGACGACGCCCCACCGTTGCGGCAGTGCATCGAGCCGTTCGCCAGCATCCTCGACGCCTGGAAGGTGGAATCGCTGCAAAGCGAGTGGTGGTACGCCTGCCGGCTGCCCGTGAACTGGAAGCTCGCGCAAGAGGCGTTCATGGAGCAGTACCACGTGGTGGAAACGCATCCCCAGCTGGTCATCCCCGGAAGGGTCCCGCCGCGCCACGGTGGGGACTCCGATCCCCGTGCCCTCATCGATGCGGAGATCCACTACCTACGAACCATGAGCGAGGGCATGGCCGGAATGGTGCACGCCAACGATGTGCACGTCGCCGAGGGACTGCGGGACATCGAGCTGCCGGCCGACCCGAAGGTTGCCATGTCGACCTGGCACCGAACGCTCAATGACGCCATCGTGCGGTGGCATCGTGAGGCGGGCTGCGACATCCCGGACCTCAACGGTCTCGAGTCCCGAGGGCAGAACGAGCCGATGGCCCAGTGCTTCCCCCACTACTTCATCCTGCCGATGTACAGCAGCGCCTCTGCGTACCGGTTCCGCCCATTGGGGCCGGAGGAGACGCTGATGGAGATCTGGTCACTCACCCGGTTCCCCGAAGGCGGCGAGCGGGAGAAGCCCCTGCCGCCCGAACCATGGGAGTGCGACGACCCTCGCTGGCCGCCGATCCCTGCCCAGGACTTCTCGAACCTCCCGAGGCAGCAACGGGGCCTGCATGCTCGCGGGTTCGAGTACATGCGCCTCTCCGAACGAGCAGAGGGAGGGATCGCCAACTTCGAGCGTGTCCTCGACGGCTTCCTCGCCGGCCTTCCCTACGACGTGCTGCTGCCGGCCCTGCAGGAGGTCAACGTGAACCCCCTCGAGAGGCCCGTTGTCGACATTGGTTTCTGAGGAGACAGACGGAATGAGCTCGAAGGTGACATATCCAGAGGTTGCCGAAGGTGTGCGGGCCACCATCGCCACGTACACCCAGGCCCTCGACGACGGCCGCACCGACGACGTGGTCGCCACCTTCTGCCCCGACGGCGTCTGCCAGATGCCGGGCTTGGGCACCCACAAGGGCCACGACGCATTGCGCGACGCCTACTCGGGGTGGGTGCCGCAACGGCCTCAGCGCCACCTCGTCCTCAACACCGTCGTCACCGAGTGGAACGACACCGAGGCCACCGCGATCAGCGACGTGGTCTTCCTGCTGTCGGGCGATTCCGGCTGGTCGGTGAAGCTGGTGGGTCGATACCACGACACCCTCCGCCAGCACGACGGCACCTGGCTGTTTCACCATCGGGCGGCCTCGTTCGTGACGGACCATTCACCACGCAAGGGGACAGCATGAACGACTTCACCGTCGACTACGACGCCCTCGACTTCTTCCGCGGCAACGAACTCGTCGCCGATCCGTACCCGTACTTCGAGTGGCTGCGAACGCAGTGTCCGGTGCGCCGCGAGCCTCAACAGGGCGTCTACATGGTCACCGGCTACGACGAGGCGTGCACCGTGTACACCGACACCGACACGTTCTCATCGTGCAACTCGGTCACCGGGCCTTTCCCCGGCTTTCCGGTGGCCCTTTCGGGTCGCGACGACGTCAGCGAACTGATCGAGCAGCACCGCGACGAGCTGCCGTTCAGCGACCAGCTCACGACCATGGACCCGCCCAAGCACCGCGACCATCGCCACCTGGTCATGCGCCAGCTCACGCCGAAGCGGCTGAAGGAGAACGAGGAGTTCATGTGGCGGCTCGCCGATCGGCAGATCGATGAATTCATGGCTCGGGGCCAGTGCGACTACATCGGTGACTACGCCAACCCGTTCACCCTGTTCGTCATCGCCGACCTCCTGGGCGTTCCCGAGGAGGATCACGAGGAATTCCGGGGCGCACTGGGACGCCGGCCCCGTAGCAACGCCGTCGGCAGCACGAAGGACGACCTGTCGCACAACCCGTTGGAGTGGCTGTACGACCGATTCAGCCAGTACGTCGAGGACCGTCGTCGCGAGCCCCGCAACGACGTGCTCACCGCGCTGGCGACCACGACCTTCCCGGATGGGTCCCTGCCCGAGGTCATCGATGTCGTCCGCGTCGCCGCCAACGTCTTTGCCGCCGGGCAGGAGACCACGGTACGGCTGCTGGGCACCGCCCTGCAGCTCATCGGCGAGCGTCCGGAGCTACAACAGCTACTGAGGGAGCGGCGCGAGCTCATCCCGAACTTCGTGGAGGAGACACTCCGAATCGAGGCCCCGGTCAAGGGCGACTTCCGCCTCGCCCGGCGACAGACAACCGTGGCCGGCATCGACATCCCCGCCGGTGGGACCCTGATGGTGCTCAACGGCGCGGCCAACCGGGACCCCCACCACTTCGAGTGCCCTGCCGAGTTCCGTGTCGACCGCGACAATGCGCGCGAGCACCTCGCCTTCGGGCGCGGTGTACACAGCTGCCCCGGCGGTTCGCTCGCACGGATGGAGACGCGGGTGAGCATCGAGCGGCTCCTCGACCGGACCGCGGAGATCGGCATCGCCGAGGAGCACCATGGCCCGCCCGGTTCCCATCGCTACCGGTACATGCCGACGTACATACTCCGCGGCCTGACTGAGCTGCATCTCACCCTCACACCATCCGGGGCACAGCGGAGCTGATCGTGCCGTCCGATCGTCTTCCGCCACGGTTCCCCACCTTCGACAACGTCGAGGACGAGCGCCGGCACCGCAAGCAGCGGCTCGCCGCCGCGCTCCGTTTGTTCGGCCAGCTCGGCTTCGATGAAGGGGTTGCCGGTCACATCACGGCACGGGATCCGGAGCTCCTCGACCACTTCTGGGTCAACCCACTGGGGATGAGCTTCAAGCTCATCCGCGTGAAGGACCTCATTCTCGTCAACGACCGGGGTGAGGTCGTCGACGGCAGCTGGCCGGTCAACGGCGCCGCGTTCGCCATCCACTCCCAGATCCATGCGGCCAGGCCGGACGTCGTTGCCGCAGCGCATGCTCACTCGGTGCACGGCAAGGCATGGTCGTCATTACGCCGTCCCCTCGATCCCCTGACGCAGGACGCCTGCGCGTTCTATGGCGATCACGCGGTGTTCGACGACTACACCGGTCCCGTGCTCGACCTCGAAGAGGGCAAACGAATCGCCCATGCGCTCGCTCGGAACAAGGCGGTGATTCTGTCGAACCACGGGCTGCTGACCGTCGGGCAGACGTCGGTCGACGAGGCGGCGTGGTGGTTCATCACGATGGAGCGGACGTGCCAGGCGCAGTTGCTGGCTGAGGCGGCGGGCACGCCCGTGCTCATCGATCCTGATCAAGCGGAGGCCACCGCACCGCAGGTCGGACCGCCGATGGCGGGATGGCGGGCGTTCCAACCGCTCTACGAGTGGATCGTGACGATCCAGCCCGACCTGCTCGACGAGTGAGTGGTTCGCTCATGACAACGTGCTTGAGTTCCGATCGAACGAGGAGGTTCGGATGATTGTCGTCGTCGTCAAACAACCGGTGCGGGCCAAGTACGCGGATGACTGGCCATCACTGGTGGAGGAGTTCACGACGTCCACCCGAGCTGAGCCGGGGAACATCTCGTTCGATTGGTACCGGAGTGCTGAGGATCCGAATCTGTGGGTCCTGATCGAGGTGTTCCGTGACCGCGAGTCGGGGGATGCCCATGTCGAGTCTGCCCACTTCAAGGCGGCGATGGAGAACATGCC
>Ga0307374_10001971_pt1 | contig 37296 bp, 43 predicted proteins | sample OX3MG_FD_202532 | JGI IMG/M metagenome (GOLD analysis project Ga0307374, IMG submission 202532) | Soil microbial communities from Risofladan, Vaasa, Finland - OX-3 | ecosystem: Environmental > Terrestrial > Soil > Coastal area > Acid sulfate soil | place: Finland: Risofladan, Vaasa | collected... | reverse complement strand
TTTATCAAGGGCGCAAAGGAAGGCGACAAGGTAAAGGTCAGGATAACTGACGTAAAGGCCAGATTTGCGGTTGGAGAGATAATCTCCTAATCCCTTACTTTTTCTTTTTTATTTTTTAATATTTTTTTATTGTTTGAACAACCCAGCGTGAGCCTTGGATCTTCTGGCCCTTGAAGAAAGTTATATAAGCCTGCCCGACACATATTTGCTCCTTGTTAATTCAGGGGATGAACCGAAATGAACAACAAAACGGCGGTATATGCGGCGCTCGCCATCGTGGTGGTGATAGCGGCAGGAGTGATATTTACAGTGGGAGGACACGGCGGCAATGCCAATGCGGGATTGTCGGCGTCGGGCAGCACTACGGTCCAGAGCTCGGGGCAGAACGGCAGCGGCGCAGGGACATTCTCCAGCTCGCAGTATGCGCCGTATTCCTACCTGATATCGCAGAGCCCGCTCTCGCAGCAAGCCAGGTCTGCGCTCTCCGGATTCAGGCTCGCGTCCTCCCCGCTCACCAATGGTTCCACACAATACGTGCTCACATATGCAGCAACTGGAACCAACCAGACGATTGTGCTGAAGCCCAACTACAAGCTGTACTTCATAGAGACCACCTTCGGGGACGACCCGTTCGGCGGGGAAACGGCGCTGGGCGACGATGGCTACATAGTGGTTGACCCTGCGGGCAACATCGCCTGAGACTGCGACTTTGGCTGAATGATAGCATGAAAATACTCGGGCATGTTGTGGGCGCCATGTACCTGTGGGCCATAGCCCTGCTTACCTTGCTGGCCGTCGTTTCGGGCTACACCCTGCACCTGTTCCCATGGGCGCTGATCTCCGCGGTTGCATCCGCAGTGGTTGCGGACATCCTCATCTCGAGGTTCCACCACAAGCACAAACTTAGGATTCCGTTCTCCGCAATCATAACCGGGCTGATAGTGGGCTCAGTCGCTCCGCATAACGCGCCGGTTGCTCTGGCGGTTCTCGCCTCTCTCGTCGCGATACTCGCGAAGAACTTCGTCAGGGTGAGGCGGGTGAACGTCTTCAACCCCGCTGCGCTCGGGCTCATCGTGGCGCTTGCGCTGTTCTCCATGGGAGACGAGTGGTGGGCTGCGGGCAGCTTCAACGTCTACGGGGTGGCCATCTCGCTTGCGCCGATACTGATAGTTTCTGCATACCAGGCCAGGAGGCTTACCGCCTCGCTCTCGTTCGCCATCGCATCGGTGGGGATAGCCATCGCGGCGAACCTTGGCTACCTCTCCTCTTTGGGGGGCGTCGCCGCACTGCTGTTCAGTGCCAATTATTATATGGCGTTCATCATGGTGGCCGAACCCAAGACCTCCCCGCACAAGAGGCTGCCGCAGGCGGTGTTCGGTGCGGGCGTGGCCGTGGGCATAGCCGTTTTCGCAATGGCAGGGGCGCCGTATCCGTCGCTACTTGCGCTTCTGATTGGCAATATAGCGTACACGGGTTACAGGATCCGACCGCAGAAGAGCGTGCATCAGCACGTGGTTGAGGAGGCTGTTGCCAGACCCGCGGCTGCGGCACAATAGGGCTATATAGCTTGCCCGTCCAAATTTATCCGGTGGGTAGGTGCTTGCTGGAAGCGAGAAGGTAAACTACAATCCCCAGCTCCGGCTCAATGCGATAGTGAAGCTGAGGACCCTGGAGGAGGAAGCGGTGGCTGCCTCGGGGCGCAACGATGCGACCGGAAGGCGCATTGTCAGGGAGTATGTTAATTATCTGGATGATCAGGCCGCCATCTGGATAAGGAGAGGGGCCGAGGACGTTGTGGGCGCAATAGTCGAGAGCAAGTTCGTTGGGGAGGGGGCGCTCAGGTCGATTCTCGATGAGAGGAGCATGAAGTCGCTTCACCCTCAGGCGAGGGCGGCGCTCAACTCGCTGAGCAGCGGGGTTATGATAAAGGAGAGCGAGCCGGAGAAATTCCAGGTATATAGGGAGACGCGGCATGCTACTGTTGTACAGGCCGTGAGCCACAGTTCGGAACCTGTCAAGACCGATGTGCAGAAGCTGCGTGCCATGGACAGCGAGGCTTACTCAAGGCTTGCGGACGGTGTGGAGGCGATAAGGGAGTTTGCAGTTGAGAACGGAAGGCCGCCTACCATAATGGAGGCGGGAAACAAGTTGGGCCTGATAGAGCTCATATCGGACGTTGCCGGGGGGAGGTTCAGGGGAAGGATTGGGGGCGACAGGTTCGAGAACCTGCTGGACTACGCCATAAGGGCGAAGACGGCGGCTGACATTTTTAAGAGACACGATGTGCAGGTGAGCCAGGCTCCAAGAACTGCCGAGCCGGTAGAGGCTGTTGTTGAGGAGCGCAGCCCTTTTGAGCAGGCGGTTGCCGCAATATTCGGGTCCAACTGGGCGCGCCTCAAGAAGATGGGCGTCATGGACGCGATAGTGGACATAAGGGAGAAGGAGGTCAATGCGATTGCAGGTAAGAGCAACAGCCTATGGTACTCGGCTTATCTGGACGTCTGCGCCCAGAGGTGGATCGAGGCAGGCGAGAGCCGCGTGGTGATTGCGATAGTGGAGAACAGGTTCATCAGCCCTTCAACTGCGAAGATGATACTCGATTCCAAGAACAAGGGCATATCGGGCAACAGGGACATAGTGAAGGCGCTCCACGACAACGAGGATATGCCCGAGGACATACGCAAGAAGAGTGGCGATATGCTTGAAAGGTTTGCAGAGCCGTTCACGCAGAAGAGGTACATAGTTCCCGGTAAGTAATCAGGAGTCAAGAATCTGGAGTATCTTATTAGTGTCGGACATGTCGTCAAATGGGAACTCGGCACCCAGCGACGCAAGCTCCGAAGCGGAATGCCTCTTTGTCCCTGTCGCTATTATCCTGAGCCCGGCTGCGTGCGCGCCTTCGACATCGTAAGGCGTGTCACCGAAGTACATTATCTCCTTGCTTGCTATCTCTCCGAACTTTTCCCTGTACTTGCGGAGGGCTATCTGTATCAGCTCGTTCCTGTTCATTATCTGGTCGCCAAAAGAGCCCATATCGAACATGTTGAAGACGCCCGCCTTCTCCAGCTTTATCCTTGCCATCGCGGTCGTGCTGCCCGTGACCAAGACCAGCTTCACCCCTCTTGACTTGAGCTCGGTCAGCAGAGCCAGCACTCCGGGCCTGAGCGTTATCTTTTCTGTATCCCTCGTACTCGCCACATACTCCAGCTCAGCGGCCATCACCTTGTCTATGTTCTGCATGTATGTCTCTTCGGCCACTCCGCTGGGTATCGCAAGATACTTCACTGTGCCTGGGTCGGTAAGCCCGGTAGGCGCAACAACTCCTGGCTTCAGGTCCACTCCGAACACCTTCTTCAGCGCGTACTGGAACCTGCCGTGGAACGAGCCGTCCTCTATAAGCGTTCCGTCCACGTCGAAGAGGGCGAGCTTGATCATGCTCACACCAGGTCAAGTGCTGATGCCATGAACGGGAGTATTATAGTAACGTCACCGTCGACTGTCACGTACTTTGCCTTCTCCTTTATCTTGCCCCACGATACGGCCTCGGTGAGCCTTGCGCCCGATAGGCTTCCATCGTACTGGCTGGCCGTGGTGATGTAAACCGCGTAGTCCAGCCCACCCTTGAACTGATTCCACCATATTACGTGGTGCTTGCTCACGCCACCGCCAAGCATAAGCGCGCCGGTGACCTTATTGTCGAAGCCTATGTTGCTCAGCTCCAGCTCGTCCTTTATCAGGTTGAGCTTGAAGTCGTGGTCCTGCGAGAATATCGTAAGTTGTGTCCCGAAAGCGCTGTCAAGTATGCCGGGCACGTAGATAGGGACGTTGTTGATGTATGCCTGCCTGACTATGCTGCCCTCATCGGTTATCCTCTTTCCGAACTCCTTTATTATCTCCGATGCGCTCCACTCGGTCTTGTGACCCTTTTCCGCATAAACTTCCTTCATGACCTTGAGGAAGACGTCTTCAAGCTTGTTGCCGTACTGCTCTGTCCCGATGAAGACGTTGCCCAGCCTGTAGATGCCCTTCTTGTGGAGCTCGGCGTCGTCAGCATTGAAGGTTCCCATGCTGTACTTGCCTCCGAATGCCCTCGCTATGTCGTGGTCCAGGGTGCCGCCGGTGGTCATGATGGCATCGAAGTACTTTGTCATACTGGCAAGCACTCCCCTCAGCCCCGTAGATACCACGTCCGCAGGGAAGGAGAGATAGTTGAAAGAGTCCTTGTCCTTGAGCATCCGGTCGGTTATCTCTATTCCCTCGACCATGTGCTGGCCAGAGAATCCGCCCATCTTACCCATTGACTTAATGAGATCGGCAACCTTCATTCCCTTCTTCAGCTTTATGTCCACCAAATCCTCGGATAGGATGTCCTTCTTCGTTGCCATTTTACCACTGCCTTATGCTTATACAATGGATTGGAATCACGTTTATTTATGCCTTATCTTGCAAATTACAGTGATGAGCAAGGCGTTCAAGACAGGGGAGAGAGCCGGGGTAATAGCGGCGACTCTTAGGGGCTACGATACCTCCAAGATAACTGTTGTTGCATTCGGTTCACACTCCGCCCTTGATACGCTTGACGGTGCCAAGGACGAAGGCTTCGGCACTGCGGTTCTGTGCCAGAAGGGAAGGGAGAGGACCTACCTTCGACACGATAGGATAGCTGATAATCCCATCGTGCTGGACAAGTTCGGCCAGATGATTGATAGCAAGATACAGAGAGATCTGATCGCTGCAAATTCCATACTCGTGCCTAACAGGTCGCTCACAACCTACGTTCCAATGAGGAGAATGGTTAACGAGCTCAGGGTGCCGATATTTGGCAATATCCATCTGCTTGATTCGGAAGGAAGAAAGGCGCAGAACCAGATACTCTCGGATGCAGGGATAACCTATCCGAAAAGGTTCACGTCCTACAAGGACATAGACAGGCTGTGCATGGTCAAGGCCAAGGAGCCCATCAAAAAGATAGAGAGGGAGTTCTTCACGGCGTCGAACCCTGCGGAGTTCAAGAGCGAACTTGAGAGAAGATTCGGCAGGGTGCCGGACGGCATCGTGGCCAAGTGGCTGCGCTCCGGAGATATGTGGATAGAGGAATTCGTGATTGGGGCCCACTTCAACTTCAATTACTTCCAGTCGCAGATGATGAACCGGTTGGAGTTCCTTGGCATAGACAGGCGCATACAGACCAACATCGATGGTCTGCGCAGGCTGCCTCCCGGCGTCAATCCGGATGTCAAGCCTTCTTACATAGAGATAGGGCACGAGAGCGCCACGATAAGGGAGTCCATGCTTGAGAAGGTCTACGACATCGGCGAGAAGCTGGTTGCCGCCACAAAAAAGGTGCATAAGAGGGGCATAATAGGGCCCTTCTCGTTACAGGGCGCTGTGATGGAGAACCTCGAGATCGTGATATTCGACTTCTCTCCGAGGATGCCAGGGGCTCCGGTCCTTTACAGCAGCCCTTACTCGAAGTACATGTTCGACCACAACGTGACATCAGGGAGGAGGGTAGCCATGGAGATAAGGGGGGCAGCGGAGCAGAACAGGCTTGAAGAGATCGTGAGCTAAAATTACAGAAAGCTTTTTATATTTATTAATGCCATATTAATATGGTGTTAATATGGTCAAGGCGATAATAGACATAAGCGACAGCGCGAATAGGATACTGGGAATAATAAAGGCTGAGTTTGGACTTAAGGATAAATCTCAGGCAATAAACAAGCTTACGCAGGAATACAAGGAGATGGTATTCGAACCGAAGATTAAGCCGTCTTATCTTAAGAGGCTTAAGAAGATAGAGCAGGAGCCGCTTATTCACGTAGGGAGCCTGAAAGACTTTAGAAAAAGATATCACATGGATTAGGGTGTTCCAATGGGGGCGCCTTATGGGTTAAAAGTCAGGGCACATGTGGATAAAATATTCGCTAAAATGGCTAAAAGAGAACGGCACAACCTAGAGACTGTATATAAAAAACTCGAGGACATTTGTGAAGATCCGCTCAAATTTAAACCACTGAAGGTACCTATGGAGGGTCTGAGGCGTGTACACGTCCTCAAGAGTTTCGTGATTACATATTCTATAGACGCCTCGACGCGCACAGTTTGGATAGAGGACTACGACCACCATGATGATATCTTCGGCTAAGAGTAGCTTTTTATCTTTTTGCAGTTAAATGGTAGTTGCGACTGGTGATTTGATGGCTGAAGTGATGAGTGCGGACGACGAGGAAATATTGCGCTTTATAGAGAGTGCAAAGCCGAAGATTTATGTTATTGGAACGGGTGGCAGCGGAAGCAACACCGTGAGCAGGCTGCAGGCGGTCGGGGTTCAGGGCGCGATGCTTATCGCTATGAACACTGATGCGGCCCACCTGGTTAAGACAAAGTCTGAGAGAAAACTCCTGCTTGGAAAGAAGCTCACAAGGGGGCTCGGTGCGGGAAGCGACATACGAGTCGGAGAGGACGCGGCTGTTGAGAGCAAGGAGGAGATAAAGCACCTTCTTGGCGATGCACATCTCGTATTCATAACCTGTGGATTGGGTGGCGGAACAGGAACAGGCTCAATAGCGACGATAGCGCAGCAGGCAAAGGATGCGGGCGCTCTCACAGTTGCGATAGTGACGCTGCCGTTCACGAGCGAGGGCAAGGCCCGTATGAGGAACGCACTCGAGGGGCTCGCCAAGCTGAAGAGGGTAACTGACACGGTCATAATTATACACAACGACAAGCTGCTCAGCGTCGCGCCCGACCTGCCGCTCAACATGGCATTCAGGGTCAGCGACGAGGTCCTTGCCAGCGCGACCAAGGGGATAGTGGAGATGGTAACCAAGCCAGGAATGGTCAACATAGACTTTGCCGACCTGAGGACCGTGCTCAAGGACTCCGGCTATGCGGTGATAGGGACCGGAGAGGGCATAGCGACCAACGGAGGGACAAGCAGGGCTGTAGTCGCTCTTGAGAACGCGATAAAGAGCCCAATGCTCGATGCTGACTTGTCTAACGCGAAGAAGGCGGTAATAAACATAGTGGGAGGCGAGAGCCTGACGCTAAGGGAGGCGGAGACCGTGTTCCAGGACGTGTCCGGAAGGATAAGCAGCGACGCCCTACTGAAGTGGGGTGCGAGGATAGACCCAGACATGCAGAAGGATGCACTTCGTGTGATGTTAGTCATCAGCGGGGTTGAGTTCCCCGAGTACTCGCAAGAAGGAATATCCAAGAGGCTCAAGGAGATAGAGGAGATTGACCTGGACCAGATGTTCGAGGAAGAGGAGGGGAAGAAGTAATTACTTCCTCTTCTTTTTCATCGACTCCTTTATCATCTTCTTCGCGTCCTCGGCCCCAAGCCATCCCTTTGTCTTTATCCACTTGTTCGGCTCCAGCTCCTTGTAGTGGTCGAAGAAGTGAGTGACCTTGTTCCTGAACGGCTCGGGGAGATGGGTTGTGTCCTTTATGCCAGCAAAGAACGGGTTGACCTTCGCCTTCGGAACCGCGATAATCTTGTTGTCTATTCCCTCCTCGTCTTCCATCCTGAGGACTCCTATCGGCACTACCTCTATGTAGCTACCAGGTTGCAGGGGTATGTCGCTCATCACCATGATGTCAAGCGGGTCGCCGTCCTTGCCGAGCGTGCCTGGTATGAAACCGTAATTGGCTGGATAAGCCATCGATGTGTAAAGGAACCTGTCTACCTTGAGGACATCGTTCTCCAAGTCGTACTCGTACTTGATGCTGGATCCCATGGGAATCTCTATGAACGCATTCACCACTTCGGGGGCTTCCTTTCCTGCTGTGAGTTTCATATTTACACCTGATACTAAATGTAATACAAGTTATTTCTTACTTTCCTTCCTCTCCGCAAGCACCTCGGCCACCTCCGCAGCGCCCCTCAGCACTATGTACAGGACAAGGACTGCAATCAGCACGTATCCTATCCAAAGCGGGTAGCCGGCTATGTAGACAAGCATGAGGTAAGCGAAGGTCACGAATTTCACCACGTTGATCCCCCCTCTCCCAATGTTGGAAGAGTAGACCGCCCTGCCTATCCAGGTCCTCATCTTCGACGATGTGCCCTTGGCTCCCATGAACGCGTCTGTGATGGAGTGCCTGACTATGATTATCAGTATGACGAACAGAGGTACTATGTGTAGGAAGAGAAACAGCACCCACAGGGCGTACTCGGTTATCCTGTCCCCCGCGATGTCTATCCTAGGCCCGAACGGGAAGCTCTTGCCCACGCTCTGCTTAATCTCCGTTATCTTCTTGGAGTTGGTGTGGCTGCCCAGGACGTAGTGCATGTACTCGATCAGCCCTATCTTGCCCCCGCTCTGCTGCCTCAGTGCGATGTATCCGTCCACGCCGTCAAGAGCGAACGAGATGGCGAACATCAGTATCGGTATGATAGGGTTTACCTTCAGTATCACAAGGTAAAGCGCCACGAACAGTATCAGAAGGCGGATGACTGTCGCCTTGTCAGCGTCTCTCATGTTAGCACGATGTTTAGTATTCTACGTAAGGGTTTATATTATTGCGGCACGTATACCAATCAATAACAGGAGGAAAGTGGAAGCATGGCGATTTCTCTGCAGAACCCGCATCATCAGAAGATAGTCCTAGCGCTCGTGATGCTGGGGGGAATGATGGCTGCCATAGACACCACCATCGTGATTCTGGCCCTTCCGAGCATAATACCGAGCCTGCACTCCAACCTGTCGACGGCCATCTGGGTCATACTCGCTTACATACTGGTACTCGCGATCTTCACCACTCAGCTGGGCAAGCTGGGTGACCTCTACGGCAGGGCGAAGATATTCAACTTCGGCATGCTCATATTCGGCATCAGCTCGCTGTTCTGCGGACTCGCCTTCAACGACATCATGCTGATCATATCAAGGGTGGTGCAGGCAGTGGGCGGAGCCATGATGCAGGCAACCTCCAGCGCCATAGTAGCCGACACATTCCCCAAGGAGAAGCTCGGCGGCACGTTCGGGATAATAACCGTAGGCTTCACCGTGGGTGCGATACTAGGAGTGGTGCTTGGCGGCGCCATAACCACGTTCTTCGGATGGCCGTTCATATTCCTGATAAACGTCCCCATAGGCATAGTCGGATTCGCCCTCGGTATGAAGTACCTGAGGGATGCGAGGATACATGAGGGCAAGATAGAGTTCAAGGGAATGGCGCTGCTTGCGGTGCTGCTCTTTCTGCTCTCTTTCGGCGCCATAAACATAGCAGCTGAGGGATTCGCGCCCTTGGAACTCGGAATGCTTGTGGCGGGATTCGCTCTCGTGCCAGTGTACCTGTACATGGAGAAGAAGAGCAAGAACCCCACCATAGACATGAAGCTGTTCAAGAACCGGATGCTCTCCCACTCGCTTCTGGCCAACTTCTTCCAGAGCCTGGGCTTCCTTGCGGTGTTCTTCATACTGATAATGTACCTTCAGGGGGTGCGCGGGCTGTCGCCCTTGGACTCTTCCGTGTTCCTTATCCCGGGATTCGCGATGAGCGCCATTCTAGCCCCGTTCACAGGCAGACTTGCCGACAAGCACGGAGCCCGTGTGATGGCCACGCTGGGCATAGCGCTGATGTGCGTCTCGATACTCATCTACCTCAACATTCAGGCCGACACGCCGCTTTACTGGATACTGATAGGCTCTGGCATCACGGGCGTAGGCGGATCCATGTTCTGGCCTGCCAACAACACCGCGATAATGAAGGCCTCCAAGGAGTATGCCTACGGAGTCATATCCGGAGTTTCCAGGACGCTTACCAATATAGGAATGCTTCTCAGCTACACGATTGCGCTTGCGGCTGCGGGAGCGTTCATACCAAGGGCGCTCGCCCTCCAGCTGTTCGTGGGCACGATAGGCCCGGGAAAGATATCTGCCGCGTTCGTGACAGGAGTGCACGCGTCGATGGCGATATCGCTCATACTTCTCATAATCGCGGGCATCTTCTCAGCCATGAGGGGCAAGGGCGGAGAGGCCGAGTAACCAGGAGCTGAGGCTACCGTCCGTCACTGAGGAGGCGCTGAATAGCGTTATGTCTTCTATTTTTCTATACTCTGCAATCTTGGAGTCGTTGACAAACACTATCACGTTTCCGTACTCGTCCCTTCTTTTCCCTATCATCTTTGCCGTCTCCTCGAAGTTCTTCCTTCCGGTCTCGTACTCGATGGCGGTCTTCTTGCCGTTTAGATAGCAGACGATGTCAGGACCCCTGGAGTTGTCCATTATGTAGTTCTTTATCTTCAACGAATCGAGAGCCGCGATTATTTTTCTTATGTAAACCTCGTGCTCTATGCTCAGAGATGCCCTAGGCTTCATAACCCATCTCTCTTTTCCCTTGCTGGTGTCAAGCGTGAATGAGGTCAAACCTCCGGCTTCTATCTCCCCTTCAATTATTGCACCGTCGGCGTGACCCATCTTTCTTTTCAGCTCTTCGAAAAGTATTGGGCGCTCGGCCAACTGCGCCATCTGTGGCGGGTTGTCAGATTTGCCCTGCTGCTGCCGCTCCGGAAGGTTGGTCCTGAATACAGTTGGCGACCTTATGGCGGCGCTTATCACCATGGCCTCGTGCTTCTTCAGGTGGCCGAGCCTCGCCATGACCGCCTGTGTCTTCGAGCTGTCCCCGTGCGCTATCAGCCTTGATGTGTAGGCGACCTCCTGCGGCTCCCTTGCGTAGAACGCTATGAACGTGGAGGCGTTGGCGGTTATCTGCCTGTTCAGCCTGCCCGCGGCGTGAGTGACCACTACGACCCCCATCCCGTACTTCCTGCCCTCCTCTATCATCTTGGTTATCTCGTTGCCCTCGTCGCTGTTGCTGATGAGGAACTGCGCCTCGTCTATCATCATGTAAAGCCTGACGCCGTCATCTATCCCGCTTCCGTGCATGGTGGAGTAGAGCCTCTTGAGCAGCTCGGTGATGTATATCATCCTCCCCTCCGAGCTCTTCATCCTCGAGAGTGAGAACGAGTTTATCCCGTTGGCAAGTGCGCTTACAGATATGGCATTGCCGTTGAACGCCGGTGTGTTGAGGAGCGATATCCTGTCCCTCAGGTGCACGAGGGTGTTGGTCTCGGACGCGGACCTGGAGTTGGAGATGAAGATGTTGAGTTCGGCTATGAGGTCCTTTACGGTGGGGGTGGACTTGAGCTCCCTTGAGTTCCGGCTCGCCGCGCCGAACTTCCTGTAGGTGTACCATAGGCACTCGCTAAGCTTGGTTGCCTGTATGTATCCGAGCGTGTATGTGTTGCGAAACAGCGACGTGAGTTCGGAGGTGCGCTCGCCCACTGTGGCTCCGTCGAGGTCCAGCAGGTTTATCCCGGAGTATGCCGCGTCGTGGACCGTTCCGCCAAGCGACTGTATGGTGGACCCGTGCTCGCCGTGGGGGTCGAAGATTATCGCCGATATGCCGGCGCCCTTTATGTCTGAGAGCATGGACCTGAACAGGGTGCTCTTGCCGAACCCACTCATCCCGGTTATGATTATGTGCGGATTTGCCTCTAACACGGGATCTATGGATAGGTTTCCCTTCCTTTTCCTCCAGGCGTAATGCATCTCGGCCTCCACCCTTGGGTTGGGGCCTGACCTGTAGGTGAATGCCTTCTGGAGTGACAGTGAGCAGAGCGCGGTGCCCAAGTTGAGCCTAAATCCCGCGGTGTGTTTCGGCTCTCTCTTTAAGAGCCGTAGTATGGTTTTGAGTGTGTAGTTCATGGAATCACGAATATCGCCGAAAGGCATAAATCACAAAAAACTGATATATTGTTTAGACGATTGAATGGCCAACGAGGAGGACGAGGTAGTCGATATATTCGACAGGGATATGAATCCCCTAGGCGTGGCCAGCAGGAGGGTCGCCCACGAGTATGCGCTCTGGCACAAGAGCTTCGACTGCTTTGTGGTCTCCTCTGCGAATGGCGGCCAGGTACTCCTGCAGAGGAGGGGCTCGAAGAAGACGCTGTACCCCAATCTTCTCGACGCGACCTCGTCAGGCCACTATACGAGCGGAGAAGGCTCGGAGGCTGCGGTAAGGGAGATAGAGGAGGAGCTGGGTGTCAAGGTGGCGTTCGAGGACCTGGTGTCATTGGGAATAAGGCTCGACCTCTCGAGGCACCACACATCCTTCGCCGACATATTCATGCTCAGGAGGGACACGGGCCTGATCGACTACAGCCCAAGCGTGGCTGAGATAGACGGGATAGTTGCGGTTGGGATAAAGGAGGGGCTCGAGCTGCTGTCCGGCAAGGTCAGCGAGATAAGGGTCAGGAGCACGGAGCTTGATGGAAAGACTGGAAAGTGGGTGGAGAAGGACATCGCGATAACCAAGATGGACTTCATCTACTACGTTGACAACTACTTCTACAAGGTCTTCGTCGCCGCGGAGAGGTTCATAGAGGGCAGGAAGATGCTCCCGATATGAACCTGACGGTAGATTATTAAGCCTTGACGTAGATGTTAATTTATGGACAACAGGGGGATAATAGGGGTAATAATAGCAGTAATAGTCATTGTAGCTGCGATTACGTACATAGGCTCAATGCCTAGCAAGACGGGCGGCGCAGTTGGCTCGGCAAAGAACGGAACGGTAGCCATACTTCTAACCGACCCGCCCCAGGTGCCTGCAGGTACGCAGAGCCTCGTCGTATCCTACTCATCGGTGCAGGTGCACACTAACACTGCTGGGACAGGGCAGCCCAATCTCGCGTGGATAAGCGCGTCGGGGAGCGGGTCCATAAACCTCCTGTCCATACTCAACCTCAGCCAGACCATAGCCGCTGCCAGTATAGCCAACGGCAGCACTGTGGACATGGTGAGGTTCAATGTCACCAGCGCGAGGATAATGATAAACGGCACAGCCTACAACGTTACGGTGCCGAGTGGCAGGGTAACTGCTCACGTGAGCGAGAATGCAAGGGTGAACGGCACTACAGGGCTGCTGCTGCAGATGAGCCCCACAGTTGCGAGCATATTCACATCCAACTCCACGGTGTTCGTTCTGGTCCCGTCAGTCAAGGCGATAGCGGTGGGAAGCACAGTCCAAACGCAGGTCGGGTCAACAGTAAAGCTCAGTGCAGAGGACTCCGCTAGGCTCAACGAATCCACCCCAAACATGACCATGACCTCAGAATCGCTGAGCGTGGCCGGTAACTCCACCGTGTTGTCCGTCACAGTGAAGGACAACTCCAACCAGAGCGTCATGTTGAAGCACCTGACGATATTCGGCAATTTCACAGTAATCCTTAACAACTCAGCGATAGCGAACGCCACAAATGGCGTGATGTCCCAGCTCCTCACGAGGCTGAAGAACGAGTCCTTCTGCGGTAATGCCAGCGCAATATCATCGGTGCGCGTCAGGAGCGGGGAGAACGGCAGCGTAGAGGTGACCAACGAGAGCGTCAACTCCAGCATAAGGGGCGAGCTGGCGGTGCAGGACAGGCCAGAATTCGCGGCTAACCTCAACATAAGCGCGGGAGCCAACGGTTCGGCCAATGCATCATCAGGGGAGCAGCACATGAATGGGACAAACTCCACTGAGAGGGGAAACGCTAACGCGACCGCATCATCCAATGAGAGCCTCATGCATGAGAATGAGAGCGTATTCCAGTCCCACGACTTCGGTGATTTCCATACGCAACTGAACGCCAGTTCGTGCAACGTAGCTGCTCTACAGGCGATAGCAGACCAGGCGCAGGCCAATGCGGAGGACTTCGGCAACCAGATAGCCCGCCAACAGGAGCACTTTAGGATGCTGCCTATGCTGATAACATCAGGCGGAAAGCTAATGATAGCCTCAAGCGGGGACAGCTTCGACAACTCCAGTGTGGGGTATAACCTGAGTGCAGGCCAGAGCCTCACCCTCAACTTCAGCGGCCCGATGCTCGCGGCACAGGGCCACATGGTCATAGTGCCGCAGGCAGGCAGGAGCTATGTGGTAGCAGTCAGTGGTGAGGAAGGTGCCTTTGTAAAGGCTAACATCACTGCCACTAGCGGCTGAGTGCACACGACAAAGTGCCGGCAGAACAGCTATAAACCTAGCCGGCGCAATTACTGTACATGCCAGGGTGGCAGAATCCGGTTAACGCGCCGGTCTTGAATTTTGAAAATCTCAAGAGCTGATCAGTGATGCAAACAGGCCAACCGGTGCCCGCAAGGGCTTTTGGGTTCAAATCCCAACCCTGGCGCATGTGATTTAATGGCAAAGCCGTCCAATACGTCCATTTGGAGGATTCCTGCGGTTGCCGTGATAGCCACCGTAATAGCCGCGTTAGCTTATGTATCCTTTATTTCTGGACCGCAGGGCGCCGGCGGGAATGTCATGACGATAAACGGGATTACGTATGCTGTGGGAAACTCGCACCCCTATTACCAGGGCCAGAGGGTGAGCAACTTCCTTATCCAGTACATCAACCAAGATAACGTGACCGGGCTCAGTTACATAGAGTATCCGCTGGCGATGAGGAACGGCACGCCACGTACACTGCACGTAGGCGATACCGTGGGGTACAGCTGTGATAACTCGACAATGATGCTTACTGCGATAAACAACGGCTCCGCGGCGTTCGCCAATCTCTCTTCGGGTGCGGCAAGGGGCGGCTGCCCGATATGAATGTGTTGCGATGAAGCTGATTACCTTAAATACCTGGGCTGGAAAACTTTACGGCGACATAAGCCGCTTCCTTAAGGATCACTCCTCGAATGTGGATGTGTTCTGCCTCCAGGAGGTGCTGGATGGGAAGGGGTCCGTTGACGCGTGGGATGGCGCCATCTCCGACCTTTACGGCAGGATAGGGGGCATGCTGCCGGGATTCAATGGCCGTGTGGGGGAGATGTACACCACGTTGGGAGAGAGGCTCGCCATCTTCTCATCAGAGAAGATCAGCGTTACCGACAGCGGGGAGATAACGCTCTGTGATATGCAGCAGATGGAGTTCAAGGGGAAAACCTATGGCATAGGGTCGAGAATGCAGTGGATTGGATTCGCAGTTAATGGAAAGCGGTTCACAGTATGCAACGTTCACGGTCTGTGGACGCCCACGGACAAGGCTGACAATCCCGAACGAATACTGCAATCGGAAAGGATACTCAAATTTCTGGACGAAAGGGAAGGAGAGGCGATACTCTGCGGCGACCTCAACCTGGCTCCGGACACTGAGAGCGTGCTCATGCTTGAGGGGAAGCTCAGGAATCTCGTGATGGAGCACAATGTGCCTACGACGCGCAATAAGTTCACGCCTGAGGTGGCAGGCAAGTTCGCCGACTACGTATTCATATCCAAGGGCGTCAGAGAGAACTCGTTCGATGTCCTTCAGGACACGGTCTCGGACCATCTGCCCCTGCTGCTCGATTTTGATTGACATGATAATAAAAGTGGCGGTGACGCCGAACGCGAGGGTTCCGTCTATCGTGATGGTGGATGAGTACAATTACAGGGCGAAGGTGGATGCGCGTGCGATGGACGGTAAGGCGAACATCCGACTTATAGAGATGCTTGCCGAACGCTTTGGTGTGCCGAAGTCGCACATACGGATTCTGAAGGGGTTAACCGGAAGGACCAAGTCCATAGAGATATGTCCGAGGTAACATAGCATTAAATCGTTTGGAGGGCAAGTCTTATCGGTAGTTGGGATGAACACCAAGGGCAACATCATTCTCATAACTGGAGGAGCCACTGGGCTGGGCTTTGCGCTTGCCGAGAGGCTGGTGGCCCTGGGCAATGAGGTGATAATCTGCGGCCGGAGGCAGGATAGACTTGACGCGGCGAAGCAGAGGCTCCCATCAGTCCATTGCAGGAGGTGCGACATATCAAATGCCGAAAGCAGGAATGAGTTCTGCAGCTGGGTGGAGGCGATGTTCCCCAATGTCAACATGCTGATAAACAACGCGGGGATACAGAGGAAGGTGGACCTCACCGCAGGCACCGGGGCCCTGATTGATGACGATAACGAGATTGATATCAACCTGAAGGCGCAGATCTATCTCGCGGAGAGGTTCATGCCGCTATTCCTGAAGAGGAAAGAGGCCGCCATTCTCAACGTCTCATCGGGGCTGGGCTTCGTGCCTATGGCTGCGTTCCCCGTATACTCGGCGACCAAGGCGGCGATACACTCCTTTACTACCTCGCTGAGGTTCCAGCTCAGGGAGTCGCAGGTCAAGGTCTTCGAGCTGATACCGCCAACCATATACGACACCGAGCTGAAGGGCAAACCCATCGAGAAGGCCGAGTGGAACGTGCCGGTGGCAGAGGTCGCTGACGCGGCGATAAGGGGACTCGAGCGCAACAGTTATGAGATAGCTGTAGGGATGGCCAAGGGTTGGGTAGATGGGACTAACGCCGACAGGGAGCAGGCGTTCAAGAATATGAACCACTGAGTGATTGGATGGAGTATAAGATGCTTGGCAGGACGAGGGAGAAGCTACCGGTGCTCGGTCTGGGAACCTGGTACCTCAACGTCAGGCCGAATGAGGAGATCAGGGCACTGAGGTACGGCTTGGGCAAGGGGGCATTCATAGATACTGCCGAGATGTACGGGACTGAGGAGCTTGTGGGCACGGTAATTGAGGGGAGGAAGGCCTTCGTGGCCACTAAGGTGTCGCCGCACCACTTCAGGCGCGATGATGTGATACGCGCCTGCGATGCCAGCCTGAAGAGGTTGGGGGTGAGGCGGATAGACCTGTACCAGCTGCACTGGCCCAACAGGCGGGTGCCGATATCCGAGACGATGTCGGCGATGGAGAGGCTCGTTGACGACGGGAAGATAAGGCACATAGGCGTCAGCAACTTCTCTGTGGGAGAGCTGAGGGAGGCCCAGGAGTCAATGAAGAGGCACGAGATAGTGTCTAATCAGGTGGAGTACAACCCGCTTGTAAGGGACATTGAGGGGGAGCTTCTCGGATTCTGCAAGAAGAACAAGGTAACCGTAATAGCATACAGCCCCCTGGGGCATGGCGGGCTGCTTAAGGACAAGTTCAGCGGGCTTATGGATATGCTTGATGGGATTGGGGCAAAGCACGGGAAGAGCGGCGTTCAGGTCGCGTTGAACTGGCTCATCTCAAAGAGGCAGGTCGTGGCGATACCGAAGGCAAGCACAGTGGAGCACGTCAAGGAGATACTTGGCAGCATAGGTTGGTCGCTCAGCAAGAAGGAAGCCGAGGCCATAGATGACGCCAGAGACTACAGCGTTGTATCGCTGGAGAGAAAGCTCGGCTTCGTGCTGAAGAGCAATGGCGCGTGGGCGGGGCTGGCGACCAAGGGTTATTCGAAAAATAAAGAGACTAGATAGCGGTGCGAGGCTTGTGAACATATCCAGCGCATTCGCCACAGTTGCACACGATTCTGTCGCTCCTGAGGTTCAGGAGCTTGTCCGACCTTTTCAGTATCCAGATTAGGTTCTCCTCCTCTATCCCATGCATTTTGGCGCCGATGATGACGTCCATGAATGTGTTTATTGTAGCCTGCCTCTCCGATTCGGTGGATCCCTCTTTGCCCTTAAACACTATGGGCTCTTTCCTCAAAGCCAGTGTGCTGCCATCCAAGTCCCTTGCGCCTGTTTGCAGCACATAAATGGCGAGGAGCATTGTCTCTCTGGCCTCCTTTTTGTACATCTGCTCCTGCTTGACTGTGCTCTCCTTTGACATCAGCTTGTTGTACTCTATTATCGCGTAGTTCGCTATGTTGGACCTGTGCCTGACAAATTCGCTCATTACCTTATTTTTGGTACGACTTTTGAGGGCATCCTCCAGTTCATGAGATACGGTCATCTCGTAGCTAATCCTCTTCAGCTTCTTTTCCAGAGCCTCTATGAAAGTTATGTTGTTGGGTATCTCCCTGAGCTCGGCCATTTCCTTTAGGGTCTTTGCCCTGGCTTGGCTTAGCCTTTCCCAAGGCCCCCCTACATTGAAAAGCGCACGCTCGTTGAGAACAGTGAGTATGATGCCCAGCTCGTCTATGCTGCCTTGCTTGATAAGAGCGTCGTTTGCTCCGTCCCTTAGGCTTATAGCATGGCGGCTCGTGGGCATGTCCGCCCGTATGTAATCCGCAGCGCAGGCACTCGCACGGCCCAGCAGCTCGTGGTCTGCCAACTTGAACAGCTGCCTATAGCGGTCGCTCTTGGAAGAAAATGCCTTGTTAAGAGCCTTGTCGTAACTCCCCTTGACAGCTTTGAGTATCTCAGCCTTCTCATCAAACGGAATGTCCAAGCTAGTGCTCTTCCCCATCATTATCGATATAAAAGCGGTTTCCCTTATATATAAAGGTTTTGACGATGGCGGGAGGCAGTATTTAAGCCTATTCCCTCGCTTCCGCTATTCCATAATAGTGGCTTTTTCACTTGAACGCCAGTACGACTATATCCTCGAAGAAGTAGTGCTTCTTTGCCGCCACGTCCGCGTTGAGCCGCTTTATGTCCTTCTCGTAGTGGTTGAAGCTGCTCTCCAGCAGTATGAAGATGTGGTCCTCCATCACGTGATTCCTGCACTCTGCTATGAACCTGTCGATGAACATCCTGCCCTGCCTTCCCCCGTCCAGAGCGACGTGCTTGAGCTGGTACCAGTGGCTGGGCAGGTATGGGGGATTGAATATTATCGTGTTGTACTTTGCCGTGATGTTGGAGAAGACGTCGGACTGGATGAACTCGATGTCGACCCTGTTGGTCTTGGCGTTCTCCCTGGCGCAGTCAAGCGCCTTGGGATCCACGTCCGATGCGGTGACCTCAAGCCCCTTCTTGGCCGCGACTATTGCCTGTATCCCAGTGCCCGTGCCCACGTCGAGAACCTTGCCGTAGGCGTACCTCTCCACCACGTCCGCAAGTATGTAGGAGTCCTCCCTTGGGCCGTAGCCGCCCTTCGCCTCCAGCCTCAGACCGTCCACTATCATAATATCGCAGGAATATAAGGAAAGAAAAAAATAAAAACAACTCTAAGCCTGGTCCGCCCTGCGTACCACCGACCTGAAGGCTATCCGGTCCGCGTAGACATCCGTGACTACCGTGTAGGAGACATTGAGCGCCTCCTCGTCGCCGAACCTCTCCGCCAGCTTCCTGAGCCGGACAACCTCACGGGCCATGGCAATGACGTCATCGCGCAGCGTCACGTCGCTCAGCTTGCGCTCTATCTGTGCCTCCTCCTTCAGCTTGGCACCGTATGCAGTCTGGACCTCGCCTATCATGGAATCCATTCCCCTCGAGAGCTCGCGCTCACTTGCACTCTTATTCATTCCATTTCCCCGGGAGACGCAATGCCAACGCTGGCACTCACCTAGAAGACGCGCTTGTGCAACAGCACAGGCCTTACCTACTTGTATGGCGCAGGCATGCGCAACTTTCCCGGTAGATTATTGGTGCGAAAATCTAAATACCTTCCGTATACATTACTACACGATAATGGACTAAAGGTAAAGATTTAAATATTTTTACGGCGTAAGTAATATGCTGTGTCACTCCACAGCACCGGAAGACGCGCCTGCGCTTCGGCGCAGGCCCTTATGTTATTAATTTACATGTGGGGGACTAGGATTTGAGCGCTTTTGAGAGAATACGCCTCTCCTCGTCGGTGAATATCTCCTCCTTGACGAAGGTTTTGCTTTCGAGCATGAACACCAGTATCTCCTCCCTGGCCTTCTGGTGGGCTATAGTCCTTGCCATTATCTCAGACGGGTCCTTTATGTTTGCCAGCACGCTGGCGTCCTGCATCCACTCGTCTATGTAGGTGCTGTAGTTGATGAGCAACTCTATCTGCTCGAGCGCCATCAGGAACTTCTTCCCCCTCTCGACCTGCATAACGACGTTAGCGTCCTTGCTTTCCAGGTTGGTCTGTATGAAGCTCCCGTACCTCTCCTTTATCTGCGGCGCCTCCTCCAGCATGCGGGTGATTATGAACATGTCCCTGTCGGCGTCGTTGGGCCGCTCTGGCAGCGTTATGAGACTGCCGTTGACCTCAATCCTTTTCTCGGATATCTCGTTGTTGAGGGTGTCCATGGCCTCGGTGATGAGCTCCACCTTTGCCTTGTTGAGGATATCCACGCAGGTCATCCAGGCCGGAGTGTCGTCTTCGTGGGATGGCATCTGATCACAGAGAATGAGGGATAAGCATAAGTGTCAACAGCAATATGATTTCCCGGCCGAAGCCAGTACACACATATCGTAAGCAGGCTTAGCTTCCAAGTTCGGAATGGGTTTGGGCGTTTCCCTGCCCCTATTACCGTTGACAATATCTATCTGTTATGAAGGTTTTTATTGCTTTGTCTTGGTGGCGATTTGGGGAACTTAGTGCCCTGCGCCTGGTTAGCCCGCGTTATCTTGGAATACTGTCCCCCCAGTGGTCATAGCGTCCTTCCCTTCCTGCACGAGTCGCACATCATGCTCTTCACGTCTATGTGGTCCTTGCAGTACTGCCTGCCGCATACCTTGCATGCGTATACGGCAATCTTGTTGCATACTGCACACATGCCCTTTATCTCCATCGAATCACGTCATTGAAGCGTATCTGTGTTGAGTGCTGCGCCAAGAAGCTCCTTCGCCTTGATAAGCGAGAGCGGCTTCGAGCCCTTCCTCTTAGAGTAGGTGCACTGGTACCTAATGTATGACTCGTTGACCCTTGTTGTGGGGTCTATGAGCTTGCATGCCTCGATGTAATCCATTATCAGCTTGGTGGCCTCCTCTACCTCCATGCCCCTCACATTGACGAGATATGGCGCCAGTATGAGGTTGACTGTCCTGTGGCGCACGTCCGCTATCGGAGTGGCGAGCAGCTTCTCTATCCAGCCGTGTGATGCAGTGGTGGCAACCCTCTTGACCCTCTCCTTCACGTTGAGCCTCATCTTCTTCGAGTACTCCACCACCTCTGCGGGCAGCTCCTTCCTAGCTATGGGCAGGCCGGCCTTTATCTGCTGCTTTATCGCCTCCCTCATCAGCTTGGCCATGTTGTTCTTGAACAGCAGCACAACACCATGGTTGAGCCTCTGGTTGGAGAGCCCCATCCCCTTTACCTGCGTCGTATACCTGAGGAACTCCTGGAAGCTTATCGTAAGGCACTCCGCATTTGCGCCCAGTCCCTTCGTTAGGTGAAGTCCCAGCTCCTCTGCAGCGTGAAGCATCTCTTCCTGGTCTGACTTGAGCAGGAATCCCGCAGACCTCTTGGCCTCCGCAAACGCGTAACCAGATATCAGGTCAGGCCGCCCTGTTGCGCTGATGAGCATCCTTGAGTAAAGATAGGACATGATGTAGTCGCTCTTGAGCGAGCTTACCCCAGTCTCCGAAGGCTCGAGCCCCTCGTTGAGCGCGGACTCGATGTGCCGCTTTGCCATGTCGAGGTACTTGTACTCGACGCGGGCGCCGGCTGCCGCGACTATGCCCCTTGCCTCGGATGAGAAGGGATACCGGTAGGCGAAGCCCAGAGAGCCTGCGATGGCTGCCATGATAGATATCTTCCGCAGGGTTATTTATTCGGGTATCTGACCCTTCCGCTAAACTGCTTCAGCAGCGCGTTTATCAGCCTGGCCATGCGGATGTCCATCTCCGTGACCCCTCCGGCATCGTGTGTTGTGAGCTGCAGCGTTATGCGCTTCCAGCTTACCGAGATTTCGGGGTGATGGTTCTCCCTCTCTGCGATCTTTGCAAGCCTGTCGACGAAGATGATGGCGGTTGGGAAGGTTGCGAAGTCCAGCCTTCCGGTCTCAATCAGCTTCCCCCTCGCCTTCCATCCGCTCGGAAGAGACTTCTTTATCTCCGCGGCTGCGAGCCTCTTCTGGTCGAAGCACCTGTCGTTTTTGTCCATCTGATCACTCCCAGTTTATCGTAAGGTAGTTCTCGGCGACGCTCAGGTTCCTGAAGGGCAGTATTCCCTTTATCGCCCCGGTTATGCGCGCCCTCGACATCTCCACATTCTCCTTCCTGAATATCTCCATGTGGGGCTTTATCGCCTTCTCAATGGCCTCCCTCTCGCTGCCGTACAGCCCCATAAGGAAGAACCTGTAGCTTCCTGTTATCGGCGCAAGCATCTGGTATGACGTGAGGAGGTATGTGGCGCCGTCGGGCTTCGCGTAGTTGGAGCGGGCCATCGACGACCTCTCCTTGGTCGTCCTGTTGAAACGGTAGTTGACGAAGAACGAGAGCACGTACTCGTTGATCGGCCTCTGCGCCGCTATCGTGAACCTCTTTATTATCCCGCTTTTCTTCAGCCTGAATATCCTGTACCTTACGGTCTCGTCGTTCAGCCCGGTTTTCTGCGACAGCTCCTCGTACGACATGCGCGAGTTCGCGTTCAGCAGCTTGAGCAGCTTCTTGTCGCTTGCTGTGAGCTTTATCCTGGGGTTGATGCTGTCTACGAAGCTGTCTGTGAGCGGCATGTAGCCGAACTGGGCTATTATGAACTCCGATGGCTTTATCACCGCTCCGTAATCCGATAGCTCCGTTGCCAGGTGTGTCTCCCACTTTATGTACGATATCGGGTCGCTCGTCCTCGCGTAGATTATAAGGTCGTAGGAGCCCTCTGCAAGATATGCCGCATGCACCGCATCCTCCTTCGCGAAAAGACGCTCGAGGAACTTCCTGTCCGGCTTCCTTGTGAACTTAACCGTGAGTATGTGGCGCTCCGTGGCGCCCATGCTCTCCTCGTTTATCTCGAGCGTGTACCTTACGCCCATCCTTTCCTCGAGCGCCTCTAGAGCCCTCTTTGCCGTTATCCTTGAGCACCTTGCGACCCTGGCTAGGTCCGTTATGGTGGCGCGGGAGTTCTTGCTCAGCTCCTTGATTATCTCCTTCTCCCTGAAAGAGTAGTACTCCATGATTATGCTTTTGCGGTGGGATATAAAGCACTTACCATTTTACCTAAATTATTGAAATAAAATGGAACAAATCTAAACCCTATATAAACGCCGACTTGCAATCATTAGCATATGAGGATAGTCCACAAGGGGGCCATCGCGATTGGGTTCGTCGCGCTGGAGCTTGCCTTCATGACGGTGCTGATGACTGTGGGAGGAGGCAGCATCGGCGTCCTCCAGTTCCTCTTCTTCACCCTGCTCGTGGCAACCGCGGTCTCGCTTCTTGTGAGCTTCGCGTCGGACAGGTGTGCCGGACTGGTCAAGATACTGAGATCAAGGAAGACGCTGGCGATAATGGCGCTTGTAGGCATCCTTGACATAGGGATGGCGCAGCTTCTGCTTACGATAGGCAGCCTGGGGGCGAACCCGAGCGTGGCCGGGATAGTCTACAGGAGCTGGGTGATAATAATGGCGCTGCTCTCGCCGCTGGTGCTGAGCAGCAGGATCAGCATGAAGCAGATGCTAGCCTTCGGGCTGGGCTTCATCGGGGTGTACATAGTCGCCACCAACGGCAGCCTGATTGGAGTCAGCGCTGCTGAGCTGCCCTACATAGCCGCAATACTCGGAGCCGCGGTCTGCGTGGCATTGGCGAACGTGGCGATAAAGAGATACAACGCGGATACGGTAGGCTCGGTGGTGATTTTCAATGCCGCCTCTCTTGTCTTCTCCGCCTTGCTGCTAGTTGCCAACCACCAGGCCCCGGTGTTCAAGATGCCGATCGCAACGCTTGCCGCGGCGCTGTTCCTAGGTGGGATAACATACGGGGTGGGCAACATGCTATACATGTACTCGCTGAAGAAGCTGAACCAGATGCTCGTGGGCAGCGCCACCCTTGCGGTCCCGTTCCTCACTGTGGCGCTCTCGTTCCTTCTTCTCGGAACGCAGATAAGAATTTACTACCTGGTCGCGGCCGCGTTCGTGGGAGCGGCGATATTCATACAGTACAGGGCGTCGTCACGGGCACCTGAGCGTGTGCAATCCAGGAACCTTGTGGAGCGGATGCAGATATTCGACATAACGGGAGCCTTCACTGACACGCGCTCGGCAGCCATCGAGGGAATGGTGAACGGTGGAAACAGGGCGCTCGCGGTCAAGCTGGACGACGGAGAGTACAAGAACGACGACCACCACGAGATATTTGAGCGGAACGGATGCATGGCGTTCACGGACAGGGAGCCCCACAGGGGCGTGAGGGCCGACGAGCTCCAGTTCATACGCGACATGCTGGGAGTCGAGAGTGGACAGACTGTGCTAGTGGGGCTCGGCAACCCTGACAGGGTGGAGATGGCCTTCGATGAGTTCCACACAGTTAAGCGAGGTGATGGGGAGGAGCCAAAGGTTCTTTCCTGATTATTTCTTTTTAAGACGCAAGAGGAAGTTGCTGATTACCCGGTAGTGCATAGTATCCCCTGGATTTAATCCGTTGAGAGCTTCGGTTGTGTCCCTTCCGTCCCTGAGTGCCATTGCCCTTGCGGTTCCAATACCTATCTCGGGATGGAATTGCACGCACCTGAATTCGCGCAAAGAGTATGCCTGGATAGAGTGCCTGTTGGACGCAAGCTTGCGTGCACCTTTGGGGAGCGCTGTAACCACGTCGTTATGGCTCTGGTATACGTGAAACTGGGGGGGCACGCCTTCAAACAGCCAATCAATTCGCCCCGCAGGTGTGAGCGTTACGGGTCCGAAGCCCTCTTCGCCAGTAACGGCCCGATCCACTGCGCCTCCAAGCGATTGCGCGGCTATCTGGAAGCCGAAACATACGCCGAGAACTGGAATGTGAGCGGAATCAAGCTTCCGGATAAGTCCGCCCAGATATCTTATCCACTTTTTGCGCTCGTACGCCGATGCCCTTGAGCCCGTTATCAAAACTGCGTCGCTTGAAAGGACATCGGAATCGGTTACCTTAGCGCCTTTGAGGATATTTTTTATGCTGATGTTGCTGATGCCGGCTGCCGCTGCCTGCCTCTTCAGAAGCCTGGCGCCGTTGGTTCTCGGATTTGGGTCGTAGTCACAGTTGAGAATCAATATTCGGACCATATTACCATCCCCGCCTTAACACTCTTGCGCACACATTACTTACGGTCTCTGGATTTAAATCGTTGCCTAGGGCTCGCAGGAGCCTCTGTGCACCATTGCCCTCCCCCAGTATCTCGCCTATGCCGGCCTCCAGACTGACGGCCTCCTTAGAGTATCCGGAACCGTTCAGACCCTCGATTGCAAGTGCCAGCACTGTTTTTACGAGTTCACCCATACCTGTGCCATTTAGCGATGCCCTGAGCCCGAGCCTTGCGGCTTCAGTGTGCTGGACAAAGCTGCCCTCAAGACAAGAAGGGAGCTCTAGTTGTTGGTTCGATGATGCTGCAATACATGCCACTCCGTAGACGAACCTGTTGATTGTCTGCATCTCGCTTAGGGAGAAGGGCAGGTCAGGAGACCTGACCTCTATGGAGAGGGCGCACCTGTCGTTCCGGTGATCCGGTCTTGGCCTGACCTGCCAGAATACCTGGTGGGGCTCAAGCCGCTCCTGTTCGCAGAACCTGATGCCGGCAGAGTTGTACATCGTTCGGAACTCTGGCCGCGAGTCCATGGCGGGCAGCGCATCCCTGAACCTTTGGGAAGCGATTGCCATCGACCGATTGTAATCTGCTATGCTGCCCAACGTCGGAGGGTCCAGCCACATCTCCGCAGGGAACCTTGCGCATCCCTTCGCATACTGCTGCATCCTTATGCTGTCAACCCCGGCATTTGCGATCCTGCCGCCCTCGAAAATGAGCGGGGAACTGGCGCTTAGTGCCAAGACTATCGGGGAGACCAGGCGCAACGCGTTGTACACCCTGAAAGCCGCGGCTTCATCAGACACGCCCAGCACGATTTGCTGGCTCTTTACGGTGGTCATAGCCCTGCCGAAGCCCTCCGATGCGGCGGTGGTAAGGTAAAGCCTGGGGACAATCCCTTCCGTATTGTTGAGCACAGCCCCTCCGCCGTATACGAGCCCTTCGTCCGCAGCCTTGCCTGACCTCGCGGCAAGGAGTATGGTCGCGCGTATCTCCCGCCAGGTTGCGGAGTTGAGTTCCGTTACGTTCTTCTTGAGCGAGACGTTGAGCTCGACCATATGCCTGCCGTTCACCTCATGCACAAGGCTGAGTCGCGAGCCCGCCATCTGATTGCGCCTGATCAGCTCGGAGGCAGGCAGCCGTATGAGCCCCAGCTCATACTCATTGCTTATTTGCGGTATATCCCTGTTTTGTCTTGTTGCCACTAACTCACCAAGCGTAAGGGTTTAGGGATGAGGCGCGCGGAGCGCGCGCTGATGTATGATTCAGTCAAAAGCTGAGAATCAGGGGAATCGATTAGGCTTCCGTAGAGTAGAGATGCTTCCGCGCCACGAACGATATCATAGTCACATTGCTCACCCCTACTAACTCAGGTAGCTTAGCGGCGGACATAATATATAAGCCTTTTGTGCAGCTCGCGCTGAATCGATGAAAACAAAAAGGAAAAGAAAGAATGCCCGCGCAAGCGCACGGGCGTTGCCTGATGCTTAGCAGTCAGTGAAGTACTGCGGGTACTGGGTGCACAGGTATGTGTTGCTTCCCAGCCAGGCTATCGGGTTCCCGAAGGCTGCCTGCTGCTCGGTGTAGTTCAGCACTTGGGAGTAGCCGCTCGACCTGAATGCGCTTATCACGCACGCAGGGGAGCTTGCAGGGTCGACAGGGTAGGTGCATCCTACCGTAGAGGTGGACGATCCCAATGCGCTCCATCCCGGCATGTTGCTCATGTTACCGAGCGGGTAGCCATGGTGGACCAGCGCGCCTATGAACGCCGCCGCTATTCCGCCTATCACCACGAAGATTATCGCCCCTAGGGTGAAGATGGAGAGCGCGTAGGTTCCCACGGCCTGCTTGTAGTTGATGCCCTGCTGCTTGGCTAGGCTTATCAACAGCACCACAAGGCTCCATACTCCAGCCACTATCTGGACCGCGACGCCCACCGTGGGTATCCCGAGAAGCCAGAATAGCAGAAGCGAGGGCATTATTCCGTGCACGAAGGCGTTGAACGTCCTTGAGAAGTCCTTCTTGACAAGGTCGAACAGCAGCTTGGCGAACAGCTGGTATATCGCGGCCGATATCAGCAGCGAGATCGGCACTATTATGAACAGCATCAGCGCCGGGAGGCCTATCGCACCAGCGACTCCGAGGCCCATGTTGCCCCCTACGAGCATCGAGGCGGATCCGCCAACTGTCCTAAATGTACCAATCGAGAAGTATAACAGCAGGTTTATTACGAGCGCGACCACGAAAACGGGTATCGCAACCCCATAATAGAACCTGAGCGTCTCCTCGATCGTCATCGGTTTTGTGTTTTTGCTCGGGTGTCTTATAGACTCGAGAGCCATCCAAACGGATTTCTTTATATCCATTGTCTCATCTTCTTGGGCTTGCGCCCATTATCAATGGTGTAACAGGCTTTAAATTCCTTTCCACAGCCTCCGCAATGGTCGGACTTGAGAGATTCCGAGCAGTATTTTAATGTTCCGCCATAAATGTATTGCAAGGGGCTGTACGCTAACCTGGCAGACTTCCGCGTTCGGGTCGCGGCTATCCGAGTTCAAATCTCGGCAGCCCCATCTTGTCATTAACGTCGAACGCCTCTGCGTTCGGTTCTGGGAGAATCAGGTTAAAGGTCGGCATAAGAGCACGCTTGTATGGAAATACAACAAAAAGGAAGTATATAAACGTGGAGGGTGCGGTTGCATGCGACGTACCTGAAACCAGCTATCGGCGACGGCTCGACGTCATAAGCACAGAGGTGTAAAGCAGAATTTCACACGGTTCTTTTTTCTCTCAGGAGAAACACAGTAAGCTTTAAATATCAATATTTTCTGCGAGTTGTATATTGATACATCAAGCCTGCAATCTTCTATTTAAACCTAGTTCGACAGTAAATATATGAAGGATAAGAAAAATGCGCCCGTCATCCAATTTGGATAGGATTCTTCTATGGCGTAGAGGCAAATCCGAGTTCAAATCTCGGCGGGCGCAACCTTCATAGTTTAATCAATTGTACGTATTGTACATATTAAACTAGTTAACTAATTAAGAAAACGAGGTCTTAAAAGTCTTTTGCTTGTTGGCTTGTTAGTGGAGTGCTTGAAGCTCGGTTCGGATTTACGGAGTAGACACTAGCATTTATAAGCTTCTAAGTTTTAAATTTATTATGGGATTTGTGCATGATGTAGAATTACAAAAAGCCATAATGGATTACCTTTACGAACAGTTAAGTAAATCGAAAGGTAATTACTACAAATTAAGGGATATTGAGATTGTAGCGCATATAAAAAAAGTTTATAGAGTATCGCCCAAAAGAATACTTAATGCGATAGAAGATTTAGAAGATGCTGGGCATATAATCCTGCTTTACGAACGTTTTAAAGTATATATACCAACAGACAAGAAGGACAAGGCGGCTAGCCTCCATAAGTTAAGTCCGATACAGTTCTTTTTGCTAATTTGTGTATATGGTTATCTTGCTGTTGTGGTATTATTGTATTCTGCATATCGACTTTCTAATCCAATAACTTTAACTACATGGTTTGGTGCAGCTCTGTTCGTAGTCGTTTTGGGTCTGTTCCTGCCACTTGTGTTTGGTATTGCTATTTATGGTTCGTCGATGTGGTTGAAGGGAACATTAGAAAAACTTAACAAGCCTAAACTTAGTACAAACTCACAATTATTTTTAGTTTCCTTTATAATTTCATCTGCTGGAAGTCTATTAGTATTTGCTGTGTCTAGCGGATTAGGAGCTGATGTCAAAACTGCTGGTCAAAACGCTTTAAGTATAGGCGTTACACTGTTTATAACATTATTTTTCACGCTAAGATTCGGTCGTGCTAAAACGTAGTAGAAATTTATCATCTGCGGGCTATAAGTTCATAAAGCCCGATTGCGAAGAGTGCTATACCAACCAGTATGATGATACCAACATAGGGGATACTAGATTCATATACGCCAGCGGCGATAAAGACAATCCCCGCTATTATAAAACCTACTGGTTCAGTCCCACTGCTTGCCATGATACAACTGTACTGATAAGATATTTATTAGCTACTAATGTAACGCTTGGCGTATATCAAAAGAAAAATGAACGCTGTTGCTGGTGGCAAAATAAGAATTATGTTTGTGCTGGTTAGATACACGATTACGCTATATTTGCAGAGGATTCCGTAGGTTTGTGGCGTCCGAGCCTCGCCCGCCCCCTTGGCGGGCTTCGGCAGGGGGATAAGGGGAATAGCTGAAGCTTGGCTGGGTGGGGGTGGGTGGCGAGCGGCGAGAGCAGAGCCGCGAGCAGTATCGGGTTTCGGCAGCCCCACGTTTGCTTAATATAGTTTGGCTGTCCTGAGTATGCGTGATGGCATGGGCGTGTTGGACCTCTTCAAGCTTGACGGCAGGTTTGGCATAGTCACAGGCGTGTCCAGCGGGCTGGGCGTGGCCTTCGCCACCGCGCTGGCCGAGGCCGGGGCGGACTTGGTCGTCTGCGCCAGGAGGGAGGAGATGCTCAGGGCCAACGCCGAGGCCATATCCAAATCCACAGGCAGGAGGATAGTCCCGGTGGTCTGTGACATGAGCAAGGAGGCGGATGTGGTGGCCATGATTGACCGCGCAGAGAAGGAGTTCGGGAGGATAGACATACTGGTCAACAACGCAGGGACCGCCGTGGCCAAACCGGAGACCGAGATAACAGAAAAGGAGTGGATGGGGGTCATAGACGTGAACCTCAACGGGGTATTCAGGTGCTCGCAGGAGGTCTCCAGGCGGATGATAAAGGGGAAGGTGAGGGGCAGCATAATAAACATAGACTCGATCTATGGAGTCCACGGCGACAAGATACCCGCGCTCCCATACTACGCGTCAAAGGGGGGAGTGGCCAACATGACCAGAGCCATGGCCGTGGAGCTTGCGCCTTACGGCATAAGGGTCAATGCGATAGCGCCAGGCTTCTTCCCTAGCGAGATGACTACGCCCGTGTTCCAGGATCCCAGCATACTGGGGCACATAAAGGAGAGGACGCCGATGGGAAGGCTTGGCGAGCCGTGGGAGCTCGGCGGGGCAGCCGTAATGCTGGCTTCCGATGCGAGCACCTACATAACCGGACACATACTACTTGTGGACGGCGGATGGGACGCGAACTAGGCGGACTCAGATGCGCTCGAGGTCTATCTCGGTCCTCCTGTTCATCGTTCCGCTAAGGAATAACTTTGTAACCTTTATCTTGTAGAACCTAAGCTCCGCAGCTTCGCTGAATTCCTCTGGGGGATACCTTTTCAGGGGGTCCATCTTTGAGTCAGGAAACTGGCGCATGGTATATGTTTTTATCACCCTCTTGAGTTCCGAATCGGAGACTCCGGATGGGCGTATGTCTTTGTAGGTCTTTAACACCTCCCTGAGGACCGCGTCAGAGGATACAAATGATGCCTTGCCCTCGGCCTGTATGCTCTCCGCCACCCCCATCTTCTGCTTAGAATCAAATATAACGAAAGCGATCTTTGGATTGGCCGAGATGTTCTTCGCGTGCCTGGAGTCTACTGCGGAAAAGAAGTAGAACTCGTGGTTCTTGCCATAAGCGTAGAACACTACAGAGCCCCATGGCGCCTTGTCGAGATCGCTGGTAGAGAGCACCATGTACTTGTTCTCCTCGAGTATCTTCTTAGCTGCGTCGTTGTAGCTTTGATAGCCGGCCATGTTGAGATAGGGCAGCACATACTTATATTACTTGTCAATGGAGCGGGGCGCAAACTTAAATACCTTGTTTTACAGATATCACCGATAAGATGCGGGAGAGCGCAGCCCTGATATGTTTGGTGCTGGTTTCGGTAGCATCGGGCATGGTTATGGCCCTGCCCGGTAACTACTACAGCTCCGGAAGCGCTGCAAACCATACAACCAGTGTGGTGTCGATTACGTTCACCGGGGGAGGCGTGTGCAGCGCGAACCTTAGCTCCGCCGCCTCGGATTCGAGCTCAGGCAACAGCTCGGACAGCCAGTACTGCGAGGTGGGCGTTGGCGGCAACACCACTGGAGCCTATCCGCTGTGGGTCCTGGTCCCGGCATTCGCTGGCACATCCATACTCGGCATAAACTCGCTGGGGGCCTCGGCACAGGGATATCCGATGTACGCGGGTAATATCGTGTCAACGGAGTGCGGCCCCGGGGGCACATTGACGGCCTGCCCGGGGCATCCCGAGTACGCCTACTCCCCGATATTCACGGCCCTTGAGCAGCAGCTTGGGGTGCACAACGGTATTTTCGGCATACCTGAGGGGGTTGTCCCGGTTCCGGCCCATACACACGCCAACGGATACGATTACCTTGGCAGTAGCGGCAGGTGGTACATCATACCGGTCTTCGTGATGGATCCCAACATAATGCCCGACTATACGACTGGCGCATGCGCAGATTTGGCTGCCTCCAACCTCACCTACCCGATGGGCAACTGCCTCACCTCCTTCAACGCCATAACACGGGCGATAAACACCACGAGCAGTGCGGTCCCTGCGGCGAACGGCCACAACCCGATATGGACGATGCTTGACAACACCACGCTGCAGGTTGTGGTTCCTGGGATAACGCCAGGCATAAGAATAGTGGATGAAAACGGACAGCCCATCTCATTCTCAGCCAACCAGCTCAATTACTACGCGGGTACCCCGATCAACACAAGCGCGATAAATGTGCCTTCGGAGAGCGGAAGCCAGCCGAGCGCGGGCCCTGGAACCACGCAGATAGCGATAGTCCTGATGGCCGCCATACTGATTGCAGGGGGGATACTTGCCCTGGAGAGGAGAAGGCTCAGGTCGGCGGGCGCCTAGCCTTGCCCACCAGGCCGTAAAGCAGATCCTGATCGTCTTCCTCGGCTGCCCTGACGCTCCATCTTGCCCAGCACTTGGTGCATACGTAATATATGGTGAACCCCTTCCTGTCCGAGGAGGCGCTGACCGGCCTCATCAGTCCGCCGCACTTCGCCTTCCTGTCGCCCGGGTTGACGTCCACATGCATCGAGTAGAGGCACTTGGGGCAGTGGTCCGTGTAGCCCCCTCCGGATACCTTTGTGCCGCAGTGGGCGCAGGTGAAATCCTCGACATTTTTGGCGAACCTCTTGGACTCCATAGTATCATTCCCCTCTCGGCAATATGATATGTTTTACCGAGAGCAGGTTTTATATTCCTTTGTAGCCCAATATATTATGCTTATACTGTGGGTGTGAAAATGTTCGAGTTGAAGATAGACGATGCAAGGTACTGGAAGACATGCGTTGACTCAATAGTCAGCCTTATAGACGAGGGCTCTTTCAGCATAACTAAGGAAGGGATATCGCTGAAGGCGATGGACCCCTCCGGGATAAGCATGGTCTCGTTCATGATGCCGAACAAGGCGTTCTCGAAGTATGACATTGACAAGCCCGCGACGGTGGGACTCAACCTTGACAACCTGAGCAAGATACTCGCCAGCTCAAGGAACAGCGAGCAGCTCGTCATGAAGGAGAGCGGCAACAAGTTTTCGATAGAGTTCATAGGGCCTAACAGCAGGAGGAGGTACAAGCTGCCGATCATAGATGTGAAGAAGGACGCGGACAAGGAGCCAAAGGTCGAGTTCGACGCGCTCGTGGAGGTCAAGTCCGATTCGCTTAAGGAGATACTCAAGGATGCTACGCTGCTGTCCACATACGTCGGCTTCAAGACCGAGAAGGACTCGTTCATGGTGGTCGCTAAGGGAGATGCGGGAGAGCTGGAGGAGGAGCACATGAACAACGCGGATGTCATAAAGAAGATAGAGGTGTCAAAGGGCTCCTCGGCCACGTTCAACCTCGACTATCTGGACAGGATGATCAGCGCCGCGCCCGCCAACTCCTCGATCAACCTCTCGATAAAGACGGAGGAGCCGATAAGGGTAGAGTACAAGATAGGCGAGGCTGTCGTCATCTACTACCTGGCCCCGTACATGGAGAGCTGATGGAAAAGAAGAGGATAAATAGCTTCACTTCCAACCTATTCTGATTAGATGGCTGTGCTTGTGTTCATCGCGCCTAGGGAGTTCAGGGACGAGTCGCTCAACGCAGTAAAGCTTTTCCTCAGCAAGTGGGGCGTCAGCTACAAGATAGCGAGCTACACCAGCCACGACTGCGTTGGAACCCACGGCGCCATTGTCAAGCCCGATGTGCACGGCGCAAAGATCTCGGCGCAGGACTACAGCGGGATAATCATAGTGGACGGAGAGGGCATAGAGGGCTTTAAGATATTCGAGTACAGGCCTATGCTCGACATGATCCTGCACTTTAACAACGCTAAGAAGCCGATAATGGCGATAGGCAACGCGATAAGGGTGCCTGCGAGGGCAAACGTGATAACCGGAAAGAAGGTATCGGTCACCCACGACGCCGAGACGAACAGGCAGTTGGTGCTGTTCCACGGGATACCGTCGAGGGAGCCGTTCGAGGTCGCGGAGAACCTGGTGACCATAGGCCTTCCGGAGAACATCTCAGTGGCGCTGCCTAAGGTGCTGGAGATGGTCAGCCTGAGCTGAGCCGGGCTGGCGGTGCTGTTTATGGATGAAGAGAAGGGGTCCCTCACTAGGAGGATAGTCAACGAGAGGATAGCCTCGCTTTTCAAGATGGCTGTGGAGAGCTACCCAAGGAGGCCTGAGCTGGCCAACGAGTACTCGCGGCTGATAAGGGAGCTGGCGATGCACCACAGGATAAAGCTGGCGAAGGCAGTGTCGTCGCACATCTGTAGGGGATGCGGCTCGTTCATGGTGCCTGGAAGCAGCGCATCCGTCAGGATAATCGCAAAGCAGCGGGTGCGGATACTGAAGTGCGCGGGATGCGGCCGGCAGAAGAGGGTGCACTACTGAATCTTCAGCAGGGAGACCAGCTCACCAGCCTCTTCCTCTTTCATCTGCTGAAACTTGACAAAACCCGAATGAGGCTTTGCGTAGAAAGGAATCACGTGTATATGTGCATGGAATATGTCCTGGACCGCTGCCTTGCCTATGTTGGTGGTTATCCTCACGGTCTCGGCCCCCAATACTGCCTTCTGCCTGTTCCCTATCTCCCTAGCGATTGTAAAGGCGCTCTTCACGAGATCGTCGGTCGCGGAGAGCATGTCTGTTATGTGCGCTCTGGTTATCACCAGCGCGTGCCCCCGCGAGGATGGAAACTTGTCGAGAATCGCGAAGACCGACTCGTCCCTGTAGATGAATTTGCCGCCATCAGCAGCGCCAATATCGCAGAATATGCATTCCATGAGCTCACTTTGCCGCACTATAGTTTAACTTGGAAAAGCAGATAAGCACGCGCCATGTCAGCGCGGCATGACCGTGGAGACCGGCTTCCTCAGCATGCGTGTCTTTACCATATCTGCAACGACACGTGAGCCAAAAATCGCCACCGGTGGCGCGGACATATGGACCAGCTCAAGCAGCGCCTTGGTGACCCTTATGCTTCCAGGGCTGGCGGCTATCATCGAGTCTATGTACTTGTGCACCATCCTTGTGGCGTACGGAATCTTGGTGCCAGCGCCCGCCCACCTAAGATCTTCACCGGTAGCCAGAAGCCAAGATAGGCTGGTAGCCTTGGCTATGCTTATCTGGCACTCCTTGGCGATTCCGAGGTAGGTTCCAGCCTGCTTGTACTTGAAGATGGTTTCCGCTACCGCTAGGGCCTGCAGGGCCGCAACTGTCATGCCCTGCCCGTAGAATGGATTGGTCCTGGAATACGCGTCTCCGATGACGATAAAGTTGTTGGGCCAACACTGCATCCTGTCATAGTGATACATGTTGCTGCCGTGCACCCTGAACCCGTGCATCTCCGATATTGGTACCGCATCCTCCAACGCCTCCCTTATTACTGGGTGTGCTAGCGTGGAGGCGAACTGCTTGAACCCATTTAGGTCAGTGGGGGGATGGTTGCCCATCATGCCCCCTAGGCTTACTAGGTAATTGTTCTCCTTAGGGGCACCCTCTATCTTCATCAGATACCCCATCCTCGGCATGTCCGGTGCCCTGGTGTTAAGGATAACCATCTTCCAGTCCTTGTCGGCAAGTTTGTCAATCCTGAACTTCATGGAGGCGCAGCCGATGTTGGTTACAATCTGGTCTACCTTCGGCGTGCCGAATCCCGCCTCTTCCAGCCAGTTCGAAGCTTGAGAGGTGCTTCCGCTTGCGTCCACCACAAGGTCAGCGTGAGCGGTTTGCAGATGCCTGCCCGCGGAAGTTACCGAAAGCCCTATTACAGCCCCGCGCTCTAACTCGATGCCGGATACATGAGCGTTGCTCACGATCTTTATCTTTGGGTTCTCGGAGACCTCCTTCCTGAGCCCCCACTCAATCAGTCCCTTGGTTGCCACCAGTGTCTTTATGCCAGATGCCTTAGTAGGTATCCAGCCCTTAGGCAGCAGCAGACGAATGTCCCTTGTAAAGTCCACCTCATTGGCTCCCTTGGCCAACATGGTTGCCCTAAAATTTGGAAATGCCTCAGTCACCGATTTGTAGCCTTCGGCAAGAAATATGTGGGCATGATTGTTCTGTGGGGCACCCTTCCAGCCCTCGTATATCGTTACCTCGTCGTAGAGCTTGGCTGCCAACTGGGCCATAATAAGCCCGGCTGTGCCCCCGCCGGCGATGGCTGCGTGCTTATATTCCGTCTTCTGGGCTTGCATCAAGTAGCTTCCTGCGCTGTTAATATATATAGGTTTTGCGGCAGCCTTTTAAAGCCGCAGAATGAGGGAAAAATAGTGGAATAACGGGATGGGCCTGGTGAGATTTGAACTCACGACATCTGGCTTATAAGACCAGCGCTCTAACCATGCTGAGCTACAAGCCCCTGAGTACTATTTGCTGAAAAGGTATTAAGCCACTACGATTACGACATCGTGTAGCTGTTCTTCACCCACGACGGCTTTGCCTGGGCCGTGGGTACCGTGCCCGTGTAGTTGTTGACCTCGTATATGACTATCGGGCTGGTGCCGTTAACCATGTTTATGCCGCTCGCCGCGGAGGGGTAGACAAGCTTGAAGCCCGGCAGGTCGTAGAGGAAGAACCCCTTGTAGAAGTTTGAGGTGTAGAAGCCCGACGGCGCGTCCGTTATGGTGTTGTTGGGCCCGTTGGGCAGGTAGATGACCAGGAACTGTATCACCTCTACGCCGGTGACGCTGAAGCTTCCGAACACCTGGCTGGTCTGTATCACCATGTTTGTGGGATTGCCGGCGGTGTCGTAGACCTTGAGCACCCCGTTCTTGTCAGGCTGCGTGCTGACGCATACCGTCTCGTTCTCCAACGAGTTGCCGCTGACGAGGAAGGCGCGGGCGTAGACGTTGGTGGCGGTTGATATCGGGCAGTAGGTGTTGATGTTCTGCTGCACCCCAGCTTGCGGCACGAGTGCCGAGTAGGGAACCAGCGCGAACTGCGGGTCGTGATTTATCTCGCAGTTGGAGTTGCCGAGAACGTAGGGGACGGGCGGGTTCTGGAGCGCGCCCTGGCCTATCGCGAACGACCTCGACGTCGCATTGGCGTTTATGCAGGCGAGGAAGTCAAGAGCCTGCCACTTCGATATGAGGTCCTGGTCGAACAGCACGTACTTGGTCTGGTTCGTGTTCATGAAGTTGGCCAGCGTCGCAGGGGAATAGTTGTAATCCGAGCCCAGCACGAAGCTCGCTGCTGTGGCATAGTCCTCCTGCGCAACTGCGTTGTCTCCCCTCAGCACGGCGTTGCTGTTGCCGAACCAGTTGATCCAGTCTCCGTAGTCCCACCACGCGAGTATCCTCGGCGCGTACGGGCCCACGTTTGTCCTCATCCAAGCCAACGCAGGTATCCAGTATGCCTGCACCTGGTTGCAGAACAGGTTGGCGCCCATCGAGTTGCCTGTGTTCTGGAATGAGCTGCACGCGGCGGAGGGGTTGTTGGAGACCCCGGACACCGCACTGAAAAGCTGCACCATTGATGCGCTCTCTGAAAGGAAGAACGTCCCGGATATGAAAACGAATATGAAAAGCGCTGCGGTGAGTATTATGAGATTCCTGTCCACAACGTCAAACTTGCCAGCCACGTAGCCTGCATCCCTGTTGCCCAATGGCTGCTTGTTCTTTATCACATGCTTGTAGACCACGAAATAGAGTAGCGATAGTATAAGTGCCGGGACCCCGAATAGGAGGAACAGGCTGATGATCATCATGCCCCCCATCAGCTGCCTGTGCTTCGTGTAGACCTCTGCCGGGAAGTGCTCGGTGGTGGCGCCCGCTGAGTTGACCGCAAGCTTCTTCCCTCCGTAGAAGAAGTAGGCGAGTTCGCCTATCGTGATGCAGAACAGCATTATGTACGCCACGCCCAGGTGCGGCAGGTACTTTACCTCGGAAAACCCTGCGAACATCAGCGGGATTGCTATGCCGAGGTACAGCACCGCGGTCCTGCTGTTCCTGGATATTACGCTTAT
>Ga0307374_10001970_pt1 | contig 37315 bp, 32 predicted proteins | sample OX3MG_FD_202532 | JGI IMG/M metagenome (GOLD analysis project Ga0307374, IMG submission 202532) | Soil microbial communities from Risofladan, Vaasa, Finland - OX-3 | ecosystem: Environmental > Terrestrial > Soil > Coastal area > Acid sulfate soil | place: Finland: Risofladan, Vaasa | collected... | reverse complement strand
GCGAGCCTCGGGCTGCAGATCATGCAACACCGCGCCGGCGCGATCGGCGCTGCGCTGCGGATCGAGCGCCGCCGCAACGGCGGCACGCGCGTGCGCTGCCTCTGCCCGCGGCCCGTGCCGCTTTAGGCGGCCGCGGCGACACCCCGCAGCTCAGGGGTGCGCGGCCTCAAGGCTCACGGGTGAGATCAGCAGGGCGCCGATGTCCGCCGCGTTCAGCGGCCCCCCCGCCCCGCCCTGCCCTCCCGTGTAGTGCGCCGCGGTCGCGAGAAAACTCATGTTGAAGCCCTGCCTGATGGCGAATGTGCAGCGCGTGCCGCGCTTGGCGGTGAAGTTCGCCGTCGTCGAGCGCTCCGCGCCGCGGCTCTGCGGCATCACGATCGCCAATGCCTGCGCGGAGCGACCCGCGCATTGCACCAGGATGCGCTTGACCGCCGCGGTGATGCCGGTGTTGATCGGCCCGTGGCTGTTGACGTAGTCCAGGCGCAGCGCATAGGTGCCGGTATCCGGCGCGCTCCACGCGCGCGGCCAGGAGCCGCCGAGCGCCGCGGTATCGCCGGCGCAAACCGCCGCGCTGGGCAGAGATTCCATGCCCGCAGCATCCTGCCGGGTCAGGCGGTAACAGCGGCGTAGAGGCGTCCACGGCAACGCCAGCGCGCCGTCGATGGCGCCGTGCAGGCGACCGTTGACGTACAGCAGGCCGCGCACGGCGCTGCGCACCTGCAGCCGCGCGCCGGCGCGTCGCACGCTCGGCGCGGGCGGCGTCGGCGGCGCAAACTCGGGTGCATCTTCCCGCAGCGGCAGATCCGGCACAGTGATCGCCTCGAGCCGCACGAGCGTCACCGCGCCCCGCGTGCGCACGCTGCTCGCAACCAGCAGATTGCCGTCGAGCGCGGCCGGGCGGCGCAGGGTGATGCGCCGCCGCGGCGTGCGCAGCGCGATCGACCTGCGATCGCCGAACAACATCGGCACCAGCGCGACCGGCAGCTTGGGCTCGATCCGGCCGTCCGCCGTCAGGCCGAATACGCCCTCGATGACCATGTTCAAGTATCCGGCGACCGACCAGAGCTGCCGGCGCGAATCGACCACCGGCCCGCCGAGTTTGCCCGGCACATGGGTGGAGAGCGACTGCAGCGCAAAGTTCTCCATATTGGAGCCGCTCTGCGCCGCGCCGCGCATGATCGAGCGCAGCTCGTGGGCGATGCGCGCCGGATCGTTCACGCGGCGCGCCGCAAGCAGCGCATAGGCGCTGACGAACGGCCAGATCGCGCGATTATGGTAGATCGGCTGGTCGGCATGCTCGGGCCAAATCACCGGGCTGCCGGCGGGCCAGGTGGGATAATTCGCGAGCGCCCGCCGCGCCCGCTCGCCCGTTGCCACCCCGCTGACGATCACGAGCGAGGTGCCGAGCAGATCGTGGGCATCGACCGGCAGCGGCGGATCGCCGCCGCCCAAGTAGCTCATGAACAGCTGCGTGCGCGGATTCCAGAACCAGCGATTGATCGCCACTTTTAGCGCCTCGGCCTGCTCGGCGTCGCGCGAGGCCGACCTCTCGCCGCGCGTGGCGGAGAGCTGCGCGGCGAGCCGCAGCGCCTCGTAGTGCAGCACGTTGGTGGAGAGCGCATAGGACTGCGCAATGAAGCGCACGTCGTTCGCCGTCCATGCCGGGTAGCTCTGTTCGCGCCAGTCGAGGAACGAGGTCTCGCCGCGATACAGGCCCGTGGCCGGATCGAAGCTGTACTCGCGATCTTGCGCAAGGGTGCTGCGCAGCGCGCCATAGGTCGCTTTCGCGAAGCCAGGATCGGCGAGCAGATGGCGCGCGCCGAGAAACCACGCCACGCGATCGGTGCTGACCGGCCAGCTGCCGCCGGAACCGGTGTCCTGCACGGCGTACAGACCCTGCGGCGCGTCCGCTACGCGCACGGCGGAAAGCTTGAACCGCAGCGAGCGGCGCGCGCGCGCCGGATCGACGCGCCACAGGGCGAGATCGGTCGAATAGGCGAGGTCGCGCGTCCACACGAACGGCCACTGCTTGCCCGCGATGAAGCAGGCGCAGGCCATCGAGTGGCCGTGATCGTAGGCGGCATCGCGGATCCTCGGCACCGAATCCCTGCGTAAATCCGACTGCGCCATCGCGAACAGACCGTCGAACAGGGGACTCGCGGTGCGCGTGGACCAGGTTTGCGCACCGATGCTGCGCTCGCCGTCGGCGGCATGCAGCACATAAGCACCATTGGCGGCGACCGTCATGCGCGCCACGCGGTGCTGCCATTTTAGCTGCGTGTGCCAGCTCGACGCGCCGGCGCGCGCGATCGGCGCATGCGCGAGGCTTGCCATACCCACGAGGAGCGCAGCGGCGAGGAGCTTCACGCGCGGCCTCGTCATGCGCGCAACGAGCAGCGCGTAGGCGAACATCGCCGCGATGACCGCCACGCCGATCAGCGTTTGCAGGCCTTTCGAATAGCCGCCGACGTAGATCGCGGTGGTCGCGGCGATCGCGAGCGGAATGTGGAAGGCGAACACCGCGAGCGAATGGCGTCCGAGCAGCGCGGTCGGCGCGAGCAGCCAGCGCGGCGGCCGCGGATTCCAGCTCCAGAACAGCAACGCCCAGGCGACCGAATTCAGGACCCTGAGCGGCCCGAGCCGCCACTTGTCGATCCAAAAAGCGAAGTGCGGCACCATCGCCGGCTGCAGTCCGTAGCGGTGCCGGCACAGCAGGCCGGCGAGGACCACGGCGAACGCGGGCCAGATCAGCATGCGCCGGTATCCTTGCAGCGTCCGCGGTTTGCGCAGCAGCCTCTCGCCGGTCGCAAGGCCGGCGAGCCACAGGAACTGCCAGCCGAGCAGATTGAATGCGCCGAGACGCAGCGGCAGCAGCCGCGAGGCGGCGGCGACGAGCGGCGCGAGCGGCAGGGTTTGGCCGATCAGCCACACGAGTGCCGAGCCGCCGAGCACGGGGCCCCAGCCGTGTCGCGCGGCGAGCTCTAGCGCCCACGGGCTGAGCGCGAGAAACACGACGTACAGCGGCAGGATATCGAACAGCGGCGGCTGGTGCAGCAAGGAAGGAATGAGCAGCAGGCTCTGCGCCGGGTGCTGCAGGAAGGTGTGGAATTGGTTGGCGAGCGGCTCGAGGCGGCTCGCGAGCGGCCAGGCGATCAGCACCGCCGCATACACCAGTCCCAAATGCACCCAGTAGATCTTGGCGGCGCGCGCGCGCAGCTTCTCCGTCATTTTCGCGCTGCCGCTCTTGCGGCGCACCTTGCCGTAGGCGAAGCCCGCGACGCAGGCGCCGAGGAAGACGAAGCCTTCGGCCGCGCTCACGTAGCCTAAGGGTTCGTGCAGCCAATGCGACAAGGGCGTCGGCACGTGCACCGCCGCCATGATGACGAGGAACAGGCCCCGCAAGGCATCCAGGCGCATGTCCCGGACGCTCGCCGGGTCGGGCGCCGCGGCGGCCATCAGGGGGTCGGATGCCATGGGAGGATCAACCACAGCCTGAGTGTCCCGCGAGCGGCCGGCCGGTCGCCGTGGCGCGCACTACGGCCTCGGCGAGATACTCGCCGCCCGTCTCGATGTGCGCGAGCTTCTCCATGATGCTGGTCTCGACGTGCGGGTCGGCGGCGCCGGCGCGCCGCGCGGCCTCGAGCGCCAGCGCCTGCGCCGCGCGCCGCGCATGCGCGAGCGCCGGTTCGCTGTCCGGGTAATCGACGATGCCGTGCGGATCGTGGACGCGAAAGACGTTGAACAGCGGCTGGTTGACCAGGATGTCGACGCTCTGCGCGACCACCCCGGCGACCGCGCCGACCGCATTGCAGACGGCGGCGTGCTCGGGGATATGCAGCTGCGCGCCGAGCCTGCGCGCCACTTCCGGGTAGTACGCGCCGACCGGCGCGCCGATCGCGACGATCGGCTGGCGCAGGCCGAGCGTCGCATCGACCAGCCCGGAAAAGCGCCGCCCCGCCGTGACCTCCTCGACGAGGCGCTCGCCGAGCAGTCCCCAATGATCGCCGTGCGCCTCGAGGCCCGGATCGTGGGCGAGTCCGGCCGCGAGCAGCACGCGGGCGCTCGCGCGCACCACGTGTTCGAAGGTGCGCTCGCAGAGCCCGAGCGGCGTATCCGCCAGGCGCGCGCCGAGCGCATTGCGCTCCGCGGTCGCGAGAATGCGCGCGCCGCATTCCCCCGCCTCGCGGCTCCAGCCGCTCTGCCGGCCGAGCACGTGCATCGCATCGGACGGCGTGAAGCCGGCGATCGTCGCCAAGCCGGCATCCGCTAAGCGCCGCAGCGCTTCGCGCCCCGCGGCGTTGCGCACGATCGCCGCGGCGTGGCGCGGCAGCGGCGCCAAGGCGTCCCAAACGGCGCGCTCATGCCGCGGCAGGTGCGCAGGCGCCTGCCTCTCGGGATTGCGAAAAGCGAACAGCGTCGGGTACTCCGGCAGCCGCTCGAGCGCGGCGATCCCGCGCAGCTCCTCGATCACGCCGGGATAGGTCGCCGCGAGCAGGCTGAGCGGCATCGCCTTGCGCGGGCCGACCGCAAGATGCGCGTCTCGGTCGAGCGCCACCTCGCTGTCGCCGCCGAGCCCGCAGGTGCGCACGTCGACCGCCTCGACCATCGTGCGCCAGCCGCCGATCAACGCGCCGTCGGCGTTGATCACCGGCCGGCCGCCGGCGACCACCGCGACGTCGGTGGTGGTGCCGCCCATGTCAGAGACGACGAAATCGCGGAGCCCGGTGAGGAAGCCCGCGCCGACGACGCTCGCCGCCGGGCCCGAGAGTATCGTCTCGACCGGACAGTCGAGCGCGACCTCGGCTCTCATCAAGGAGCCGTCGCCCTTGACGATCATCAGCGGCGCATCGATCCCTTCCAGCGCGAGCACGCTGCGCAGCGCCTCGATCAAGTGCCTGATTTGCGGAGTCAGCCGCGCATTGAGCGCCGCGGTCAACGCCCGGCGCGGCGCATCGAGCTTCGAACTCAGCTCGTGCGCGCAGGTCACGGGCTTGCCTGAGAGCGCGCGCAGAAGTTCGCGCGCGCGCAGCTCGTGCAGCGGATTGCGCACCGAAAAGCGCGCCGCGACCGCGAACGCCTCGACCTGCTGCGCCTCGCTTCGGGCGGCCCGTTCGATGGCCGCCTCGTCGAGCGGCACGGACGCCTCGCCGGCCGCGTCGTGGCCGCCGTCGATGCGCACGACGAAACCGCTCCCACCGCGCAGCAGGCCGGTGCGCGCGACCATCGGCTCGTCGAAGCCGATCAACAGCGTGCAGATCGGGCTGAAGCGATTTTCGACCACCGCATTGGTCGCGAGCGTCGTCGATACCGACACCAGGCTCACTTCGCCGCGGCTGCGTCCCGCGGGCAGCGCGGCGAGCACCGCGCGGATCGCGGCGCCGATGCCGACCGCGAGGTTCCACGGCGTCGTCAGGGCTTTCGCGCTGGCGATGACCTGCGTGCCGCCTTCGAGCAGCACCGCGTCGGTGAACGTGCCGCCGGTATCGAGCCCGAGCCAGATCTCCGCCGCCGCGCTCATCGCACGCCAAGGTCTCGCATAAGCGCCTTACGCGGCCTTCGCGGCCGCGCCCAGAAAATCGGCGACGTCCGTGGCCTGCGTCGCGTACGAGGTCACGAGCCGGATCGCGACCGCATCGGTCAGCCCCTCGAACGGCCAGCGATAGAAGGCGAAGCCCGCTCCTTCGAGCGTCGCCACTACTTCGTGCGGCAGCGCGACGAAGATCTCGTTGGCATCGACCGATTGCAGCAGGCGGGCGCCTGCGACCGTGGCGAGGCCGCGCGCGAGGGCGCTCGCCATCGCGTTCGCATGGCGCGCGTTCGCGAGCCACAGATCCTCGTGAAAGTAGGCGAGCAGCTGCGCGCTCAAGAACCGCAGCTTCGACCACAGGTGGCCGGAGCGCTTGCGCCGCCGCTCGAAATCCTGCGCGCGCGCGCGATCGAAAAACACCACCGCCTCGGCGCACAATGCGCCGTTCTTGGTGGCGCCGAGCGACAGCACGTCGACGCCGCACTTCCAGGTCGACTCGGCCGGCGTACAGCCGAGGTGCGCGAGCGCGTTGGCGAAGCGCGCGCCGTCCATGTGCACGCCGAGGCCATGCTCCTTGGCGGGGCCGGTCAGCGCGGCGATTTCGTCGGGGCGGTAGACGGTGCCCCACTCGGTCGCCTGCGTCAGCGTGAGCGCGGCCGGTTTGACGTGATGCACGCCCATCTCGTCGGCGAAGGCGATCGCTTTGCGAAGGTCCGCGGCGCGGATCTTGCCGTCGGCCGCCGGCAAGCCGATGAGTTTCGCGCCGCCGCTGAAGAACTCCGGCGCCGCGCATTCGTCGGTGACGACGTGCGCCGTCTCATGGCAGTAGATCGCGCCGTACGGCGGCGACAGTTGCGCAAGCGCGAGCGCGTTCGCCGCGGTGCCGGTCGCGACCGGGAAGAGCGAAACCTGCCGTTCGAACACCGCGCTCGCCACGCTCTGCAGGCGCGCCGTCAGCGCATCGGCGCCGTAGGAAGCCAGCAGTCCGCCGTTCGCCTCATTGACGGCGGCAAGGATCGGCGCGCACGCGGGCGCGACGTTGTCGCTGGTGAAATTGCGGCTCGACATCGGCAAATCTCGCATCGCGGCTGGTTGGATCGGTCGGGCCATGCCGGCGCTTCGGAAAAACCCGTGGAGGCGCGCCTTCGACAGCCGCTACGCGGCGCGCTCGCCGTCATTGTAAGCGATTTGCGGGAAATTGCCGCCGGCAATGCGGCTATACTCTGCGCCGTCAGCGGCTCCCGAAGGTTCCGCCATGCGCCTAGTTTCCTTCATCGCCGACGGCAAACCGAGCTTCGGCCTGCGCGTCGAGCGCGGCATCGTCGCGCTGCCGCCGCGATTGCCGCAGTACGCAGACCTGCGGGCATGGCTGCGCGGCGGCGCGCCGGCCGCCGCGGTGCGCGCCGCGGCGGGCGCGGACGCCGACTACCGCCTCGATCAGATCCGCTTTCTGCCGGTGATCCCGAACCCCGGCAAGATCCTCTGCATCGGCCTGAACTACGAGGATCATCGCCTCGAGACCGCGCGGCCGATTTCGGGCTATCCGACGGTGTTCACGCGCTTCGCCGACACCCAGGTCGGCCACGGCGAGGATCTGATCAAGCCGCGGCACTCGCAAAAGATGGACTACGAGGGAGAGCTCGCGGTCGTCATCGGCAAAGCGGGCCGCGACATCGAGGCGGCCAGGGCCTACGAACACGTCGCCGGCTACGCCTGCTACAACGACGCCTCGATCCGCGATTTCCAGGGACACACCTCGCAATTCACGCCGGGCAAGAACTTCCCCGCGACCGGCGCCTTCGGGCCCGATCTGCTCACCGCCGATGCATTGGGCGCGATCGGCGCGCAGCGGATCCAAACGCGCCTCAACGGCAAGCTCATGCAGGATGCGCGCCTCGGCGACATGATCTTCCCGGTCGAGCGCCTGATCGCCTACCTCTCGAGCTGGACGCCGCTCTCGCCGGGCGACGTGATCGTCACCGGCACGCCGGGCGGCGTCGGCATGAAGCGCGTGCCGCCGGTCTTCATGCAGGAGGGCGACGAGATCGCGGTCGAAATCGACGGCGTCGGCCTTTTGCAAAATCGCATCGCCGCCGAACCGCGGACAGGCGGCTGAGCCGGTGGTCGGGCCCTTATCGCACGTCACGGTGCTCGACCTGTCGCGGGTTCTGGCCGGTCCCTGGGCCGCACAGATGCTCGGCGACCTCGGCGCCGAAGTCCTGAAGATCGAACGCCCGGGCAGCGGCGACGACACGCGCACTTGGGGCCCGCCGTTCCTGCGCGACGCCGCGAGCGGCGCGAATGCCGACGCGGCGTATTACCTTTGCGCGAACCGCAACAAGAAATCCGTGACGGTCGACTTCACCGCGCCCGCCGGCCGCGCGATCATCGAGCAGCTCGCCTGCCGGGCGGACATCCTGATCGAGAACTTCAAGACCGGCGGCCTGCGCGCCTACGGCCTCGACTACGCCTCCTTGAAGAAGCTCAATCCGCGGCTGATCTATTGCTCGATCACCGGATTCGGCCAGACTGGACCCTACGCCGCACGGCCGGGATACGATTTCTTGATCCAGGCGATGGGCGGATTGATGAGCATCACCGGGCGCAAGGACGGCGAGCCGGGCGCGGGACCGCAAAAGGCGGGCGTCGCGGTCACCGATATCCTGACCGGCCTGTACGCCGTCATCGGCATCCTCGCCGCGCTCGCGCATCGCGAGCGCGGCGGCGAGGGCCAGCACATCGACGTCGCGCTGCTCGACGTGCAGGTCGCCTGCCTCGCGAACCAAGCGATGAATTATCTGCTCGGCGGCCGCCCCCCCGAGCGCCTCGGCAACGCCCATCCGAACATCGTTCCCTACCAGGACTTCCCCACCGCCGACGGCTACATGGTCGTCGCCGTCGGCAACGACGCGCAGTTCGCGAGGTTGTGCGCCGAACTCGGCCTTGCCGAACTAGCGCGCGATGCCCGCTTTGCCGACAACCCGAGCCGCGTCGCCAACCGCGAACCCCTGCTCGCGATGCTCTGCGCCGCGACCGCCGCGCGCCCCACCGCCGAATGGGTGCAAAGGCTTCAGGATGCGGGCGTGCCGTGCGGGCCGATCAACGCGCTGGACGGCGTCTTCGCCGACCCGCAGGTGCGCGCCCGCGGCATGCGCATCGACATGCCGCACCCGACCGCCGGCAGCGTGCCGCAGGTCGCGAACCCTCTGCGCCTGTCCGAGACCCCGGTGGCTTATCGAACGGCGCCGCCCGCGCTCGGCGCACAGACCCGCGAGGTGCTCGAGTCCATGCTCGGCATGAGCGCCGCGGACGTCGATGCGCTCGCGGCCAAGGGCATCGTCTAATGGTCATGAAGACATTACAGGCGATGGCCCTGGTTTGCGCGCTGCTGGTCGTCGCCGCGGCCGTGTACGTCTGGTCCGGCGCCTACGATATCGGCGCGGACGTGCCGCACGGCCGAGCGATCTCCGGGCTCCTCGGTACGCTGCGCGCGCGTGCGATTGCGACCCACGCCGAGGACATCCAGGCGCCGCCGCTCGACGCGGCTCCGCTGATCGAGGAAGGCGCCGGCCACTACGCCGCCATGTGCAGCACCTGTCATTTGGCGCCGGGCTACGACAGCGACGAGACCTGGCAGGGCCTCTATCCGCAGCCGCCAAAGCTCGCCGCCGGCACGGCGCTGTCGCCGGCGGAGATCTTCTGGGTCCTGAAGCACGGCATCAAGATGAGCGGCATGCCCGCCTGGGGCAAGACCCACAGCGATCAGGAATTGTGGGCGCTCACCGCGTTCGTCGTGAAATTGCCGACGCTGAGCGCACAGGCCTACAAGGACATCGTCGCCAAAGCGCCGCCGGACGACATGCTGGCGATGCCGATGCCGGACGGCGCCGCAATGCCGGGCGGCGCCGCAATGCCGGCCTCCGGCGTTGCGCCGCGGCATCCCGTCCACTGAACGGAGCCGAGCGCGCGGCGAACCTCGCGCCGTCCGCGCGGTCTCAAGTTCTTGCCCAATCATGGATTTATCACTTCTCAAGGAGCGAACGATGAAAAGACTAGCGACGCTGATCGGCGTGGCCGCACTCGCATTCGGTGCCGCCGGAGCGGCCTCGGCGGCCGACATGCCGATGAATCACGACGGCGCCGGCGCGATGCATGCCACGATGGGCGAGCATTCGATGCCCGGCAAGGTCACGATGGTCAACCACAAGACCGGCTTGGTGCACGTGCTGTCGATGGGAATGCATCTCACGGTGCACTTCCCGCCATCGACGATCGAGAAGCTGAAGGCAGGAGACAAGATCATCCTGCATCTCGGCTATTCGATCGGCGGCTGAGGCGCGGCCGATGGGTCGCGGCACGGTTTGGTTGCCGCACAAAGGAAACACCCGGCGCATGGCCGGGTGTTTCTTTGCGAGACTTACGAAACGAAAGTGAAGCTTACGCGGCCGAGCTCTCCAGCTTTATGCCGCGGCGCCCGAGCAATACCATCAAGCTGCCGAGCAGCAGCGCAAGACCGCCGGCCGCCGTCGCCGGGTCGATCTCCGGGGCGGAAGTGGGCGGAGGCGGAATGCCGAGATAGATGTTGGCGAGGGTGCCGGTAAGACTTCCCGCGTGTTGGTCAGCGGTATGCTCTGAGTAACCAGCGGCGTCCAATCCCTCCCAGCCGACGAATCCCCCCGTGGCATTGTTGGCCGGGCTGAACACGGAATACACCGACATGCCGTTATAGGTGCCGCCGGAGACGGTTGCGGTGAACACCACGCCAAAATTGCCGGTATTGGCGTAATACGCCGGAGCCGTGCCGGGGGCGCAATCATTTACCGTGCCGCCGCCGCAATTCGCGGTGGCCCCGGAGTTGGGCAATATATTGGAAGTTCCATAGTATTCATCGTCATAATCGGTGGCAGTCAAACTGCCTGGTGTAAATGCTCCGCTGACGCCCGGCAAGGAACCCCAGTAAACTGTGCTGGAAACTGGGACGAGGCCGCCGGCCAAGGTGCCAAGGGGCACGGTAGCAGTCGCCCCGTTGTTGAGCCCTTGGTAGCCCGTCAAGACCATCTGGGCATTGATTAAATTGCCCCCGGTCGAGTTGTTGAATGTCAGCGAAGGGGTGTCGTAGGAGCAGTCGTAACAGCCGGAGATCGTGGCGACCAGCGTGTCCGCGGAGGCGCTTGCGGATAACGCCAGTACCGCCAGTGCGAAGCTAGAACTCAAAAACAGTCGGATTTTCATTTACGCCTCCAATGCGTGGATATTTATTCGTTCGAGTTTGACGCGAATTCAACCATCTCCATCACCGGTTCCAGGATCCCCTGCGTGACCTTGGTCGTGCGCACGCACGAACCGGCCTTATGTGGCGCTTTTTAGCATTGATTCCCAAGCGCATCAACGTTGTTGGAGCGCCGTCACGAAAGAAATCGAAAAAGTGTGACGACCTTCACTTTTCACTCGCGATAAGTTAAATCGCGGACAGGGCCGGGAGTCGAAAATGCGGCGTGATGCGATGCAGCAATCGCAGGCAGGGCGCTGCGGCTTAGGCCACGCTCGGCGGCCCGCGGTCAATCGCTTCGCGCGACCGAACGCAGCACGACGCTGCGGATGATTTCGAATCCCATTTTTAAATAGAGATCGACGGCTCGCCTATTCTCGCAGCCGACGTGAAGCCACGAGACGAGGCCGTCTCGACGATGATCCTGCGCCAACTGCGCGATCAGTTTGGCGGCATGACCGCGGCCGCGATGCGCAGGGTGCGTGCAGACGCCGCTGATCTCCGGATAGCCCTCGATCATCAAGCGCTCGCCCGCCATGGCGATCAACGCTCCGCCCGAATGGATGCCGTAATAGGAGCCCATTTCACCGGTTCGGCGGCGAAAGAATCCGGGGAACGCCAGCTCGGCGAGCGACAGCATCTGCGGTGCGTCGGCGGCGAACAGGCGAACTGCCTCGCTATCGGATGGTGGCAGCTCGACCTGCGCCGGCAGAACCATTTGCAGACAATCCATCGTTTTTCCCAACGACAGCGACGGCACGCGCGGAAGATTATCGCCGATCAGCCACACCGATTCGCCGGCAGCGAGCAGCGAGTGAAGCTGCTGCAGAGCGCTCGCACTCGGCGCCGCCACCGCCGCAAACGGGGCGACATCGGCCGGATAGCGGCATGCATCGCCTGCGCATACGGCAAGATGGCGATGCTTCGTGTGCAGCGCATGCCACACCGGATTCAAGAATAGGCTCTCGGGCAGTTCAGTCATTGCTGATTCATTTTCACTTTCGCGTGTTATGATTTTCAGAGCCTCTAGCCTGCCCTGCATCATAATAAAAAGGGGAGCAATCATGGATTTCACCGCTGCGATCAAGATTTGCTTCAACAAATATGCGGATTTCACCGGCCGGGCGAAGCGGCCGGAGTTCTGGTGGTACACGCTGTTCATCTTTCTCGTGAGTATTGCGACCAGAATCGTCGGCGAATCCGCTGCCCTGCTTTTGTCGCTCGCGACCCTGCTGCCTTCGCTCGCGGTCGGCGCGCGCCGCCTGCATGACACCAACCGCAGCGGCTGGTATCAATTGTTGTGGATCGTCCCGCTGGTCGGCTGGATCATCATGATCATCTTCCTGGCCGAACGAGGCGAAGGCGCCGACAACCGCTACGGCAGCCCGCCCGCGATCTAGCTTTACGGGCGCGGGAACGTCACACGACTGCCGCGCGCACGCGCTTCAGTGCCAGCCGCCGATCGCAGCGCGAGCCGCCGGATTCCGCGGTCTCGCCAGAAGGCCGCTCTGGGAGACGTCGATTTCGAAAACGGCTCCGTCGGCCATCGGCGTGTAGGTCGCGCTCCCGTAGAGCGCATCGACCCACGGCAGCCACTTGCGGTAGCGTCGGGCAATCTCCCACAGGTCGATGCCGCCCGGCGGGTTCAGCGCATACACGGTTCGCGGCGCGTGCCGCTCCTCCTCGATCCTCTCATAGCGGCCGCCGATGCGCTCCAGCCGATAGAGCGCATCGAAGCCAAGCACATTCGCGAGCGCACGCCATTTCAATATGCGCCCGTCCACCTGCCAGTCGTCGCCGCGCAGCAGGAAACTCTCGCGCCTGCCGTCGGCGAGGGTCAACACCGCATTGAAGGCGCGCGGGCCGGCGGCCATGAAGCGGATCTCGCCCGCCGACTGCTCCGCACCGAGCCGCTGAAAACCGCGCACGCCGACCGCGAGCGCGAGCGCGCCGGCGGCGCCGAGCAACAGCAAGAGCGCGCCGCCGCCGCAGAATGCGCCGCCCGCGATCCGCCCGCGACGCAGGCGGCGCACCGCTGCGATCAGCAACAAAAGAGCGAGGAGAACGCAGACGGCGCAGATTGATTCCAGGATCATCGGCAGCCGGCACCTTTGTTCATGAGCTCCACGATAGCACTCGCGGCGGTTCGGGTGCAGCGCGATGATCGTTGTAGCCTGCGCTACTGCAGCCGCGGATGCTGCGGATACGGTTATGGGCACCGCCAGATTGATAGTCGCACAGGGCCGCGTTGCTTTTGATCACCTAGCGTCCGCTTATTCATCGAAATCGCCGTCGAGTAAATGACCTCGATAGTCTTGGGGATCGCGGTCGGTGCCTCTGTCTTGCCCGACACCTTTTGGGCCCACCATCTCTTGCTGCCGTAACCGCAGCCAATTTTCGCGCGCCTGACGCCGAATTTCTTCTAAAGAAATTGGTTCGATTGGAGCAGCATTTCTTTCGCTTGCCGAGACCTCGAAGGTCGGCTCTGAAATTTTATTATCGTCGTTCGGCTCATGGTTGTCGTAATGCTCCCTCAAGGAGGACTCATCGAGCCTAAATACGCGCTCGACCGTTTGTACGAAGAGCTCGGCTTTCTGGACAACTTCCGTTGCCTCCGTCAGTTCAATTTCAGTTCCCGTGTAGTCCGCTTTTCTTCGAAGTGATTCCGTCCGGCTCAATTGGGCCGCGAATTGCCGGTCAATCTGGCCGGTTTGGACTGCGTGACTACGAAATGCTTCGATGACTCCGTTATGCGTGCGGGGCAATTTGTCTTCGGGAACACCCGCGCAAAGCAAGGCCGCCTGCGCGACGTCAAACATCGCGTAATAGGATCTGCTCACCGCGCTATCATTATCGCCGGCGTCCAAAGCGAGTGTGGCAACCATGAGAGCCCGTTCGCCTTTTCGCACCAAGGCACGCGCGAACGGCGTCTTCGTCACAGAACGATCCCTTCGCGCTCGACGGCTCTTAGAAACCCCGGTCGCGGAAACGAGGAGGGATTCAGCCAATCTTCGATTGCGATGGTAACCGGCTGCACCATGATCCCGGTGTCGAGGTACGCGTAATAGGCCAGTTCAGCGAGCATCAGCAAAGTCTGTCCGTCGTTGCCACGTTCGTGCAAGATCAGGGCGACATCCGCATCGCTATCCGGTCTATGCTCTCCGCGCGCGCGCGAACCGAAAAGTATGGCTCGATCCAGCCGTATATCGGCGGGAATCCTCGCAAGGAAGTCGCGTACCGCACCCTCAGTATCCGGATCCAGGAATTTCATGACCGGCATTTTGTGCGCAACGCCTGGCGCAGGCAATTTTCGCCCCATTAGCTTTGCGGGGACCTCGCTCTACGATCCGTTCGGAACGGTCAGGCGTTGGCGCTGTCACTGCCGGGGGAATTGCCGTCGCCCGGCATATCGCCTTGGGCCGCCCGCGTTCCGCCGGCGGTCGCGCGGCCTTTCAGTATCCACTCGAAGCCCACTGCGATGATTGCACCGAGCAGAGGACCCACTATATAGATCCACGTCGTCATCAGGTCGCCGCGCATCAAGTCGGGGGCGAATGAGCGCACCGGGTTCATCGAGGCGCCGCTGACCGGGGCCGCCCAAAGGCCGGCCCCGGCAATATAGGCGCCGATTGCCAGCGCTCCATTGGAGCCGATATTGCGGGCGCCGGTCGCCGTGCCGAGAATCGTGCTGACCAACCCCGTCGTCAACAGGATTTCCATGATCAGCGCCTTGACCTCGCTCACGCCCGGGCCTGGAATCGTGGCGCCGAGCAAGCCGATGGTGCCGAACATCGCCCGCAAGAAAGCCGCCGCCGCGATGCCGCCGACGAACTGCGCCCCGATATATCCCGGCACCCGGCGCCAGGGAAAATTGCGCCGCGCCGCGAACGCCAACGTGACCGCCGGATTTAGATGGGCGCCTCCGACCGCGCCCATGAAATAGATGATCGCCATGACCATCATGCCGGGTGCGATGACTCTCATGCTCAGAGTGATCGCGCCGCCGCTTCCGGCGCCGACCACGCTAGCACCGGCCGCGACCACCACCAGGAGGAACGTGCCCCACGCTTCCGAGAAGAGGCGCCGCCATTCATGGGCGGATTCCAGAAAATCCGGCGTCGCGACGGCCCGCAACATGCGCGCCTCCCACGTCGATTCCGTACGATCGGGGCGAGCGGCTATCATGATTGCCTCCGGTGGTTGCGGCGTCTAGCGGCTTAGACGATCTTGCAAGGAATCATCGCATCCTCATCGAATGTGTAGACCGCGCATAGACGGTGGTAACCGTCGGCGATGATCAACTTGCGGCGCTCCAGGTCTCTGCACAGCAACAGCGGCGATAGCGCCTCCCTGTCGACGATCTGAGTTCGCCTTTCTTGCACATGGCTATTACTGACACCGAGCAGCGACAACCCGGATGCCCTGAAGATATCCTTTGCCGCAAATCCCGTGATCTTCGCGCGCCGCAACTTTTCGATGAGATTCTTCGCCGCCCGTGGTTCAAAAGTCAGCCGCAGGTATGCTTGGGCCGCCGGATAGTCGTGTTTCTGCGGTTTGCTGAGCCATTTGATCCTTGGCTTTTTCATGCTGACGGGGGATTGGCGCCGTGTCGATGCGCTGAGGAAACGGCGCGGCGCGCGGCCGCTTCCTCAATGGCCCGCGGGTGGGGAAAAATGCACGGCGACCCCATGGCGGCGCAAAGCCCAGACTCTGAATCGACGGTCGTCATTGCAGATTGACATGGTGGTAACGCATCCTCGAAACGGGGTGTCGCTGATTTTTGCACCGTCGATCGTGGCTCACGACCGCCCGGCTGCGCACATTGCAAATCTGCGCACCAGGATGATGGAATCGATCCGCAGACTCCGTCTGTGCGACAGCGGACATATGCGCCGTCATCGCGCCAAAACGCCCCTGCGTCGCGATGCCGTGCGTCGCGTCCCGATACCGCATGCCGGGGTGCGCTTGCGCACATATTAATCGGTTGCCTCGGTATATCGTGCCGCCTGTTGCACCGTTCAGTGAATGCCGTTTGACCAAGGAGACGGGAAATGAACCAGATGACTCGCGTGAGTGCGTTGATTGCGACGCTCCTGATCCCCGTCGGCATCGCCAATGCGAGCCCGGACAGCGTTACCGCAAACCTTTTCCGCAGAGCCGATCAGAGTTCCCGCTACTTCGCAGGAAGCTACGGATATGCCGTATTCCCCACCATCGGCAAGGGTGGCCTCGTGGTCGGGGCGGCGCACGGCGATGGCCATGTCTACGCGCACGGCAGACGCATAGGCCGCGTCGACATGACCCAACTCAGCGTCGGCATCCAGGCCGGCGGCGAGGCTTATAGCGAGATTATCTTTTTCAAGGATAAGAGAGCGCTGGATAAATTCACTTCCGGCAAATTTGAGTTCAGCGGCGATGTGGGCGCTATCGCCATCACGGCGGCGGCTCATGTGAGCGTCGGCACCACCGGCGCACATGCGGGCGCAAGCGTCGGCAAGAGGAATGCCGCGAGTGCCAGCGAGTTCAACCACGGCATGGCTGTGTTCACGATCGCCAAGGGCGGCCTGATGTACAATGCGGCTGTTGCCGGTCAGAAGTTCACCTTCCACCGGCGTTCCGCGCGATAGCTTGAATTGGCGATGGGTGCGATGGGTGCGATGGGTGCGATGCGGCGCGCGGCCGTCGGGCGTTCAGCTGCGGCCGCGAGCCATCTAGTGCATCGTTGGCGAAGCCGCCGAGCTCCCGAGCGTCGCAATGGCGCGCGCAAGCTCCTGCCCTTCCTCGTCGGCGAGCGCCGCCTCCTGCAGGCGCGCGAGCAGCGCCGCCCCATCCGAACGCGTCGCAAGAAACTCCAGCTGGCCGACGAGCGTCGTGAAATTGCGCCAGCCGCGCTCCTGAGTCTCGCCGTAGCCCTTGACCAGCCTTTGGGCGCGCGCCAGCTCCACCGCGAGTGAGTAGTGCTCCGCGGCCAACCGCGTTATCCGCCCGAGCCACTCCTCGATGCGGGCGTTCTCTTCCCGGAAGCGCAACGTCGAGCGCCGCCAGCGTTTGCAGCCTTGCAAGGCGTGAAGCGTGAGGAAGCCGAAAATGGTGCCGGTGCGAATCTGCTTGCCGCCGGTGCGCCGGCTCAGCCAGCGCCTGAGGCGCGGCGAGTCGAGCAGCCAACGGCCGAGCGCGGCGGGCAGAGTGCCGGCAATTTCCTCCACCCGCGGCTTCATGAACTCCGTGATTCCGAACAGCTGGCCGGGCTCGGCGCGGATTTCATCGCGCACCCGAAGGAAGCGCGACGCGCGCGTCTTCAGATCGGCCACACGAATCGTGTCCTCGAACGTCATCCAAAGAGCGAGACTGCGCGCGCTCGCCTCGAGCAGCGCCACCGGCCGGCCCTCGGCCGCCGGCCGCGCTTCGAGCGCCGGCCGCGCTTCGAGCGTGGCGATGGACTCGACCCGCTCCACATAGAGCGTCGCGTACGCCGGATCCTGGTAATCAAGGGCCCGGCGTGCCCCTTCCAGCACCAGCGGCTGCACCGCGGCGGGCAGCGCTCGGATCCGCTCGAGCAGAGGCTGCAAGCTCGGCGTGCGCGCTTGCGCCGGCACCTCTTGATTCAACTTCGGTCCCGCTTTGCCGGTGAAGCCGCTATCGCCGCGCTCCGCCCGCCCACAAGCATCCTCGAACGCGGCCAAGTTCGCCTGGACGGCGATGCCGCTCTTTCTGATCTCCTCTTTGAATGTGCGCTTGCGAAACGGCAGCACGCCGCTGCCGCACAGAGCGCCCAGCAGGACGGAACTGATGACGCTGCGATTGCGCTCGGCCGTCTCCTCCATGTCGAACAGGACGAGGCGCTTCGCGTGATTTCGCACCAGCTCGATGAGCTCTGCGGTATCGGCCATGCCCTGGCCCATCGCGCTTTTCTCGCCGATCGCATAGGAGCGGTGCGTGGAGGCGATGAGAGTCGTGCGCTCGGGCGTCACGAGCCCGCGTTGAATGGCGCGGCCGGCCTCGGCGAGTTCGGAGGCCACGACACAATCGACGTCGCCGCAACCCGGCATCAGCGCCATGACCGGCTCGCGACCGGCCCGTTCGGCGGCGGCGCGCGGGAAGAATTCCAGGTAGTAAATCGTCGCGCCGGTGCGCTGCGCCACACCGGGCACGGACGTGGACTGCGCGAGGTAGCCTTCCGCCTCGGCAATCTCGATGAGCCAATCGGCGAGCACGCCGCCGCCCTGCCCGCCCAGCGCCGCGATCGTCAGCGTGATCGGCCGCTCGGCCATGCCCTAGCCCCGCCCCTACAGCGCGTAGCGCAAGCGCTTGCGCTCGCTACGCCGCTGCAGAACACCGATCAGCGCGGCCCTGAACCTGCCGGTCAGCCGATCCCAACGGGACGGGTTGTAGAGGATCTCGGCGCGGTAGAACGACGGACACAGCACTGCGGCATCCGCCACCTCGCCGCAGACGCCGCAGCCGACGCAGCTGTTGTCCACGTGCGCGACCGGATCGCTGCGCAACGGGTCGGGGTTTTCCTTGACCGTCAGAGAGGGGCAGCCGGAGAGGCGAATGCACGAATGATCGCCGGTGCAGGTATCCGGATCGACGCCGAATCGCTCGCGCACCACGCGCTCGCCGTCCTGGATCGACTTGCGCATCAATGGCCGTACGCGCCGCTGGCGATTGAGCTGACATTCACCGTCGACGACGATGACTTTCGGGCCTCGAATTTTCGTACTCAAGGCCTCGCGCAGCACCTTGAGTGTCGCGCGCATGTCGTAGGTATTCGTCCGCTTGACCCATTTGACGCCGACGCCTCTGACCGCATCGACGATCGAGTTGTTTCCCTGGCGGTTCGGGTTGGCCGCCCGGGAAGACGGGATGTCCTGGCCGCCGGTCGCGGCAGAGTAGCCGTTGTCGATGATGACGGTCACGTCGTCGTGTTTATTGAACACCGCGTTGCCGACGCCGCTCGTCAATCCGTTGTGCCAGAAGCCGCCGTCGCCCATGATCGAGACGGCGCGCCTGCCGCCGTCCGTGCCGAACGCCGACGCGCCCGCGGCCCCCAGGCCATAGCCCATGATGCTGTTGCCCATGTTGAACGGAGGCAGTGTCGCAAACGAATGGCAGCCGATATCCGCGCTGATGTGCAGCGCGCCGACTTCCTTTTGCAGAATCTTCATCGCCGCGAAGAACGGACGCTCCGGGCATCCGGTGCACAGTCCCGATGGGCGCGGCGGCACCAGCGCCGCGAGCTTGGCGGCGGCAACCGCCGAGACTTCCGTTTTGCGGGACGCGGCAACGCCGCCGCCGCTGCGAAGTTGCGGCGCCCATTGGTCGATGAACTCGGCGAGCCCCTTGCGCAGCACATCGACGCCGTATTCGCCGAACATCGGCAACGCGCCCTTGCCGACGATGCGCGCGCTGACATCGTGCTGGCGCAGAATCTGGCTCGCCGCCTGCTCGATGTACTCGGGCTGTCCCTCCTCGACGATCATCACCGCGCGCTTGCCGCTGCAGAACTTGACCCATTCGTCGGGCACCAGCGGATAGGTAACGTTCAGCAGGTACAGCGGCACCTTGCTGCTGCCGAACACGTCGGCGAGACCAAGCAGCTCGAGCGCTCTCAGCGTGTTGTTGTAAAGGCCGCCTTGCAGGACGATGCCGATCTCGCCCGCATCGGCATCGATGATCTCGTTGAGCCCGCGTTCGGCGACGAAACGCAGCGCCGCGGGCATTCGAACCTGGATTTTTTCGCGTTCCTGCGCGTAGGTCGAGGGCGGCAGAATGATGCGGCTGTAATCGCGCGCCGGTGCCGCCAGGGCGTCCGCGGCCGAGAATGCGGGTCTGCGGTTGTTCTTCGTCCGGAAGCGGCCGTAGACATGACAGGCCCTGATCCGAAGCATCAACATGACCGGCGTATTGCTGGCTTCGGAGAGTTCGAAGCCCTGCTCCACGGCGCGCACGATCGCCGGCAGGTGGGGGCGCGGATCGAGGAGCCAGATCTGCGACTTCATCGCGAACGCATGGGTGCGCTCCTGCATGATGCTGGCGCCTTCGCCGTAATCCTCTCCGAGGATGATGAGCGCCCCGCCCTTCACGCCCGCCGAAGCGAGGTTGGCCAAGGCGTCGGAGGCGACGTTCGTGCCGACGGTCGACTTCCAGGTCACCGCGCCACGCAGCGGATAGTTGATCGACGCCGACAGCATCGCGGCCGCGGTCGCCTCCGAGGCGCCCGCCTCGAAATGCACGCCGAGCTCATCGAGAATCCCTTTGGCGTCGGCCAAAACGTCCATCAGGTGCGAGATGGGCGCGCCCTGGTAGCCGCCGACATAGGCCACGCCCGACTGCAGCAGCGCCTTGGTGACCGCGAGTATGCCCTCACCGTGGAATTCCTCGCCGTCGCCGAGGCGCAGCGACAGGACTTCCTTCGCAAAAGAGCGCTCGGCCATGATCAGCCCCTAAGGTTTTCGCGCGGCGCCATTGTAGTTACGCCGGCACCAGCGCGAGCACACGCAGCGGGCTGCCGGAACCGTTGACGATCTTCAGCGGCGGCGCAATGACGACCGCCCCGGTCGGCGGCAGCTTGTCGAGATTCGTCAGGCTCGCGAGCCCGTAGCGGTTCGAGCCGTGCATGATCGTGTGGCAGGGAAACATCGGATCAAAACTGTGCGCCTGGCCGGCATCCGTTCCGACGGTCTCCACGCCGACGCCGAGAATGTCGCGTTCCTTCGCGAGGAACGGCACGCACTGCGGATGAAACCCGGGAGTGTGCGAGCCGTCGGCGCCGGCGTTGAGAAACTCCTTCGCCGAAGTGCGCTGCGACCAGTCGGTGCGCACCAGAACCCAGGCATGCGCGGGGATGCGGCCGTGCTTGCGCTCCCACTCCTCCACGACCTCGCGCGTCAGCAGGAAATCCGCGTCCGCCTTCGCCTGCGCGGCGACGTCGATGACGCACGCCGGGCCGATGAAGCGCTCGACCGGGATGTTGTGGGTGGCGTTGTTCGCGTAGTCCTTGCCCGTCACCCAGTGAATGGGCGCGTCGAAATGCGTGCCGGTGTGCTCGCCGCAGGCGATGTTGTTCCAGTACCAGGCGGGCCCGCGCGCATCGTAGTGCGAGATCTCCTCCAGCGAAAATGGCTTGGAGGGGGCGAACGGCGGCGGCAGCTGGATCGTCGGCGTCGCAGGTTCCAGCGGCACGGTGAGATCCACGACTCGAATGCGCCCGCCGACGATGGCGGAGGCGAGCTGCGCGAGCGTCTGCGCGCTCGAAGAACCGGTGGACCGCGTGTCGGCGGCGGGCTGGGAGGGTGCGCTCATCTAAAAAATCTCCGGCGAAATATTAATTGACACCTGAAGTACTTGGCAATATAACATATAACATACGGTGAACTCGGACGATACGCGTGCATAGAGGGGTGCTTTCCGAATGAGGCGAATCGTCTGCTTGGGCGGCGGGCCGGCGGGGCTCTACGCCGCCATTCTGCTGCGCAAGGCGCTGCCGGCGGCGCGCATCGAAGTATACGAGCGCAACCGGCCGGACGACACCTTCGGCTGGGGCGTGGTCTTTTCCGACCAGACGATGGAGAACTTTCGGGCGGCGGACCCGGAGACGCACGCCGAGATTCTCGCGAGCTTCCACCATTGGGACGATATCGCCATTCATTTCGGCGGGCGGCGGTTCTTGAGCAGCGGCCACGGCTTCTGCGGCATCAGCCGCATACGCTTACTCGGCTTGCTGCAGAAGCGGGCCCGCGAACTCGGCGTGCACCAGTTCTTCGAGCATCAGGTGGACGAGGACTCGAGCTTCGAGGATGCCGACCTCATCATCGCCGCCGACGGCGTGAACAGCCGCACCCGCGCCAGCCATGCCGGCGTTTTCGAGCCGCGAATCGATGCCCGCAAATGCCGCTTCCTCTGGCTCGGCACCACTCGGCAGTTCACGGCATTCACCTTCGCCTTCCAGCAGACCGAACACGGCTGGTTCCAGATCCACGCCTACCAGTTCAGCCAGCAGCTCTCGACGGTGATCGTCGAGACCCGCGAGGAGACTTGGGCCGCGCATGGCCTGGACAAGCTCGACACCGCGCAGTCGATCGGCTTCTGCGAGCGGCTCTTCGGGCGCTATCTCGACGGCCACCGCCTGCAGAGCAACGCCAATCACCTGCGCGGCTCGGCGTGGCTCAACTTCAATCACGTGGCGTGCAAGCGCTGGCACCATGAGCGCACCGTGCTCATCGGCGATGCTGCGCACACCGCGCACTTCTCGATCGGCTCGGGGACCAAGCTCGCGATGGAGGATGCCATCTCCCTCGTGCGCCACGTGACCGCGGGCGCGGATCTCGACGCTGCGCTCGGCGCCTATCAGAACGAACGCCAAATCGAGGTCCTGAAGCTGCAGAGCGCCGCGCGCAATCGAATGGAATGGTTCGAGAACGTCGCGCGCTACGTGCACCTGCCGCCGGAGCAGTTCGCCTACAGCCTGTTGACCGGCAGCCAGCGAATCGGCCATGAGAACCTGAAGCTGCGCGATCCGGGCTTCGTCGAATCCTACGAGCGCTGGCTCGCCGGCCGCGACGGCGCGCAGGATCCTCGCCCGCCGATGTTTCTGCCGTTCAAGCTGCGCGCTCTGGAGCTCGTCAATCGCGTGGTGGTCTCGCCGATGGCGCAGTACTGCGCGATCGACGGCCTGCCCGACGATTGGCACCTCGTGCATTACGGCCACCGGGCGCTCGGCGGGGCGGGCCTCCTCTATACCGAAATGACCTGCGTGTCGCCCGAAGGGCGGATCACGCCCGGCTGCACCGGCCTCTGGAACGAGGCTCAGCGCGATGCCTGGCGGCGCATCGTCGAGTTCGTGCACCGCAATTCGCCGACGAAGATCTGCCTGCAGCTCGGCCATTCCGGCCGCAAGGGCTCCACCCAGCTCGGCTGGGAGAAGATGGATCATCCGTTGCAGAGCGGCAACTGGCCGCTCGTGGCCCCCTCGGCCATTCCCTACTACGAGGGGATCAGCCAGGCGCCGATCGAGATGAGGCGGGCGGACATGGACAAGGTCCGCGATGATTTCGCGCGCGCCGCGCAATTCGGCCTGCAGGCGGGCTTCGACATGCTCGAGCTGCACATGGCGCACGGCTACCTGCTGGCATCGTTCCTCTCGCCGCTCACCAATCGGCGCAGCGATGAGTACGGCGGCGGCATCGACAATCGCCTGCGCTTTCCGCTCGAGGTGTTGCAGACGGTGCGGGCGCAATGGCCCGCGGACAAGCCCTTGTCGGTGCGCATATCGGCGACCGACTGGATGGACGGCGGCTTGAGCGATGAGGACGCGTTGAGGATGGTGGACGCCTTTCGCGGCGCGGGCATCGATCTCGTCGATGTTTCGACCGGCCAGACGGTGCCCGAACAGACGCCGGTGTACGGGCGCATGTGGCAAACCCCGTTCGCCGACCGGATTCGCAACGAGCTCGGCATCGCGACGATGGCGGTCGGCAACATCTACGAGCCGGATCACGTCAACTCGATCATCGCCTCCGGCCGCGCGGATCTTTGCGCGATCGCCCGCCCACACCTCGCAAACCCCGCATGGACGCTGGAAGCGGCCGCGCGCCAAGGCTATCAGCCGCAGTGGTGGCCGAAGCAATACCTCTCCGGAAAAACTCAGCTCGAGCGCAACCTGCAGCGCACGGCCGAGCGCGGAGATCCGGCGTGAGCGCGCCGGCGGAGACGGCGCCGCTCGCCGGCAGGCATGCCGTCGTCACGGGCGCAAGCCGGGGCATCGGCGCCGCCATCGCCGCGGCGTTGGCCGCCCAAGGCGTGCGCGTCTCGCTCCTCGGACGCGATGCGGCCAATCTGCAGCGCGTATCCGCGACGTTAGGCGGCGCCGATCGCGCCCTGCCGATAGTGGCCGATGTCACCGACCCGGCATCGGTACAGAGCGCATTCGCCGCCGCCCGCGGCCGTTTCGGGGCCGTGCACTTCCTGGTCAACAACGCCGGACAAGCCGCGAGCGCGAAATTCATCGATACGGACGAGGCGCTGTGGAACCGCCTGATCGCCGTCAATCTGACCGGCACCTATCTTGCCACGCGCCAGGCGGTGCCCGACATGCTGGCCGAAGGATTCGGGCGCATCGTCAACATCGCGAGCACCGCCGGCGTGCGCGGCGCCGCTTACATCTCGGCGTATTCAAGCTCGAAGCACGCGGTCATTGGACTCACGCGCTCGCTCGCTCTGGAATACGCGCACCGCAACATCACGGTGAACGCCGTTTGTCCGGGCTATGTGGATACCGACATGGTGAAAGCGGCGATTGCCGCGATCAAGAGCAAGACCGGTCGCAGCGAGGCCGAGGCGCTCGCCGCGCTGCTCGCGACCAATCCGCAGCGCCGCCTGGTGGCGCCGCGGGAGGTCGCCGACACCGTGATGTGGCTGTTGAGGCCGGGGTCCGAGAGCGTCACCGGGCAGAGCATCATATTGGCCGGCGGCGAGGTGACCTGAGCGGATCATGGCGATGGCGAAAGACAGGAAGGCGCAGAAGCCGGTCGAACGGCAGGCCGACGCCGAGACGCGCCTCCACGATGACCATCATCAGTCCGTGCGCCTGTGGCTGCGCATGCTCGCCTGCACCAATCGCATCGAGAACGTCGTGCGGCGCAATCTACAGGCGAAATTCGCGACCACGCTGCCGCGGTTCGATCTGATGGCGCAGCTCGAACGCGCTCCCCGGGGGCTGAAGATGAGCGAGCTGTCGCAGCGCATGATGGTGACCGGCGGCAACGTCACCGGCATCACCGACGGCCTCGAGAAGGAGGGACTGGTGATGCGTGAAGTCGACGCGACCGACCGGCGCGTCTTCCACGTCAAGCTCTCCGCCGAGGGCCAGCGGCAATTCCGCCGCATGGCCGCCGAGCATGAGCAATGGGTGATCGAGATGTTCGAGGGCATCAGCGAGAGGCGCAAGAATCAGCTGGTCGAGCTGCTCGGCGAGCTCAAGAGGCATATCCTGTGATCAACGAATTCGCACCGCAACCCAAGCATTTTCTTTGGCGCCAGGAAGGGCGCGTAGGCCTCGTCACGCTGAATCGACCCGAACGGAAGAATCCGCTCACCTTGGAATCCTACGCGGAACTGCGCGACCTGTTTCGCGCGCTCGCCAAGATCGATACGGTGCGCTGCGTCGTCCTCTGCGGCGCCGGCGGCAATTTTTGCTCCGGCGGCGACGTGCACGAAATCATCGGGCCGTTGACCCGGCGGGATGCCGCCGGATTGCTCGAGTTCACGCGCATGACGGGCGATCTGGTCAAAGCCATGCGCCATTGTCCGCAGCCGATCGTCGCCGCGGTCGACGGGGTCTGCGCGGGCGCGGGCGCGATTCTCGCGATGGCGTCCGACTTTCGCTTGGCGACGCCGCGGGCGAGCACGGCGTTCCTGTTCACGCGGGTGGGCCTTGCCGGCTGCGACATGGGCGCCTGCGCGATCCTGCCGAGAATCATCGGTCAGGGGCGCGCCTCGGAGCTGCTGTATACCGGCCGTTCCATGTCCGCGGACGAAGCACTCGCGTGGGGCTTCTTCAATCGCCTGGTGTCCGCGGACGAGCTGTTGAACGAATCCCTGCAGCTCGCTGCGCGCATCGCCGCGGGCCCGACGCTCGCCCACGCGATGACCAAAAGGATGCTGCACGCCGAATGGAACTTGTCGGTCGATGCGGCGATCGACGCCGAAGCGCAAGCGCAGGCGAGCTGCATGCAGACCGAGGATTTCCAGCGCGCCTACCGGGCCTTCGCGGCGAAACAGAAGCCGCAGTTCGAGGGAAATTGACCCGCGATGCGCATCCGCACCTTCCTTGAATGGCCGTTCTTCGAGCCCGAGCACCGCAAGCTCGCCCTGCGCCTGGACGCCTGGGCCGAAACGCACCTGGCGCAGCGCACGCACGCCGAAGACGCTGCCTCGACCGATGCGGCGTGCCGATCGATGGTGCGCGAGCTCGGCAGCGCCGGCTGGACGCGATACTCGGCGCCCTACACCGCGGGGCGTGCGGACTCGCCATCGCCTGCGGGCCAACTGCCTGCGGACGCGCCGTTCGACGTGCGCGCGCTCGCGCTGATCCGCGAGACGCTCGCCTGGTACGACGGTCTTGCGGATTTCGCCTTCGCGATGCAGGGCCTCGGCAGCGGCGCGATCGCGCTCGCCGGTTCGCCGGAACTCAAAGCGCGCTATCTGCCGCGCGTCGCGGCCGGAGAGGCGATCGGAGCCTTTGCGCTGTCCGAATCGCAAGCGGGCTCCGATGTCGCCGCCATTCAATGCAGCGCCCGGCCGGAGCGCGATTCCTATGTGCTGGACGGCGAAAAGACCTGGATATCCAACGGCGGGATCGCCGACTTCTATTGCGTGTTTGCGCGCACGAGTCCGGCGGAATTTCGCGCCGACGGCTCCGTGACCGCCCGCGGCATCAGCGCCTTTGTCGTCGATGCGGACACGCCAGGACTTGCGATCAAAGGCCGCATCGAGGTGATCGCACCCCATCCGCTCGCCACGCTCTCTTTCTCGGGCTGCCGTATTGCGTTGAGCCAGCGCCTCGGCGCCGAAGGCGAGGGTTTCAAGCTCGCGATGCGCACACTCGATATCTTTCGCACCTCGGTCGCCGGCGCCGCCCTCGGGTTTGCGCAGCGCGCGCTCGATGAGGCGCTGAAGCATGCGCTCGGGCGGGCGATGTTCGGCAAGAGACTCGCGGACCTGCAGCTGACTCAAGCGGCCCTGGCCGACATGGCGACCGAAATCGATGCGGCGCGCCTGCAGACTTACCGGGCGGCGTGGCTGCGCGATCGCGGCGGCCTTCCCACGAAGGAGGTCGCGATGGCGAAGATGGCCGCGACCGAGTCGGCGCAACGCGCGATCGACCGCGCGGTGCAGCTGTTCGGCGGCCGCGGGGTCGTGCGCGGAGAAATCGCCGAGCGCCTGTACCGCGACATTCGCGCGCTGCGCATCTATGAGGGCGCCACCGAAGTCCAGAAACTGATCATCGCACGCGAACTTCTGCAAGAGGCACGCAAACCATGAGTGAACCCAATGAATGAAACCGGTCCGAGGATTCTACAACCCGCCACCTGGCCCCGCCCGCGCGGCTACAGCAACGGCATCGCCGTCTCCGGCCGGCAGATATTCGTCGCGGGGCAGGTCGGCTGGGACGCGCAGGAAGTGTTCCGCAGCGAGCGTCTGGCCGATCAGGTGAGGCAAGCGCTCGAGAACATCTGCGCGGTGCTCGCGCAGGCGCAGGCCGGCCCCGAGCATGTCGTCCGCCTGACCTGGTTCATCACCAGCCGCGAGGAGTATTACGCGGAGCTCGCCGAGATCGGCGCCGCCTACCGCGCGGTGATGGGCAAGCATTTCCCCGTGATGAGCGTCGTGCAGGTCGCGGCGCTGATCGAAGCGCATGCGAAAGTCGAGATCGAGGCGACGGCCGTCCTCTGCGAAGAGCCCTAGCGGCCGATGTGGCGCCCGCCCGAGAGAATCCGCTACGAGCCGCGCGCAGGCCACTGGCCGAGCGCGGCCGAAGCGGCGGCTTCCCGCCTGTTCTCAGAGGTTAAGGTCGGCCCGGTCGAGTTGGCGCAACGGACCTGGGTTCCCGCCATGGTTCCGTGGCGCGCAAGCGCCGATGGTTTCGTCAATCCCGACGTGCTCGACTGGTACCGGTGCTTTGCCCGCGGCCGCCCCGGAGCGCTCGTCGTGGAAGCGACCGGCATTCGCGAGGTACCGAGCGGACCGCTGCTGCGCATCGGAGACGATCGCTTCGTCCCCGGCCTGCGCAAGCTCGTGCGCGCGGTCCGCGAGGCGAGCAACGGCGAAACGCGGCTCTTCATCCAGCTGATCGATTTTCTATCGATTCGCCGGCGGCCGCCGCCGGCGCGATTCTTCGCGCAATATCTTGCGATCACGCCGCGCCACAGAGCCGCCTACGGACGCGTGGATGCCGCCGATTCCGACGTGCGCGCTTGGCTCGCATCGCTACCCCCTGAGGAGGCCGCACGGGTCTTGGATGCGCATGAACTCGAGTCGCTGGAATTCGGCGCTCGGGAGCGGGTGACCGACATGCATCTCGAGCACGTTCGCCGTCTGCCGGCCCAATTGCCGGGCCTATTCGCCGCCGCGGCGCGGCGCGCCCGCGAGGCGGCCTTCGACGGCATCGAACTGCACTTCGCGCACGCCTACACGATGGCGTCGTTCTTGTCCCGCTCGAACGTGCGCGACGATGGCTACGGCGGCGACCTCGCCCATAGAGCGCGGCTTGCGCTCGAAGTGATTTCAAGAGTCCGAGCCGAAGTCGGCCGCGACTTCGTCGCGGGCTGCCGATTCCTGGCCGACGAGTGCATCCCGGGCGGCTCCGACACGCAGGATGCCGCCTACTTCGGCTGCGAATTCGCGCGCGCAGGCTCAGACTACCTGTCCTTGTCCCGCGGCGGCAAATTCGACGATGCCAAACGGCCCAAAGTGGGCGAAGCGGCCTACCCCTACACCGGCCGCAGCGGTTACGAGTGCATGCCTTCGTACTATTCCGATGTCAACGGCCCGTTCGGCCGCAATCTCGATGCGACCGCGCACATTCGCGCCTGTGTGCGTGAAAAAGGCTTCACGACTCCGGTGGTCGCCGCCGGAGGAATTCACAGCTTCGAGCAGGCCGAAGCGGTTCTCTCGACGGGGCAGGCCGACATCGTCGGCTTCGCCCGGCAGGCTCTCGCCGATCCGGACTGGTTCCGTAAAGTCGCCAGTGGACGGGGCGCCGAGGTGCGCCTCTGCCTGTACACCAATTATTGCGAAGCCCTGGATCAGCGCCATCGCCAGGTGACCTGCGAGCTGTGGGATCGCGAGGCGCTCGATGAGCCGGGAGTCAAACGATCGGCGGACGGCAAGCGCCGGTTGACGCCGCCCGCGTGGACGCCGTAGCGATCGTGCGCACCGCGCCCCGCGCACCGCGCACCGGGCGAGCGCACCCGTCGCGCGCATCCGCCGTGCTAGACTGCCTTTGATTTCCACTCTATCGCCCTCACCGAGGAACCCGCTCTGGATTCAGCCGCGATTACCAACCGCGAAGCGGGCCTCCACAAAGATTTAAGCAAAGCGCAGCTCGTGATGATCGGCCTGGGCGGCGCGATCGGCACGGGGCTGTTCATGGGCAGCGGCATCGCCATCGGCTACGCCGGCCCCGCCGTGCTGCTGAGCTACGCGATTGCCGCCATCGCCGCGGTCGCGATGGTATTCAGCCTCTCGGAGATGGCGGTGATGCACCCGACCGCGGGCTCCTTCGGAACCTACGCCGAGATCTACTTGAATCCTTGGGCCGGGATGATCGCGCGCTACTCCTACTGGATGGCGCAGGTGATCGCGGTGGGAGGCGAGGCGGTGGCCGCCGGCGTCTACATGACTTTCTGGTTCCCGGGCACGCCGGTGTGGCTGTGGTCGTTGGGCTTCGCCTTTGTGCTGCTCTACTTCAACTCTCGGTCCGTGCATAATTTCGGCTCGATCGAATACTGGTTCGCCCTCATCAAGGTCGTCGCGATCGTCGTGTTCATCGTCCTGGGGCTGGCGGCAATCTTCGGGATCTGGACGAAGCCCGTCGGGCTGCATAATCTCACCGGCCTTCCCGGCGGATTCATGCCGCACGGATTCGGCGGCGTCTGGATGGCGGTGATCATCGGCATCCTGTCGTTCAATGGCATCGAGGTGATCGCCGTGACCTCGGGGGAAGCCAAGGATCCGGTGCACACGATCCCGGCGGCATTGCGCAGCATGGCGCTGCGGCTGTTCCTGTTCTACGTCCTGGCGCTCGGCATCGTGGTCGCCTTCGTTCCTTGGACCGAGACCGGAGCGACCATCGTGACGCAGAGCCCGTTCGTGCGCGTGTTCGCGCATTCCGGCATCCGCGATGCGGCCGGCATCATGAATTTCGTCGTGCTGAGCGCCGCCCTCTCCAGCATGAACACGAACGTCTATCTGTGCTCGCGCATGCTGTTCTCCCTGTCGCGAGGCGGGTACGCGCCGCGCATCTTCGGCAAGCTCAGCAAAAACGGCACGCCGATCACGGCCATCCTCCTCTCCGGCGCCTGCATTCTCATTGCCGCCGGCGTCTCCAAGCTCACTCCGCTCGCCTACAACTATTTGTTCGGGGTCGCGTTGTTCGACGCGATCATCGTCTGGATCATCATCCTGCTCAGTCACCTGAGTTTCCGGCGCCACCACCGCGCGGCGGATCTGCCGGTGCGCATGCCGTGGTTCCCGGTGATTCAACTGGCCGGGCTGGCGTTGTTGTGCGCGGTGCTCGTCACCATGGGCCTCGACAAGAAGACCTGGCGCATCTCCTGGATCGTCGGCGTTCCTTGGCTCGCGTTCGTCTCCGCGGCGTATTTCATCGTCAAGGCGCGGGGCGGTCTCGCCCCCAAGGTCCCGGCGGCGACCTAGAGCCGCGCCGCCTAGCCCGGCGTGCGCCCGTCGAGAATCGTCGCGAGCATCGCGGAGTCCAGATTTCCGCCGGAAACGACGGCGCAGACCTTGGTTTCGGCGTAGCGGCCGGAGAGGGCCGCGGCGACCGCCACGGCGCCCGCGCCTTCGGCGATGATGTGGTTGGTCTCGACCATGGTTTTGATCGCGGCGGCCACGTCGGCGAGCGAAACGACGATCACCTCATCGATCATGGCTTTCACCAGCGGCCACATCTCCGGCAACACCGAGCCGACGCCGACGCCGCTGACGAAACCGGGCTCGTGCGCCGTCTCGATCGGCGCGCCGGCCGCCAATGCCGCCTTCACGGGATGCGCAGTCGCGAGTTCGCAGACGATGATCTTCACGTCGCGTCGCAGCGCGCGCACCGCGCAGGCGATGCCGCATGCGAGCCCGCCGCCGCCGAAGGGAATCAGGATCGCTTCGGTGTCGGGCGCCTGCGCCAGGATCTCGAGCCCGATGGTCGCGTCCCCGGCGAGAGCGGCCGGGTCCCGCACCGCATCGATGTAGAGGCCGTCCTGACCCTCGAGGGCGCCCATTCTGATCGCGCGCCACCATTCCTCGATCGACCGCATCTCGATGCGCGCCCCCAGGCGCCGCAATTTTTCGAGCTTTGCCTGCGGTGCGTTCACCGGCACGACCGCGGTGGCGGCGATTGCGAGCCGGCGGGCCATCCAGGCGAGGCCGAGCGCGCTATTGCCCGTGCTGGTGGTGTAGATTCCCGAGGCAAGCTCGGCGGGCGCTCTGGCGAGCACCGCATTACCGATGGGGCGGATCTTGAACGATCCAATGGGCTGCAAATTCTCGAGTTTCAGGCGCACGCTCTTGCCGGCCGGCGCGGCGTCGCAGGGCACGAGCGGCGAGAGCATGCTCAAGCCTTCGAGCCGCGCTCGCGCCGCCTCGATCTGCGGCATCGCGACCGGCTTCACCTCGTCGGGCATGGGCGCCGATCCCGGCCCGCGGCAGCGGCAGCGGCGGGCCTGCGGCCGCGGCCGCGGCCGCGGCCGTGTAATTGCATAATCATATGATATTGCATACAATAAAACGCTTAAATTAAGGCGCTGGGAACGGTGAAACATGGAACCAAATTTTCAGGCTTTACGCAAGGAATTCCCGGTTCTCGAGCGCAAGACCTATCTGAACAGCGGCTCTTACTGTGCGCTCGCCAACGACGTGAAAACCGCCTTCGAGGCCTACATGGAGGACCGGCTGCTGGTCGGCGCGAACTGGGATGTGTGGGTCACCAAGAATGAGTCGGTACGCGCGTTGACGGCGAGCCTGTTGCACGCCGCCGCCGGCGAGATCGCCGTGACCGCTTCGGTGTCCGCCGGCCTCAATGCGCTCGCGAGCGCTCTGGATTTTTCCGGCCCGCGCAACAAAGTGGTCGTCAGCGATTTCGAATTTCCGACCAACGCGCAGATCTGGCACGCCCAGGAGCCGCGCGGCGCGCGCGTGGTGCACGTGCCGCGTGCCGCCGACGGCTACATCCCGCTGGAACATTTCGCCAAGGCGATCGATGAACGCACGCAGCTCGTCGCGGTCACCCACGTCTGTTTCAGGAACGGCGCCAAGCTCGATATCCCCGGCATCGTGCGCCTCGCCCGCGCCAAGGGCGCGATGGTGCTGCTCGACTGTTACCAGGCGGTCGGCTCGATCGACATCGACGTCAAGGCGCTGGACGTCGATTTTGCCGCCGGCGGGATGCTCAAGTATCTGTTGGGCACGGCCGGCATCGGTTTTCTCTATGTCCGGGACTCATTCACCAAGTCCCTGGTGCCGACCAACAGCGGCTGGTTCGCGCAGGCCGATATCGGCGCGATGGATATCAGCGCCAATCGGCCGGCGCCCAACGCGCGGCGTTTCGAGGCCGGCACGCCGGCCGTGGTCAACTGCTACGCCGCCGAGGCCGGGTTGAAGTTCCTCTTGGCGGTCGGCACGCCGGCCATCGAAAAGCGCAACTACGCATTGACAGGCCGCTGCATGCAGAGGCTCGAGGAGATCGGTTGGCCGAGCATCACGCCCCCCGAAAATGAACGCCGCGGCGCCACCGTCGCGGTGCCGTCCTGCCACAGCGGCGGGCTCACCGCGGAACTGATGAAACGCGACATCGTCACCTCGCACCGCGACGACAACATCCGGGCGAGCTTCCATTTCTATAACGACGACGATGACGTCGAGTGCTTCATCGCGGCGATGAAAGAGCTGCGCGGCTCGTTCGGCCCGCGCTAACATACGCCGGCCACGCGGCGGCACGTGCATGGCCTGCGCGCGAGCGGCCAAGGAGTCACCGTGGAAATTCGGGTTTTGCGCGGGGCTGAGGTGCGCGAGCTTCTGCCGATGGCGGCCTGCATCGACCTCATGCACCGGACCATGATCGCGGTCTCGGAGCGGCGCGTGGTTCTGCCGCTGCGCTCGGTCATGGTCATGCCCGGCGATCGCGGCATGCTCGGCAATATGCCGGGCTATCTTGCCGAGCCGGAATGCTTCGGCGTCAAGCTCGTGAGCCTGATGCCGCGCAACCAGCCGCCGCTCTATTCGTCACACCTTGGTCTCGTGCTGCTGTTCGAAGCGCAGCACGGCTGTCCGGTCGCCCTGCTGGACGCCGCCGAAATCACCGCGATTCGCACCGCTGCCGCGAGCGGATTGGCGACGCGGCTGTTGGCACAGCCGCAAGCGGGCGACCTTGCACTGCTCGGCGCCGGCGAACAAGCCCGCAGCCATCTCGAGGCCATGCACGCGGTGCGCACGCTGCGGCGAATTCGCGTCTGGGCCCGGGATCGCGCCAAGGCGGCTGCCTTCGCCGCAGCCGAGGGCGCGAGGCACCGGTTGAACATCGAGACCGCCGCCACGGTGCGCGAGGCCGTCGACGGCGCCGACATCGTCTGCACCCTGACCAAGGCGCGCGAGCCGATTCTTCTCGGCGAGTGGCTCGCCGCGGGCGCGCATCTGAACGTGGTCGGCTCGAGCATCGCCGCGGCGGCGGAGATCGACACGGCCGTGGTCGTAAAATCGCGGTTTTTTGTCGACTGTCGAGACTCCACCGTCAACGAAGGCGGCGAATATCTACGGGCGCTAAAATCGGGCGCCATCTCGGCCGAACACATCGTCGGGGAGATCGGCGAGGTGGCGAACGGCTCGACGATCGGTCGGCGCTCGCCCTCCGACCTCACCTTGTACAAATCCCTCGGCATCGCGCCGCAGGACCTCGCCGCGGCGCACTATGTGCTCGAGCGGGCGCGCGCGACCGGCGTGGGACAACTCATCGACTTCTAGCGGCCGCCCCATATCGCCGCCCCATCGATGCACCTGCACTCGGCGCGACGCACAACGCCACGCACAACGACCGGAGCGATAGCGGAACATGACACGAACAATGCCAAAATCCACGGATCGATCGCTATTCGATGACTTCCTGCCGCATTTGATCACGCGATTGGCGTACCAGCTGAACAACGATTTGATCGAAAAGCTGCGCCGCGAGAGCATCACCGTCACGCGCTGGCGGATCTTGGCGGTGCTCGCGATGGGCGATGGCATCAGCATCACCGAAGTCACCGATCGGGCGATGATGCAGCAGTCGGCGCTCAGCCGCGCCCTGATGAGCATGGAAGCGGAAGGCTACGTGCTGCGGGTACTGCGCCGCGCCGACGCCCGCTATGTCGAGGTGTTCCTGACGCAAAAAGGCCGCGCCTTGTTCGACTCTCTCAATATCGTCGTACGCCGCCGCCAGAAGCGCCTTCTGCAAGGCTTTGCGCCGCGGGAACGCGCGGCGGCCTTCGAGGTCATCAGGCGCTTGAGCCGCAACATGACGAGATAGCGCTCGCGAGGCCCGGCGGGATTCAACGGGGTTCGGCGCAATTCGGCGGCCAGCGATGTCGGCCGGGCGCAACACCCCGGGCATTGACTTGATATTTCATATGATAACTCATATTGTAATCGCACCACACGGGAGACACATCGATGCCGCGCCATGCACCGGGATTCAAATCGACACGCCAGTTGCGCGCCATCGGCTGCGTACTCGCCCTCGGCGCCGGCGCCGCCGGCCTGCTGTTCGGCGCGCCGGTCCTCGCAGCGGATCAGGCGGGCGGCGAGCTCAGCGACATCATCGTGACCGCCAATAAGCTTAACGCCGAGAAAATTCTCGATATACCGGTATCCATGCAGGCGATCAGCGGCGCTGCGCTGCAGGACGCCAACGCGTCCGGAATCATGGACATCGCCGGCAAGATTCCCGGCCTCTCGATACAGGATCTCGGGCCGGGCGACAAGAAGTACGTCATCCGCGGCATCAACTCCACCGGCGACTCCACGACCGGCGTCTATTATGGCGAAGCGGTGATCAGCGGCACGAACAGCGATGACGGCGGCGGCTTCGAGTCCGATATTCGTCTGTACGATCTGGACCGCGTCGAGGTATTGCGCGGTCCGCAAGGCACCCTGTACGGCGCGAGCTCGATGAGCGGCACGATCCGCTTCATCCCGAAGTCGCCCGACCTTCACAGTCTCGGCGGCTACCTGACGATGGAAGGCTCGCAGACCGCCCATGCGAGCGGCAACTACAACATCAACGGCGCGCTCAATCTGCCGATCGTCGACGGCGTGCTGGCGCTGCGCTTGGTGGGATGGAAGCTCTACGACAGCGGCTACATCAATCAGATCCGCGTCGGCGACGGCGTCGTCGGGCTCGCCAGCACGACGCCCACCCCGACGCCCGCGACCGTCGCCGCCTTAGGGTACTTGAAAGGCGCCAACGACGATGTGGTCGGCGGCGGACGCGCGATGCTGCGCTATCGGCCGACCGACAAGCTCACCATCGACGCCAATTTCACCTCGCAGACGGAGACCTCGGGTGGCTCCTCGCGCTACACGCCCGCCGGCATCACGGCCTTCAATGGAGGACCGATCGCTGCGGTGCAGGGCTGCGACCTGTGCAACACCGACGTGACCCAAAGCCCGTGGAGCGACAACCTCGTGGTCTTCGGCGCCACGGTGACCTATGACACCGGCGCCGGCACCGTGACCGGTACCGCCAACCAGTACGATCGCCGCACCGATTTTACCTTCGATTCGACGCCCATCCTGGTCTCCTTCGGCGTGCCGGTGCCCGCCGAAACCTTCGAGCCGCGCAATCGCCAGGTGACCTCGACCGAGCTGCGCTACGCGAGCGCCTTCGACTCCCCCGTCAACTTCGTCGCCGGCGTCTATCGGGAATACGATCACCAGTTTTTGAACGTGGATGTCGTCGCCACCAACGGCTTCGGTCTGCCGACCGGTCCGTTCAGCAGCGCGAACTCCGCCGATGCGTTGAATTTCCCGGGCGTCGGCACCACGTTCTTCGGGCGCTCGGACGAACGCAGCTCCACGCAATATGCGGGCTTCGGCGAGGCCACCTGGAAGATCACGCATGCCTGGACCGCGGTCGCCGGCCTGCGCTACTTCACCGAGCGGCTGAACGGTGTGCAGATTCAAACGCACCCCTTCGGCGGCTTTCCGCCGGGACCGACCTTGGTCCCCCTGCCCGACCCGACCGAGACCTTCAACAAAGTCACCTGGAAGGCCAACCTCAGCTATAAGTTCAACGAGGGCCTGCTCGCCTATGCGACGGTCTCCACGGGGTTCCGGGGCGGCGGCCTGAATGCGGTCAGCGAACCGTTCGAACCGATCCCGGCCGCCTACGCCCCCGATACGCTCACCAACTACGAGGTGGGCGCCAAGGGCCGGCTGTTCGATGGCCTGTTCGACTATCAGGCGGATGTCTATCTCATTGACTGGAAGAACATGCAGGTGCAGGAAACGACCGCCGACGGCGCCTTCGTTTTCCAAGGCAATGCCGGCGCCGCCCGCGTCAAGGGCATGGAATTCGAATTGGCCGCGCATCCGACCGAGTATCTGACCGCCGCATTCGCGGGCTCGTATCAGGATGCCTATCTCACGCAAGGCGCCACCGCCGCGCAAAAAGCGCTCAACCCCACGCTCGGCGTGACCGGCAACACCATTCCGGACGTGCCGAAAGTTCAGATGAACTTCGGTCTGACCTACAAGCGGCCGATCGGCAATGACTGGGATGGCCTGGTCGGGACCGACGTGACCTATCGGGATGCGGAGAACGCCTATTTCTCCTCCAACCCGTTCAACATTCCGCTGGCTTCCTATACGCTCGTGGGACTGCGGATCGGAGTGATCCAAGGCCCCTGGAGCGTCACCGCCTTTGCCCGCAACTTGACCGACAAGCGCGCCCAAGTGTCGGCGATCAATTCCTCGCAGGACCCGAGCGGGCTCCTGACGGTGCAACCGCGGACGATCGGCGTGACGATGACCCGGAAATTTTAGCGGCGACCGCGGTATGCCGGCCGCGATCCGCGTCTCTCGGGTACCGAAGGGTGCAAAGCGGCCGGTGCTGCTTAGGCTCATGACAGCGCTCATCGGTGCAGCGCTGCTGCTTGGTCTCGGCCAGGCGGCAGCCGCCAAAGAGCACCGCGGCAACGCCTCGTCGCTTTGGAATTTTTACCAATCGACGCTGCGCCACGCCAAATACATCGACTTGACGCACGCGATGGCGCCCGGCGGACCGATCGGCGAAGGATTTGCGGACTTCAAAGTAGGGCCGGCGCTCGCGGGCGTCGCGATCCCCGGCCTCATCGGCAAAGGCGAGCCCTTCCGCTACGAAACACTGGGCGTCGCGATCACGGCTTACGAGTTGCCGATGGACCACATCGGCACGCAGTTCGGTCCGCCGGCGCACATGAACGATCACGGGGCGACGATCAGCGATATCCCGCCGACGGTGGTCCTGCGCCCCTTGGTGGTGATCGACGTCGCACCCCAGGTCGCCGTCGATCCCGGCTACCAGGCGACTGTTGCCGATATGAAGGGCTGGGAACGGCGCCACGGTCCGATACCCGCAGGATCGGTCGTGATGATTCGCTCCGACTGGTCGAAAAAATGGCACGATCCCAAGCGCTTCACGACGCCCCCGTTCCCCGGCGTGACCTTGGCGGCGCTGAAATATCTATACCTCGATCGGCATGTGTTGATGCAGG
>Ga0307374_10001969_pt1 | contig 37328 bp, 32 predicted proteins | sample OX3MG_FD_202532 | JGI IMG/M metagenome (GOLD analysis project Ga0307374, IMG submission 202532) | Soil microbial communities from Risofladan, Vaasa, Finland - OX-3 | ecosystem: Environmental > Terrestrial > Soil > Coastal area > Acid sulfate soil | place: Finland: Risofladan, Vaasa | collected... | reverse complement strand
CCTTGCCTGCTGAAAGATCGCTGAGATGACTCAGCGACCTGATCGCGTCCTGTATATAACCCATTGAAACATGGTGCCGACGTGCGGATTCGAACCGCAGACCTACTGATTACGAAGCACTTGCAAAATGGCGATTACCCGCAGCGTGCCAGGAGTTTTCCGACTTCCAGAGTCGAATCGTGCTCAAGCAAATCTGTGGCCTTCCGTTGGCGCAGTCGGAAAAGTTTTGATGTCGTTGTGGCGAAAAATTCGATGAAAGAAGGCACGAGCTCGAGGCGAGCCGTGCTATAATAATGTTGTCAGAGGTGCTCATCGATCCAACGGTGTAGCACATAGCGGCACAGATCTAAAACGCCGATCGCGGGACGAATGACCGCCGGTATGAGGCAGCCGCAGCCGAAGGGAAGATCGGGTGCAACTCCCGGTGAAAGCCCGCCTATCAAAGATAAAGGACGGAGGCTCCGTGCGTGTCCACGACCTCCGGCTACAACGCGATAGGGTTCGCACGTCGCGTTGAGCGTGTGACGTGAGTCACGACCGCATATGATCCGAAAGGATCAGGATTTCAGAATTGAGCGCCGGGAAGACGGTATGCCGCCCGGTTGCAGTAGGAAGCTGCTGAGTTCTTCAACCACCGCCAGACGGCGAAAATCCCTTGCTTAGATTGGGCCAGCGCGTGCTCCATGTGCGCGCTCGGTTTTACTTGGTGCTCATGCTCCTCGTTCTACCAATCTAGGCAGGGGGTATATGACCACCTCCGGCAGGGCCATGACTGACCCTGATGTGAAACGAATCACGGCATGCTGATCAGACGAGGACTAATCATCGACTCTCGCTGGGTTGATCTGATCCTGGCTGGGAAGAAGGACTGGGAGATGCGGAGTCAGCGTATCAACTTTCGTGAAGCATCGGCCTTATCAAGAAACGGACAAAGACAGTGGTCGGCGTTGTGGACATTGTCGACGTGATCGGGTCAATCAATGACGCACAGGCCCTTGCAAACATTCATCATCACGGTGTACCAGCCGATGAGATCGAGCTGTTGCGTCGGTGGCGTTACGCCTGGGTGTTGAAGGGAGTGATGCCGCTCAAGACTTCGATCCCATACGCTCACCAGAACGGGCAGCAGGTCTGGTTCGGCCTCGACAATCGGTGCATGAAGTTGCTGGCTGAAGCAGTCGAGCATGCCGGGCCACTTGAATCGAAACTTGATGGTGAGCGCCTTGGAATTCATTGACGGTTTTGATGACTACGCTGTTTCGTGGCTCGGCGAGGTCTTTCGGATCAAGCCGGCCAAGGGCGGCGCCAGTCGCAGTTGCAGTCGGATCCCGTACCGCCTCAAGCCCGTCCTCATGGGCTCAAAAAGCCATCAATACCTGTCGGTTTTGCTGCGAGGGCGCGACGGTCGTTACCGCCGAGTGCCGGTTCATTGCCTTGTGATAGCCACCTTCAAGGGGCCGGCGCCTGAGATTCCACAGGGCTGCTACGAAATCATTCATCTCGACGGCGACCGCATGAACAACCGCGCTGACAATCTTGCCTGGGTGCTGCGGAGCAAGAACCCGAAGCGACGCCGAGCCAGGGAAGCGAAAAGGATTTCGACGGCTGCACCACTCCTTCGCGAGGCAGCTTGAAGATCACCTTGAACTTGATGCAGTGACGTGACCTTCCTGGTCTCTGGCGCTGCTGACGTGGTTGCGCGAAGAGCAAACCAGCGATCCGTCCCACAGGGGCCGCCATCTGCAGGGTTGCGCGCCGCCGCCGCACGCCGCTGACTTTCGAACAGGTGAGCTGCCCGGCCGCGGCTTATTTAAGCCGGCTTACCCAGGCCGTTATTTAAGTGAAGACGTTACTGCTTAAATAACGTCGTTCGTCATTTAAGCTGGCTTACCTAAGCTGCGGCAGCAGCGCGTCCGGCAACGCTCACGACCTCAACTTCAAGGTGTCAAACGAGTTTCACCGCGCCTTCAAGGTGCAGGCTTCCCTACGTGGCCTGACCATGCGCGAGCTGCTCGAGTTGGCGTTCAACGAGTACATCAGGCGCAATCCCATGAAGGTGACGACTTGATACGAGGATGATGCCAGTGCCTGATGTCGATCACCCGGCGGCGGTGATACGCAACGTCTTCCCGCCATGTCATTGCGCCGTGCGTAGGGCTGATACGTCCGCGTGGGTGCAGTCAGCTCGCCGGTCAGCGCCTCTGAAGGTTCCAGTCAAGGTGTGGTCAAGGGGTTGACCAATGGGGTTGACCGGCTGACAGGAAAAACCGGCCATTCGAGCCATTTCGTGGTGAAGCGGGCTCCAGTCTGGCTCAACCCTTTTTTGAAAACGAAGGTTGACCCGACCAGCCGCCGATGACGGCCCGCCGCGATGGAATAGTCGAGCGTCGCGCGGAAAAGCCTCCCGCCGACGTGAGGTGACGCTGTGCGAGCTGACACGGTGGCCGCCCCTTGGGCCGCCGATGGTTCCCGTGACGGCGGTCGACGATAGCTAGGTGGTCGGTCGGAAGGCGAGGCGGAGCATGGTCTCCTTGTGCATGGTCTGGTCTCGACAGGATCAGCCGGCTGTCTCAAGTCCAAGGCTGACGTCAATTTCACTGCGCAATAGGCCATCGAGCGCCGCCGCCATCGTTCGGCTCGACAATGGCTCATCCGTAGTGCTCCGATGAAACGCCGTAGTCGATCTGGGGGCAAGGGTGGGAACGCCGATCACAGGCCCGATGCTCTACAGCCTGGTCACTTGCCCGCAGCGGGTGACACAGGATCTCTTCGGCAACCTCTCGGAACGTGATCCGGTAAGCCCGCTCGTGCAGCGCCTGTGGGAGAAGAGGTATCGGGCACGAGCGAGAGATCATAAGCGAGCTCGCGTTGCCCTATATTGATCTCTCGACCTACTCCCGCGAGGAGAAGGAGCGGCGAATCGCCGAGGCGATCGCCAGCGGCGCACCGCTAGTCTTTGGCGGCCGGACCAGCGCCGACTTTTGCTAGAGAGGCACGTCCGACCGGCCGTATTCATCTTGCTTTATTACGCGCGGGTATAATGGTTCGACACCAAACGAGGCATTCGAAACAGTGAATATCGCAAGTTTCCTCACGAATTTTGGCGACCTTGCCGTCACGCTGCCGATCGCGGCCGTGGTCCTGTTATGGCTTTTGCGTTCGCGGGCGTCTCGACCCCTCGCCGCGGTGTGGATGCTCGCCGTGGTCTTCTGCGGCGGAGCAACCGCCGTTCTCAAGGTTTATTTTTCGGCTTGTTCCACGTCCCTGATCAACAGCCCCAGCGGCCACGTTGCGATGAGCACCCTGGTCTATGGCGGACTGGCACTCATCGCAGCAATCCGTTGGCGGAGAGCGGCGGTCCCGGCGGTTTTGGCCGGCGTTGGCATCGTCGGCGCCATTGCCGCCACTCGGGTTCTGCTTGGCGCCCACGATCTGTCCGAGGTTATGGTCGGGCTGGTGATCGGTGGACTGGCGCTCGCAATGTTCGCCAAAGCATTCATCCGCGACCTGCCGGCCATTCCGGCCAAACCGATCTTGGCCACCGTCGTGCTGATCATCGTGCTACTCCACGGCCAACAGGTTCAGGCCGAGCAGCTCATTCGGGCGATCGGCGGCTATCTGCACGCCCAGCACGCCATGGCCTGTCTTTAAATTGCTCACCAAGTGGACAATCTGCCTGGCTAGGGCGGAAAACCGCCATTTGCTGCACTGCGGCATGTGGAGCTGAGCGGCAACTCTCGGTTGACCGATACGAACACTTTGCGATTACCGCCTGTATCGGGCCACCGCTGTAAAAATCATTTACAGTTACTTCGAAAGGCGACTGCGAATATTTTACATCCTCTGCCATCTCTTCGGCCTGTCTAATTTTTGCAACACCGATTCTTTATAAATTTACGTAAGTACTTGGAAAAATGTTGACGATGACGGCCTGGGGCGGCCAAACTGAATTATTAACGGGGGAGGTCTGTGATGCGATTCATCGGCTTTCTTGCCTTGGCTGGCTTGGCGGCGGCAGGCATGGTCGCGCCGGCACCGGCGCGCGCCGCGCCGCTCGAGCAGACGCAGCTGGCGCAAGCGACACCGACGCCATTGCCGGCCGCTATCGCGGCGCAAATTACCGCGGCGATCAATTCCGGTAATTCGGACACGCTCGCGAGCACAATCTCGGCGCTGATTGCGGCCAATCCGAGCCTCGCGAACGAGATCGCGACCTTTGCGGTGACGCAGGATTCGAACGGGGCGCCGACGATTGCCGTCGCCGCCGCGAAAGCCGTGCAGGCTCAGGGCGGCGATCCGACCCAGGTGACGCTCGCGATCGTGGCCGCGCTCGAAGCGCAGGTGCAACCCGCGGCCGGTGGCGGCGGAGGCGGCTTGAGCAACACGCAGGTCGCGAACCTAGTCAATCAGGTCATCACCGGCGTCGAGGGCGCGGTGACGCTGAACGCGACTGACCTTGCGGCGCTCCGGGGCAACGCGGGCGGCAATCAATTCTCACAATACTCACCGCCGGTCGTAAACCTGCCGCAGGCGAGCCCGCACTGATCGCTCGCGGGGGCTGAAAACACTTAGTTCGTTTGGCTGACTTTCGCAGATTTTAGGCCTCTTCCATCGAGGAAGAGCGGGGGACCGACGTGACGGGGTGGCTGACAAGAATTTCCGGAGCGGCAATCAGCGCACTGGTCACCGGTGTCGCAATCGCCAATGTCGCTTCCGCCCAGATCATCCCGACGCCGGAGGCGACGATCCCCGAGCGGCAAAGCGTGCTGCAGCGGCCGCATCCCGAATACGACGCGCTCGGCATACGCGCGGGCTCGTTTCTCATTCTCCCGTCGGCCGACGTCATCGAGAGCTGGGATTCGAACATCTACGCGACGCCGACGCGCGATTCGACGGACATGGTTACGACAGTGCAGCCGCAAGTTGGTGTGCAGTCGGACTGGAACAATCACGCGCTCAATTTCTTTATCGGCGACCAGTCGAAAATCTACGCGAGCCACGGCACCGAGAACGTCAACAACCTCACGGCGGCGGCACAGGGCCGGCTCGACGTCCTCCGCGACGTCTACTTCACCGGCGGCGGCGGCTATCAACTCAACCATGAAGATCGCAGCTCGCCCAATGCGACCGTCAGCGGAAAATTTCCGACCGAAACCCATTTGGTCGACGGCAATCTGGGCTTCGTCCACGAGACCGGCAAGATCGGCCTACGGCTCAACAGCGCGGTGGACTCGTATTCCTACAATAATAACGTGACCAACACGGGTTCGGTCATCCAGGAAAAATATCGCGACTACATTTCATATTCGTTCGTGCCGCGCTTGAGCTACGAAATCGTTCCGGGCTACAGCGCGTTCGTGCAGACGCCGGTCAACGAGCATCAATATGTCAGTCGCGATCTTCAGGGCTTCAGCCACAGCTCGCACGGCTATGAGGGCGATGCCGGTGTCGCTCTCCATCTCGCCTCAGCGGTGAATGGCGAGATCTTCGGCGGATACCTCCGGCAAGAATTCGAAGATCATCACCTGAGCAATGCACAGGGTATCGGGGGTGGCGCCAATCTGTTGTGGAACGTCACCGATCTCACCTCGCTGCGCCTCGCGGTCAGCCGAACCGTGCAGGAAACCGATGTCGTCGGAGCGTCAAGCTATCTCGAGACAACCGGCAAGCTCGCGGTCGAGCACGAGTTGCTGCCGAACGTGTTGCTGACGGCCAGCGGCACCTATTTCGTCGACAGCTTCAAGGGTCTCAATCGATCGGACAACAACTACAACGCGTATGCCGGCGTCAAATATTTGATGAACCGGACGCTCTCGGTCGGCTTCGAGGCCAACTACTGGCACCGTGACTCGAATACGCCCGGGGTTAACTATGACAGAGAAATAATTGGACTGAGATTGCGAGCCCAATTATAGGGTGACCAGCACTTCGAGAAGTTTTCGAACATGACTAGGCTGGTGCCCGTTTTATGGGTTTGCATTTGCGTGATCCTGTGCGGACTGGCGCAGGTTTCGCGCGTCGAGGCGCAGCCGACAAACGCCTACACGTTGGGTTCGGGCGACAAGGTCCACGTCATTGTTTTCGGCGAACAGGATCTAACTGGCGACTACGACGTCGACGATCAGGGCTTTGTGGCGCTGCCGCTGATCGGCCAAGTCCATGTCGGCGGCATGACGATGGACCAAGCGCAGCAGGTGATCACCCAGAAATACGGCGCCAATTATCTCGTCAATCCGAGGGTCAGCGTCGGCGTCGTCAACTATCGGCCGTTCTTCATTCTCGGCGAAGTGAAGAACCCGGGAAGCTACCCCTATGTCAGCGGGATGACGGTATTGAATGCCATTGCCCTTGCTGGCGGCTATACGCCACGCGGCAACCCCAATGACATCCTTGTTAAACACGCCAACAATTCATCGGGTAGCGAACAGCCGATCAGCGAAAGTGCCCCGGTATTGCCGGGAGACATTATTCGCGTGCGGCAGAAGCTGTTCTAATTAACTATTACGGTGCCTATTCGCGAATCGCAATTCGGCGAATAAACGAGTACAATTCATCTAACAATCTTAATACTTGCGGCACGGGGGCTCTCCCTAATGGATACGACCGACATCTCCCAGGCGACACCGCCTGGCGGTCGCGAGCGCGTGAAGCGCTCCGTCAGCTTGTCGTTCGCGTCGGACGACGATGGCGGCGAAGGCATCAATCTGGCGGAAGCCATCAAGGTCCTGCGCCGCCGCCGGTCGATCATCTTTGCCTGTATGGCCGTTATCACGATCGTTAGCGCTGTGATCGTCTTCAATTTGACGCCGCGCTACACTGCCGAAGCGGCCCTCATGTTGGATTCGCGAAAGACACAAGTGCTCGATCTGCAGGCGGTCGTCTCCGGACTGCCGGCGGATACGGCGGTTGTGCGCAGCGAAGTCGAGATCATCAAGTCGTCGACGATCGCCGAAGCCGTGGCCAAGAACACCAACCTGGTCTCGGTACCGGAATTCAACCCCCGCCTGAAAAAGCCGACATTCATGTCGGTCGTACTCGCGCCCGTGCATTGGGTTATCTCGGGAGTGAAATCGCTGTTCACGTCGGCACCGAACGCGCCGTCGATCGATCCGACACGTGCCGAACTGCTGGCTGCCGCAAGCGCGTTGCAGGGGCACCTCGAGGTCGTTAACGACGGGCGCTCCTACGTTATCAAGGTGCGCGTGCAATCCGAGGACCCAACTCTCGCGGCAAAACTCGCTAATGCCTATACGAACGCCTACCTCGATGCTCAACTCGAGGCCAAATTCAATGCCGTCCAGCACGCCACCCAATGGCTCAACGACCATTTGGAAGAGCTGCGAGGCAAGGTCGAAGCGTCGGATCAGGCGGTTCAGATCTTTGCAGCCGCACATAATCTGACGCAAACCGCGCAAGCGGGCGGCCAGACGGTCAATTCGCAGCAAATATCCGAGATCAATACGCAGCTCGTGCTTGCTTCCGCGGATCTCGCGCAGAAGGAAGCCAATCTGCAGCAGGTGCAGGCATCGCTACGCACTGGAGGGGTCTCCGCGGCTGCGCAGGTGTTGTCGTCGCCGGTGATCCAGAATTTGCGGGAACAGGAAACGACCCTGGCGCAGCGCGAGGCCGAGCTCGCCACGCGATACAAACCCGAACACCCTGCGATGATCAACATCAGGGCGCAGGAACGCGACCTCAAACAGAAAATCCAGGACGAGATCGATCGCATTGTGCATGGCATGCAGGGTGACGTGACTGCTGCCCGCGCCAAGGTCAATTCTCTGCGCCAAAGCCTGAACCAGTTGCAAACGGGCTCTGAGAGTTCTGCGGTCGTTCAATTGCGCCAATTACAACGCGAGGCCGAAGCCAATCGTGCGCTTTACGAGAGCTTTCTCAATCGATTCAAGCAGACCTCGGCGCAGGAGGGCATCCAGCAGCCTGACGCGCGGATCATCTCGACTGCCACGGTCCCGTCCGCGCCGTCTTACCCCAAGAAAGTGCCGCTCATCGGCTTCGCATTCCTGGGCTCGATCATGGTTGGCATCTTTGGCGCCTTCGGCATCGAGCGACTCGACGTCGGATTCCGGACGGGTGAGCAATTCGAGAAGCTGACGCAGACCCCCGTTCTGGGCTTGGAGCCGGATCTCGGCGGCGGCGAACAGCCGCAGGACATTGTTATCGAACGGCCGGTCTCCTCCTATGCTGAGGCTATTCGGTCGATCCGCACCGCTCTGCGCTATTCGGATGTCGATGATCCGCCAAAGGTCGTAACAGTGACGTCGTCTCTGCCGAATGAGGGCAAGACGATCTTCGCTCTTTCGCTCGCGCGGAGCGTCGCCAAATCCGGCGGCAAGGCGCTTCTGATCGATTGCGACTTGCGCCGGCCTGCACTTTCAAAATTGTTCAATACTGAGGCGCAACCCGGCCTGCTGTCGTTCTTCGATGACAAGTCGGACAAGATGAACGCCGTTCGCGTCGATACCCAATCGGGGTTGCATTTCATTCCAGTCGCTTCAGGAACTTCGAATCCGCAAGACTTGCTAGGCTCGAAGCATATGAAGGCGCTTATCGACGTCATGCGCCCACGCTACGATCTCATCGTTCTCGACACGCCGCCGCTCCTCGCGGTGTCCGATGCCCTGGTGCTTTCGCACATTTCCGATAGCACGATATTCCTGGTGCGCTGGGCGCGAACGCCGCGCCCGGTCGTGGTGGGCGCCCTCAAATCCTTCCGGGCGATCGGCGGCAAGCTCGCCGGTGTCGTCCTGGCGCGAGTCGATATGCGTAAGCATTCGACTTATGGTTATGGCGACCCCGGCTACTATTACGGCTATTACGGCAAGTACCGCAGTTACGAAGGATATGGCGGTGCGCGGGAAACCGAAGGCTCTCTGGCGATGATCTGGAGCAGCCTGCGGGGCGCTATGAACCGTCGCGGCCGTGGCGGTTCGGCTTAGTCCCAAGCTGCTGCCGGCGCTGCTGGTTCTCGGTCTGGTGGCGCTGGGAATTCCGCAAACCGCTGACTCGGTCCTTTGGTGGCTGACCGGCGACTCTCCAGATCAGCTCGGCGCGGCAAGCCCGGCGACAGCTGCGAGCGCACGACACAATGCACAGTTGCTTGAGCGAGCCTATGACTGGTTCGGCGACGGCCGCGCGGAAGGCCGCGCGGGGATTCTGCGCTTGCGATTGGCGACCGAACGGCCAGCTGGCATCGACAAGGCCGAGCTTGATAACGCTCTGAACGATCTCACCACCGGGCTCAAGCATGCGCCGGCAAACGCAATCGGTTGGGCCGCTTTGGCGCAAGCGCAGCTCGCAGCCGACGACAGCGCCAAAGCGCACGCGGCGCTTACGACATCTCTGTTGCTCGATGAACACGATCCGCAGTTGGCGCTTTGGCGCTGCGCTCTTGGATTGGCGCTCTGGGACAAGCTGAGCCAAGACGACCGACGTTTATGGAACGCCCAAGTCGCAATGGCGTGGGACCGAGATCCGCAAGGTCTAGTTGCTCTAGCGCGCCACAATGGCGGCGTCTATACGCTACCGATCAGGCTTTCGTTTCTGCCGGATCAATCACGCCTGCGAGAGTTCGATCGGCTGCTCGGCGTACGGCACTAATGTCACACACGGTTGCGTGAAGAGACCGACTGAGCAACCGCGATTCCCAGAAGGAATAGGTACGTGACCGTGACGGCCGGAATCTGCAAGCTGAAATCGACCGTGGCATGCAGGGCGACCAGCGCTGTGACCGCCAATCCGAGGCAAGGATAGATCACATCGCGCTGACGGTTGCGGATACCGTTGACGCAGGACCATACAAGCCAGCCGAGTGCCGCAAGGAGTGCTGCCGCAGCCGGAATCCCAAGCTCGAGGGCATTCTGAAGGTAGTCATTGTGCGCCAGATCGAAATAGGCCCCTAAGGGCGCGAGCTGATAGACCGGGAACACCGACGCAAAGGAACCAAGGCCAATGCCGACCAGCGGGTAATCTGATATCGCTTGCAACGTCAACTGGTCGACGACTAAGCGGGTGTTGGATTCAATATCGCCACCGAGAAAGCGATTCATCGTGGCTCCGCCACTGATGACGATCGCCCCGACGATCAGCAGCATGCACGGGATGATCGACCATTTCGTCACCCGCCGCAGGCGCCCCGCGCCTGGCGCCACGGCGATTGCGATAATCAGGACCACATTTCCGAATACCGCTGCCGAGAGGCCGCCGCGCGAGTGGGTGAGGAGCAACGCGGTCAGCAACACGAACACAACCAACAGCAATGGAATGCGCTTCGTGAGGAAATTGACCGCGCCGCTGACTCGCCGATACAGGTCATCATGAAGCTCGATGCGGCTTAACGAATTCATTGCGAGCACAAGGGCAGCAAGCGTGCTGAGGCCAAGATAGGTGGCGAAGGAATTGTGGTTGATGAACGGACCGGTGACGTCTTCCAGATAGGCAGTCTTCGAATACCAGAGGACCGTCCGGCTGCCCGACCAGTAGTCGAACAAGCCGTAGATCGCGTAGAGAAAGCCAGACAGCGCGACGATGGACACACCAATCCGTGCCCGCTGCGGGTCGCGTCCAGCGATGACCGCAAGATAGAAGATGCCAGCGTATGACAGCAGGCGCAGAACGTAGATCAAGGAAACGAAGCGATCGACGCTTACGCTCCCGCGTAGGGGTGATGCCAAAGCATCGGCGGCTTGGTCCCAGATCGGGTTGCGCAACGCCGCTGGCAGCCAGGCGACCGATTGCAGTAATGCGACACCGATGACCGCCGCAAAGAGGATGACCGCTGGCGCGAGGCGCTCGCGCGATACCGCAGCTTCGGCCGTCGGGAGACCGAGAGTCAGCAGCAGCAGCAGAGCGACGCCGAGCGCAAGCGCATCCCACGCCAATGGCCGGCCGGAGCCGAGCGGTAGCGGAGCCAATACGACGACGAGACAGAGGCCGATGAAAATGCCGCCGGTGAGCCCGCCACCGGCACCTGCCGCGGCCGATCCGCGCCGAGCTGTCGGCGAATTTGTCACCGGGTCAGCCATGCATAGCACCGTGGCCGCTCTCCGCGTCGGCAGCCTTAACAGCCGCCCGTTGCAGTTTCCTAATAAGTTGAAAAACGAGCATCAATTCGACCGATTAGATTTATACTACACGGGCGTCCGTCGGCGATAAGACGACGCGGCAAGCGGGGACTTTCCGGCATTCGAATGGACGGCACCATCGTACCCGAGGGCGCCCAGCGCGTCCTCGTTTATCGTCTCGGCAGCATCGGCGACACGGTGGTGGCGTTGCCGTGCCTGCACTTGGTGCGGCGGCGCTTCCCGGCGGCGGAGATCGCGTTGTTGACCAACCGGCCGGTCGAGAGCCGCGCCGCGCCCATGGCCAGCGTGCTCGACGGCACCGGCCTAGTCGACCGCTATATTGGCTATCCGATACGAACGCGGCGCATCACCGATCTGATGCGCTTGCGGCGTGCGATCGGTGGCTTCGCGCCCGATCTGCTTGTTTATCTGGTCTCGCGGCCGACCGCCGCGCTGGTGCGGCGCGATCACCTGTTCTTCCGCCTCGCTGGTATTCGGCAAAGCGTCGGTTTTCCGTTTGCACGCGAGCAGCGCATATCGCGATCACCGACCGCTCCGAACGGCGTCTGGGAGCCCGAAGCGAGCCGCCTGGCCCGGTGCGTCGCCCCGCTTGGCTCGGCCGAGATCGACCGGCTGGCGAGTTGGAATCTTCACCTCACCGTATCCGAGCGCGAGGAAGCCGCCCGCTTGCTCGCCACCCGCATGCCGTATGGCCAGGCGGTGCCGTCGCGCCTGCTCGGCCTCAGTATCGGCACCAAGCAATTGACGAAGGATTGGGGCGACCGCAACTGGCGTGCGGCCCTCGCCGCGCTGGCCGATCCGGCGTTCGGCCTCGTGCTGATCGGCGCCGGCGACGAGCGGGAACGTTCGCAAGAGATCGCGCGCGACTGGCCGGGCCGCGTCATCAATCTCTGCGGCCGCGCTTCGCCGCGCGTTAGCGCCGCAGTCATCGAGCGCCTGATGTTTCTGCTCTGCCCCGACAGTGGGCCAATGCACTTGGCCGCCGCGGTGGGCACGCGCTGCGTCGCCGTGTTCAGCCGGCACAACCTGCCGGGGCAGTGGTTTCCGTTCGGCGTCGGTCACAAAGTTCTTTATCCCGAGGGTGGTCCGCCGCAGCCCGTGGAACCGCGCCGCGTCGTCGAGGCGGCCCATGCGCTGCTCGCCGACGTTCGCGAGCGTGTCGAGGCGCGCGCCTGATGTGCGGCATCGTCGGCATCTATACCTATGGCGCCGGCGCGCCGCCGGTCAACGAGCGCGAGTTGCTGCTGATCCGCGACGCCATGGTTCGCCGCGGTCCCGATGCCGCCGGTCTCTGGCTGGCGGACGACCGGCGCGTCGGCTTCGGCCATCGCCGGCTGTCGATCATCGATCTGAGCGCAGCCGGCAACCAGCCGATGGTGGTTGCACGCAGCGGCACGCGCATCACGTTCAACGGCGAAATCTATAACTACCGCGAGCTGCGCGCCACGCTCGAACAACGCGGCCACGTCTTCCACACCGATTCCGATACCGAAGTCCTGCTACAGGCCTACGACGAATACGGCCACGACATGGTTGATCACCTGCGCGGCATGTATGCGTTCGCCATCTGGGACGAGGGACGCCATGGCCTGTTTCTCGCGCGCGACCCGTTCGGCATCAAGCCGCTCTATTACGCCGACGACGGCAAGACGTTCACAGTGGCCTCGCAGGTCAAGGCGCTGCTCGCCGCGCCGCGTATCGGCCGTACGCAATGCCCCGCTGGCCTGGTCAGCTTCCTCACCTGGGGCTTTGTCGTCGAACCCTATACGCTTTATGGCGAGATCCGTGCGCTGCCGGCGGGCTCGACGCTGTGGGTCGATGGCCAGGGCGCGCGCAAGCCGGCCGAATACTGGTCCGTCGGCGACGTCTTTCGCCAGGCCGAGCTGGCACGCGAAAACGCTCGCCCTCCGGCCGTGCCGGCGCGGCACGAAACGCTGCGCGCGGCCCTGGTCGAAAGTCTCCGCTATCACATGGTGTCGGACGTACCGGTGGGCGTGTTTCTGTCGGGCGGCCTCGATTCAGCGACGATGGTTGCGCTCGCTTCGGAAGAAGATCTCGGCGACCTGCGCACGCTCACCCTCGGCTTCGATGTGTTGCGCGGCACGCCAGCCGACGAGGTCGTCTTCGCCAGCGACATCGCCGCGGCCTATGGCGCGCGCCACACCACGCAATGGATCGGCGCCGACAAGTTCCAGGCCGAGCGCGGCCGGATTCTCGCCGCGATGGATCAGCCCAGTATCGATGGCGCCAACGTCTATTTCGTCAGCCAGGTGGCCGCCACCGCCGGCGTCAAGGTGGCGCTGTCGGGCCTCGGCGGCGACGAGCTGTTCGGCGGCTATCCCAGCTTCCGCCAGGTGCCGCGCATCGCCGCCTCGTTCGCACCGGTCGCCAGCATACCAGGCTTCGGCCGCGGCTTCCGTGCGGTCGCGGCGCCCGTCCTGCGGCAATTCACGTCGCCCAAATACGCCAGTCTGTTCGAATTCGGCACCTCGATCGAGGACGCCTATCTCCTGCGCCGCGGCCTTTTCCTGCCGTGGGAGCTGCCGCAGCTCGTCGATGCCGATCTCGCCGCCGAGGGTTGGCGGGAGCTCGCGGTCAAGGCGCGGCTTGCCGGCGTCGTCGCCAATGTCGCCAATCCGCATGCCAAGGTCGCGGCGCTCGAGATGTCGGTCTATATGCGCAACCAGCTCCTGCGCGACAGCGATTGGGCCGGCATGGCCCATTCGGTCGAGGTTCGTGTGCCTTTTGTCGATGCGGCACTGCTGCGCCAGCTGGCGCCTTTCGTCATCGGCGATTCGCCGGTTACGAAAGCCGACCTGGTTGCGACGTTGCGCACGCCGCTGCCGCGCCACATTCTCAACCGGCCGAAAAGCGGCTTCACCGTTCCAATCCGCGACTGGCTGATGCGCGACCAGCCGGCCAGGTCGCGCGATCCTGCCCGCGGCCTGCGCGGCTGGGCACAGTACGTCCTCGCCAGGAGCGCGTGATACTAGTGCGCGACATTGCGCAAAAAGAACCTCACTTGAAAATACTCCATGTTCTGTCGAGCATCGGTGCTGCGTCCGGCGGTCCGTCCCGCGCGGTGTTCGATTTGGCCCTAACGGCGCGTCGCCGTGGCCACGCGGTGACGGTCTGTACCACCGATTACGGCGGGTCCAGCGTCGACCATGCCGAATGTCTGCGGGCCGGCGTAAAGGTCGCCATCTTTCCGGTTTTCGGCCCCGGGAGGCTGCAATATTCGCCTGGGATGCAATCCCACTTACGGGAGAACATCGCGTCGTTCGACGTCGTTCATCTCCATTCGCTTTATCTGCCACATGATTTGATGGTGTATCGCTACGCGACCATGAATCGTGTCCCATACATCGTGCGTCCGCATGGCACGTTCGATCCGGTCATTCGTGATCGAAAGAAACTGCGAAAGTGGGTATTTGACAGGGTATTACAGGATCGCGTAATCGCCGCCGCCGCAGGCATACACTACACGTCGGACGATGAACACAGGCTGTCGAATTGTGCGAAGGATCGGTCCTGGATCGTCCCACTGCCAATTCGTCCCGAGGAGTTCGATGGCCAGCCGTGGGACGCCGATTTCAAGGCGCGTCACCGCGTCGGCCGCGACTACATCCTGTTCCTCGGTCGTCTTGCGTGGAAAAAGGGCATCGACATTCTGGTGCGCGCCTACGCCGAGTTCCACAAGGAGCACCCCGAGCTCGACTTGGTGATCGCCGGCCCCGATTTCGGTGAGGAAGCAAAGCTGCGCAGCCTCGTACGCGCCTGCGGCATCGACTTGCACGTCCATTTCATCGGCATGCTCGATGGGCCGGCCCGCATCGCGGCTTATCGCCTCGCCAAGCTGTTTGTCGCCCCGTCGCGCGGTGAAAATTTCGGCCGCACCGTGGTCGAGGCGATGATCGCTAAGACGCCGATCGTCATGACCGACCGAGTCGGCATCTGGAAGCAGGTTGTTGCCGCGGACGCGGCCCTCGTCGTCGAGGGCGACGTCAAATCCTTGCTCCGAGGCCTGCGCACGGCCTGGGAGGCCTATCAAGAAGCGGTCGAGCGCGCCAAGCGGGCGCGGCAATTTGTCGAAACAGAGTTCGGCCTCAACCGGGTCGGCGAGCAGCTCGATCGCATGTATCGCGAGGCGATCGCGACGGTAACCTTTCCATGAGTCCTATTCTGCCCAACCGTCCGTCCAGCGTACGGCATCGCCTGTTCTGGGGCTTCGGCGCGCAGGGCGGCGCCATCCTGCTGCGCATCGTCCAGCAGCTGGCGCTGGTGCCGATCCTCATCCACGTCTGGGGTACCGATCTCTACGGCGAGTGGCTGGTGATTTTCTCCGCGGCGAGCTCGCTGTCGATCGTCGATTTTGGCCTGCAGATCTATTTCGGCAACGCGCTGCTGATCGCCTGGTCCAAGGGCGATGCTGCCGGCTTCCGGCGCCTCTTCTCCAACGCCGCCTTCCTCTATGCGGTGATCCTCGCCCTGGCGCTCCTCGCCCTCGCGACGGCGAGCGCCGTCGTCAGCTGGCCGGAGCTCCTCGCCACCCGGCTGTTGAGCCCGGAAGCGGCGGTCGCGACCACCTTCATCCTGGCGCTCGTGACCCTGGCACTGGTGCCGTTCGGCCTCGTTACCAGCCTTTATCGCGTCCACGGCGATTACAGCCGGGGCACGGTGGTCAGCATCACCGCCGAGGCGCTGCGCGGTCTCGGCATCTGCGCGGTCGTGTGGTTCGGCGGCTCGCCGCTCGCCGCTTCATTCGTCAGCCTATTGGTCGCGGCGCTCTTCTGGGCGGGCGTGTTGCTCGACCTGCGACGCCGCTACGGACCTTTGCCGCTGGGCATGACCGCGCCGACGCCGGCGGAGCTGCGCACGACCGTGACGCGGTCCGCCATGTACCTCGCCTCGACCGTGGTCACCCCGGTGATCGTCAATGCGCCCGTCCTGCTGCTCGGAACGCTGCTGGCCGTGCCGGCCGCGGTCGTCGCCTACACCACCGCGCGCACCTTCACCGGCCTTGTGCGGCAGGTCGTGAACCAGTTCTGCCATCTCATCGGCGTCGAGATGACGCGACAGCTGGCGGCGGGCGACCGCGCCCGTGTCATCCGGATCTATGCCGGCGCCGGCCGTTTGATCGGTGGCATGGCGGGGCTTTTGGGCGGCTTCACGCTGATCGCCGCACCCGCGTTCCTGCGAATCTGGACGCGCGGCCAAGTGCCGTTCGACCCCTGGCTCATCGGCGCCTTCGTCGCGACCGTGATCCTGACCGCGCCGGCCTATGTCGGGCAGATGCTCTATACGTACAACAACAAGCCCGGAATCCTGGTCGCGGCCCAGGGCGGCTATGCCGCGGCCACGGTCGTCTTCTGCCTACTGCTGATCCGCGGCTACGGCGCGGCGGGTGCCGCGATCGGTACCGGCGTGGCCGAGCTCCTGACTGTGGGATTGCTCATGCCCTATGCTGCGGCGAAGGAAATTGCCTCGCCCCTGCGCGGCTTTTTCCTGCGCAGCTATGCGGCGGCGGGGGCGGCTTTCCTTCTGGGATACGGCGTGGGCTGGGCGCTCGATGCGGCGCTGGTCGCGGCAACCCTACTCGGCCTCGTCGCGCTGGCGGTTCTATGGAGCGCCGTCGTGGCAATGCCGGCGTTCTTTCTCGTGCTCGATCCGCAGGAGCGGCATTGGCTCCGCGAGGCGGCGGTCAGATACGCGTCCCGCCTCAGGATTGCTGTCGGAACCTAGCCTTGCCGGACGCGCCGGCCCGTATGCCGCCCGGCGAATACGTCGGCGAGAAAGACGGCTCCGAGGATAATGGCGTAATAGATCGGGATATTGCGCAGGATCTGAAAGGCAATACCATCGGCGCTCTGCTCTGAAAATGCGTGCAGGAAATTGAAAAAGAAAAAGGTCGCGAGAAAATTTCTGACGATGGTTGTGCCGGTCAATTCCAGCTCGAAAAAGAAAATCGCCATGAGGATGAACGAAAGAAATACGACCCCCGGCAATTCCGCGATCGCGTAACTCTCGGCAAACAGGCCGATGGCCGGTGAGCCCACGACGTGCCAGTCTCGCAGGCCGTAATACCAGGTGACGATGTCGCTAGTGTCGTCGCGCGGCTTATCGGGGTAAAGGACCGTCGGAACCGCCTGCTCGATCCCCATGGTCCAAAGCCCGATGCCGAAGGGTCCATCGGCATTGACCGCGTTTACCACCACGTCGGCGTTGGCGATCAGCAAGAAGCGGCCGGTAAGCTCGTCGTAGGTGCCCAGGTAAGCGAGCGACTGGGTGAAAAGATCATTCGGCGGGATGACCGCCTGGAATTGCTGGAAACGCCGGAAGAACGCCAGCGGATCGGACAGCGTCGTCTCGACGAATTCGGTCGCCGTCTCTGCGGTGATGCCGGTCGCGGTGCGGTCCGACCGCATGATCTGGACCGCGGGATAGAGCAGGAACACGAATACGATGGCGCCCGCTATCGCGGTGATGATCTGGCCGCGCGTGACGTAACAACGGTAGGCGACGGTCGTGGCCAGATAAAGCACGAATGGCGCGATCGTGCCTTCCTTGGTGTTGCTGATGAACCCAAACACGGCGATCGCAATCATCAAGGCGATGTTGAAAACGGAGAGGGAGCGCTGCCCTTTGGACAACATGAGAAGGCGCCAGGTCTCCGCGAGGATCGGCAGGGCAATGATGCCAGAAAACTGGTGCGAGATGGCGTAGAAACCGCCGTACTGCGCGCTTCCGTCCGTTCCGGAATCGGCAATCCGGTTGTAGATCACGAAGACGAGGCCGATCCCCAGGGTGATGTTGCGCAGGTAAAGCAGCACCGTGGGTGAAGGGTCGACCGCGATGACGCGGCGCTTGCCGATGAGCGTCGTCACCAGGATCGCCGCCGCGCAGGTGGCCGAGAATCCCACGAGAAGCACGAGGATCGTTGTGTCCGGCGCCCCGAGGTTGCTGTCGCCCGGCTGGCCATAGAGCGTCTTCAGAATTTGCGAGACGACGAGATAATTCGTGGCCATCACCGCGATCAGCAGGCCGGCAACGTTGCCGATGCCGAGGAAGCGCCAGGTGAAGACGACGATCATCAAGGTGACGAAGACGCCGGCCGCGAAATAGACCGACGTTCCCACCGCCAGCTGCGCGATCAGCAGGAGGACGAAACCGGCCGCGAGGGCGTCGAAGAATATCCGCGTGCCGGCGCCCGGCCGTTCAGCCGGCAGGTTCAGGGAAGACGTTGGCGCGCTGGGCGAATACATGAGAAATCCGGGTCAGTATCGTTGTTTCAACGATAGTAGAGCGCACTATCGCATTGCCACCCGGTCCCCCGCCGTATGAGGACCAGGTTTTCCCCATTCACGAAACAGTCGAAGTCCATCGTCGCGATTTTCCGGTACAGTGCCGAAACCGTTCCGGGCCGTTCGTGATCGGGACATTCGAAGATCAGCACGTTTACGCGCTCGATCCAATCGTCGATGTTGCGAGTGAACAGCTCGTATTCGGTGCCTTCGACGTCGAGCTTCAATATGTCGATCCGCTCCATGCCGAATTTCCGCATGACGTCTGGTATCGAGATCGCATCCACGTCGTAGGTTGCGTCGTTCGCCGCGACCTCCGCCACCGAGATTCCCTCGTTCGACGAAACCCGGTCGATCTTGAGCCGCGCGGCCGTCGGCCATATTCCCTTGTGCAGGCAGGTCACCAGCGGATCGTGCGCGAAATTCCGTTGCAACAGCTTGAAATTCTGCGCCGCCGCCTCGATGGCGACGATGCGGGCCTTGGGGTGGAAATGACGGAAGCGCACTGTCTCGTCGCCGATATTCGCGCCGCAATCGACAATGGTCGCGATCGACCGGTCGGCGCGGTCGCGGATGCGATAGCCCGGCTTGTAGAAGTGACTCATAACGCCCTTGTCGGCGCGGCCGCGAAACGTGAAAGGCCGGCCGAAGCACTTCAGCCAGATAGTCCGCGGCCGGGCGTCATGGCGCGTCAGGATGAATATGACGAGTGCGCTGCGCAGACCGAGGTTGGCCGCGCAAACGCAAAGGCTTGCGGCGAATGCGAACCCTCGCGTGAGCCCCATATATAGCGTTTTGAACATCGACCCCCGGCGCGCGTGCGCTGCCCATTGCCGCGCGGCAACGCCCGTTTCTTGCAAGGATACCATCGCCATCTTGTATCATCTTCCGCAGTAGTTCGCGAATCACGACGCGGACAGCGGGGCTAAATCTGTCGTCAAACCGTCATAGCGTAAAATAACGCGACATCCACACCTTTGAATTTTCAAGGCTATACTTAACGAATGAGATTGATCGCCTTGAGATCGCACGCGGTCGCGTGGTTCATCGCCGCGTTCACGGTGTTCAGCATCGGCCGCATCGCCTGGATCGCTGCCGGCGGCGACGCCCGCATCGTCACGTTCGTTCCCGACGACGCCTTCTATTACCTGATGCCGGCACGCAATTTCAGTCGGCTGGGATTCTGGACGTTCGACGGGGTTTCGACCTCGACCGGCTTCCATCCGCTTTATGCCTATTTTCTGGCTTTGGTTTATTGGCTATTTCCGGGCGTGGCGCTCGGCCCGCTGTTCGTGGCGCTCGCCGTGTTCAACACCGCGCTGGTCGGGATTTCGATCTGGCTGATCGCGCGCTCGCTCGATTGGTATTGCCCGCGACCGGTGGTGATTGCGAGCTTGGCGGTCGCGTTATTTACTCTGCTCGGCCCGACGACGCTGCTGGTCGAAAGCGCGCTCGAGCTCGCCGTCGCGGCCACGCTCTTCTGGCTGGTGTTCGCTTTGCCGCGCGCCGAGGCGACCGGCGCCAGGTTGCTTGCGGCATTCGTCCTCGGCCTGTTCGGCAGCCTCGCGCGCAGCGATTTTGGCCTGCTCCCGGCCTGCATGGTTCTCGGCGTCGCATTGGCGCATTTGCACGAGCGCGGCTGGCGCGGCGCTCTGCTGCGCGCGGGCGCGGGCGTGCTCGGCGCCGGTGCCGGTGTTGCCGCGGTTTTCCTGCACGGTTATTGGATCAACGGCCGGTTCCTTCAGGCCAGCGTCGCCATCAAGCGGCATTGGAGCGCGGTCGAAGGCTATTCGATCCTGGCGCCGTTGCGCGAGTTCCTGGTGGTGCCCGCGCCTTACATGGTCATTCCGGTCCACACCTTCGCGCTCAAGCTCGCGCTGCTGATCGTCACCGCCGCGGCGATGCTTTTTCTGACTTGGCGGTGGCTTGACGGTTGGAAAATATTCGTTGATCCCGTCACCGTGTTCGCGTCGACAGCGATCGTCGGCTATGCGGTCGTCTACGGGTTCGACTCCGGCGCCATTCAAATTTGGTACAACACCAGCATCGTCATTCCGGCGATCGCGCTCGTCTGCGTGTTCGGGCGCGCGCTGCGCCGTCCGCAACCGGCGGCGGTCTACGCGGCAGCCGCCGTGTTTGCCCTGGCCGGCGCGGCGTTGAGCCTGATCCCGCCGATGCCGTGGCAGGTCTACAGCTATTCCGCCGGCCTCTATTTGCAGGCGCATCCGGATCTGAAGCCGGTGGGCGCGTGGAACGCCGGCGTCCTCGGCTATTTCGCCGGGGGCGGGGTCGTCAACCTCGACGGGCTGATGAACGACGACGTCTATCCCTATGTCGTCGATGGCCGCCTGGCCGATTACGTGACTCGCCGCGGCCTCCGCTCGATTGCCGATCACGAGGACATGCTGACCAATCCGTTGTTCCGGCGCCGCGGCGGCTATGCCGGGCCTGGCTTGGACTCCATGCTGACGCCGTTGGCGACCTTCACCGCGCCCGAAATCGAGCCGCCGTACCGGCTGTGGCGGGTGACGAATTCGGTCGGCGCGCCGCCGTCCGCGCTCGACGCCACCGCGCGATGAACCGCGAATTCATCCGCCAAGTCGGCCCGTTGCGCTGGGCGGCGCGCACCGCCCAGCGGCAATTCGCCAAGCGTGTCTTGAAGCGCGACAGTCGCTTGCGCCTCCCCACCGGCCTGATGATGACCCTGCCGCGCGCCAGCGCCAGCGCCACCGAAGTCCTGCTCACCAACGCCAACGTCGATTGGGGCGCCGAGGCGCTGTTCGCGCAGTTCGCCGAACGCGGCCGCGACGCGCTCGATATCGGCGCGCATGTTGGCTATTACGCGCTCTACCTGGCGCCGCTGGTCCGGCGCGTCTACGCGTTCGAGCCCGATCCGCGTAATTTCGAAGGACTGGAGCGCAACGCCGTGGTCGCCGGCAATGTCGAAATCGTCCGCCAGGCCGTTTCTTCGCGCACCGGGCGCGCGCGGCTGGCGCTCGGGACGAATTCGAGCGTAAGCAGCCTCGGCGGCGCCGGCGGCAGCGCAATCGAGGTCCCGGTCACGACCATCGACGATTTCCTCGCGGCCCGTCCCGAAATTGATCCCGCGTTGATAAAGACTGACATGGAAGGCCACGACCTCGAAGGCCTGCGGGGGACGATTCGTACCATCGGGCGGTTCCAGCCGCTGATCCTCACTGAATGCGGTGGAACGGTCGAGCTTTCCTCGTTCTGCACCGCGCTCGATTATTCGATCTTCAGCTTCGTGCGCGACCGCGCGACCTATGCTACTGCGTTGCGCCGGCTGGACGCGCTCGATCTCGAAACGCTCTGGTACAAGATGCTGTTTCTCGTGCCGCCAAGGCTCGTGCCGGCATTTATGGCGCGATGCTCATGAGCGTGCAGGCGGCGCTGTCCATCCGCACAGCAGCGCGACGCGCGCGGCCCAATCGTCCTCGCTCGGGATGGCGGGCAACGGCGCGTTCACGTGCCGCTTTGCCAGCAGACGCTCGATGCTCTCGGCCAGCGCCGCCTTGAAATTTTCCTCGACGCCACGCGCGACGACGCACCACGGCGTTTCCATCAGGATGTCGCTGACGCCCGAATCACGATGCAAAAGCACCGGAATTCCGCGATAAAGCGCCTCGATCGTGGGGATGCCGTAACCCTGCACCGCCGGCATGAGGAAGAGGTGCGTCCGCTCGTACAGCTCGGCAAGCTGCCGGTCGCCGACGAAGCCGTGGAACGCGACGTGCTCCGCGATCCCGAGCGCGCGGCTCATGTCGGCCAGCGCCCCGGCCTGGGTGCCGGTCCCGACCACGTCGAGCCGCCACGTCCGCCCCCGGAAGAACCCCTCGCGTTCCAGCGCGGCGAGCGCGCGCAGGACCCAATCGATCCGCTTGTTTGCCTCGACCCGCGACACGCTCAGCATGCGCAGCTCCGCGTCGACGGTTCGCGGTCGGAACGCGGCGGTGCTGAACAGACCGCCCATGCGCGCGATCTCGACATGGCCGCCGTAAAGTTGCTCGCATTCCCGCTTGAGGTATTCGCTCGTGACGATGGTGCAGCCGCCGCTGCGCAGACCCCACCCGATGATCGCGTCGGTTGCCTTGCGGCGCAGCCAGCCGCGCAAGCCGGGCGCGGTGCCGCCGTCGCTCAACAGGCTGGGCGTGTCGTGCATCAGGGTGTGAAAGCCGCGCAGGCCGGCGGCGCTGGCGTGCAATGCCGCCTGGATGCCGGACATCAGCGGCTTCGGCCCGCCAGATGCCGCCCGGAAGAAATTTCTCAGTGCCGCGATTTTATGGAATGGGGTTCGCTTGGGCTCGAGCCTGACCATCTCGACTGGGTGGCCGGCGTATTTTTCGAGACCGATCGTGTCGTAATAGGTCACCAGCCGGTGCGGCATCGCATGGCGCTGCAGCCACCCGGACAACGCGACCGCGCTGCGTTCGGCGCCGCCGAATGCCACGATCTCGGGAATGACGATGATATAGGGCGAAGGGGGCATTTACCGTGTGCACCGCAATGTCGTGTTAGAATGGCTTTCTCGTCAAATCGCCCCTGCCATATTAGATGAATTTGAATTCCCAAGTCGTGATGATCACCCACGCCCGGTTTCACAGCTTCGACCTCGCGGCGCAGCTGCAGAAGGCCGGCCGGCTCGCGGCGGTCTATACCGGCTATCCCAAATTCAAGCTGCGCGACACCGGCATCGACCCGCGCCTGATCCGCAGCTTCCCGTGGTTCCAGGTGCCGTTCCACGCGCTGACCAGGCTGCCGTTTGTGTCGCAGAACTGGTTCCGGAGCTGGAACTGGCACGGCGGCGAGGCGCTCAACCGCTATGCCGCACGCACCTTGCCGGAATGCGGCCTGGTCACCGCGCTCTCGGGCAGCGGCGCGCGCGCCGGCGCGGTGATCAAGGCGTGCGGCGGCGTCTATGTCTGCGACCGCGGCTCGACCCACATTGAATGGGTCGAACGCGAGCTCGCGCGGGAATACGATGCGCTCGGCCTAAAATGGGCCGGCATGGATCCGCGGCCGACCGCCAACGAGTGCCGCGAATACGCGCTAGCGGATGCGATCACCGTGCCGTCGCAATTCGTGCGCCGCACCTTCGTCGAGATGGGCGTGCCGGGGGCCAAGGTGCATGTCGTGCCTTACGGCGTCGATCTCGCCGTGTTCCGCCCGGCGGCCGAGCGCGCGAGCAATTTCCGCGTGCTGTTCGTAGCCCAGCTGTCAGTGCGTAAGGGTCTGCACTACCTGCTCGATGCCTTCGCCCGCGCCGCTTTGCCGGATGCTGAGCTGGTGCTGGCCGGTTCGCACACGCCCGACACCGACTTCCTGCTGCGCCGCGGTCCGATGAAGAACGTGACCTGGCTCGGGCCGCTGCCGCGCGCCGGCGTGGTGCGCGAGATGTCGCGCGCCAGCGTTCTCGTCCTGCCCTCGATCGAGGAGGGCATGGCCATGGTCCAGGCCCAGGCGCTGGCCTGCGGCTGCCCGGTGATTTCCACCGTCAACGCCGGTGCCGAGGACCTGTTCACCGACGGCCGCGAAGGCTTCATCGTCCCGCCGCGCGATGTCGACGCCCTGGCCGAGCGCATGACCCGGCTCTACCGCGATCCCAAGCTGCGCGTAGCGATGGGTGCGGCGGCGCTCGCACGAGTCAAGGCGCTCGGCGGGTGGGATAGCTACGGCCGGCAATCGCTCGCGCTGTTCGACGCGCTGATGCAGCGCGCGGCATGACCGACGCTTCGCGCAAAACCCGCGTCGCCTATCTGGTGACGCATCCGATCCAGTACCAGGCGCCGCTGCTGCGCCTGATCGCGGCCCAGCCCGATCTCGACCTCGCGGTGTTCTTCCAGAGCGACCTGTCGGTGAAGGAATACCGCGATCCAGGCTTCGGCCGCGTCATCAAATGGGACGTGGATTTGCTCGACGGCTACCACTCGGAATTCCTGCCGGCGCTCGGCCGGCGCGACATGCTGTCAGCCCTGCGGCCGTTGAGCTACGGCATTGGCCGCCGGCTGTGGCGCGGACAATTCGACGTGCTGTGGGTGCACGGCTATGCGCGCTGGTTTAATTGGGTGGCGCTGTGCGCCGCGCGTCGCGCCGGCATCCCGGTGCTGCTGCGCGACGAGGCGACGCCGATCAGCGCCGAACGCTCGGCCGCCAAGGTCTGGTTGAAGCGCACGCTGATGTTCCGGGCGCTCGATCGCCTGGTCGCCGGCTTCCTCGCCATCGGCACGCTCAACCGCCGCTATTACGAGGAGAACAGCATTGTGCCGGCGCGCGTGTTCGACCTGCCGTATTGCGTCGACAACCAATACTTCGCGAGCCGCGCTGCGGCGGCTACGCCACAGCGCGAGGCACTGCGCGCGCGCCTCGGGCTCGAACCCGGCCGGCCGGTCATCCTCTATGCCTCGAAGCTCCAGGCACGCAAGCGCGCGGGGGATTTATTGGCTGCGTTCGAACGACTGTCGCGGCTTGTGCCCAGGCCTTATCTCGTGGTCATCGGCGACGGCGAGGAGCGCGCCACACTCGAAGCCCGCGCCGCGCCGCTCGGAGGCGACGTGCGCTTTCTTGGCTTTTTGAACCAGTCCGAGCTGCCGGCCTATTTCGACCTGTGCGACGTGTTCGTCCTGCCGTCGGTGCAGGAGCCCTGGGGCCTGATCGTCAACGAGGTGATGAACGCCGGCCGCGCCGTGGTGGCGAGCGACCAGGTCGGCTGCGCGCCCGATCTGGTCAAGGACGGGGTCAACGGCTTCGTCTATCCGGCCGGCGACGCCGCCGCGCTGGCGGACGCCCTGCGCCGGGTCCTCACCGACCGCGCGACCGTCGCGGCGATGGGCCGCGCCAGCGCCGCAATCATCGCCGATTGGGATTTCACGCGCGACTTGGCGGGCCTGCGCGCCGCCATCGCATTCGCCGTGGGCCGGAGCTGGCCGTGAGTGCGGTAGCGCGAAAATTGAGCATTATTTATAGCGGCTCGCTCGGGCCGAATTCGACCGCGGCGCATCGTTGCCGAGCGATCGAACGACTTGGCCATCGGGTCGTCGCGTTCGACAGCGATCCCTATCAATCGAGCGGCACGGCACTCGCGCGCAGCATCCGCAACCGTGTGCTGATCGGCCACTTAGTGCGCGACTACAACCGCGACCTGCTGGCCAAGGCCGCGGCGGTAAAACCCGACCTGATCTGGTTCGACAAGGCGGCCTACCTCTATCCGGAAACCCTGCGCGCGCTGCGCGCGCGCGGCATCTACACCGTGCATTTCAACATCGACAACCCGTTTGGCCCGCGCCGCGATCCGGGGCGGCGGCTGCTCCTCGCCACCGTTCCCGACTTCGATCTCCACTTGGTGCAGCGCGACGTCAATCTCGAGGACTATCGCCGCGCCGGCGCGCGCGACGTGAGGCTGATGCGCACCGCCTACGAGCCGACGGTGCATTTCCCGCCGCAAGCGGGCTGGTCCGACACCGACCGGCGCTACGACGCTGTCTATATCGGGTCGCCCTACGACAACCGCGCCGAATTCCTGGCGGCGCTGGCCACGCGCCCCGGCGTCAGCTTTGCGATCTGGGGCGACCATTGGCGGGGCCGATTGCCGGCGGCGCAGGCGGCGCTGTGGCGCGGGCCTGCGATCTACAACGACGCCTATCGCGAGACCATGTGGCGGGCGCGCATCTGCCTCGCCTTCGTCACCCATGCCAATCACGACGACGTGGCGCACAAGAGCTTCGAGATCGCCGCCAGCGGGGCCTTCCTGCTGGCCGAGGACACGCCCGGCCACCGCGCGCATTTCGCCGCCGATCGCGAGGCCGTATTCTTCCGCGATGTCGACGAGTGCGCGGCGATGATCCAGCGCTATCTCCCGGACGAAGTGGCGCGGGCCGCGATCGCCGCCGCCGGCCGCCGCCGCGCCGAAACCTCGGGCTACAGCAACGATGCGCGCATCGCGCCCGTGCTCGATTACGTCGCAACCAGACTCGTCGCGCACCGATGACGCAGAACCGCGCCATCGAGAAGTTCTATCCCGAGGTCGCGGCCGGCGGCTTTTCGCGGGTCGACGGCACGGTGGCGTTCTACCTGCGGGTCAACGCCCTGGTGAAGCCGGACATGACCGTACTCGATCTCGGCGCTGGCCGCGGTAGCGCCGTCGCCGACCGGCCCAGCGACTTCAAGACCGGCCTGCGCAACTTTAGGGGCAAATGCCGCAAGGTGATCGGCGCCGACGTCGACCCCGTGGTGCGCGAGAACCAGTCGCTCGACGAGGCGGCGGTGATCGGCCCGGATGGTCGGATCCCGCTCGCCGACGGGTCGGTCGACCTTGTCTTTTCCGACTTCACCTTCGAGCACGTCGCCGACCCGGCGCGCTTCGCCACGGAAATCGATCGCCTCCTCAAGCCCGGCGGCTGGCTGTGCGCCCGCACGCCGAACAAATGGGGTTACATCGCGGTCGGCGCGCGGCTGGTGCCGAACCGCTCGCACGTCAAGGTGCTCGGCGCGTTGCAGCCCCACCGCAAGAAGCACGACGTCTTCCCGACGGTTTACCGCCTCAACACATTCGGCGCGCTGCGGCGCTATTTCCCGGACGCGCGGTGGGAGCGTTACGCGTATACCCAGAACCCGGAGCCGGCCTACTTCTCGGATTCGACCCTGGCCTGGGGAGCGATGATCGCGCTTTTCAAGCTGCTGCCGGCGCGGCTCGGCAGCGTGCTGCTGTTCTTCGCCCGCAAGAAGGCACTCGCCGCATGAAGATCTCGACCATCATCCTCACCTACAACGCCGAGCGGACGATCGGCGCGCCGATCGAGTCGGCGCTGCCAGTGTCCGACGAGGTCTTTGCCGTCGACTCTTTAGCGCCGACAAAACGCTGACCGCGGTGATGGATTAATGCTGTTCGCCCTCGGGCGGCATCGTGGCGGCCAAATCGTTCTTGTTGGCGCTCTATCCGAGTCGATTGGTATTGGTAAAAACCCGATTCTTGGAAACCGTTCGGGGCGGTCTGGCAAGCTATCAGATCTGTTTGCCGCAATATGATCGAAAGCCTCAGCTATACGCGTCCAGGCTTGCGCACTGTATTGGCGATCAATAACCATCCCCATCTGCGTTTACACCATTCGTCAACCCGCCTTGGCAAAAGAGGGAGCATCCTGCCGCTCATGTGACTAATCGCTATGTCCGTAATTTGGAGCGGCCAGAGCGCCTCTGGAAGTTCACTCGGAGTGTAATGGCGGTGGAAATAGCCATCCGTGAAAAACCGCTGAACCGTTGTAAATGTCTCACCCCGCCACAGTCGACCCCGCAAAAATAGCCATATCGCGCCCTTTATCCAGTAGCGGAGGCTAGCGCGATTGTAGACCATCAGAAGCGCAGTTCCTCCCGGACGTAGAACGCGTGCTATTTCACCAAAAGCTTTCGTCGGGTTGGCAGTATGGTGAATGACCCCCCAGGAAAAAACATGATCGAAACTCGCGTCGGCAAATGTGAGCGCCTCCGCATCCATTTGGAGGACGGTCGCGCGAGGCTCGTGTAGGTGAGTCATTTCAACAGCCGATTGCGTTAAATCAACGGATGTAATGGCCGCGCCAAAACTGGCAAAAAGACACGTAGCGGGACCGGCGCCGCAGCCGATTTCGAGAACGCGCTTGCCTGCGAATTGGTTAAAATATTGCCGGTCGAGATATGGATTGCTCGAGAGGAACTTCTCGATCACTCGCTCCCTGTTCGTTGAACGGTCGCCCGACTGCCAATCCTCATAAGTCATTGGCAGACGCTCCCACCATTGCCGGTTCCGCTCCTGCGGGCTCGCGCGCTCGGTGGCACGAGTGTGGGCCTGGAGTAACGGGTTGATGGACATCGACTCTCTCATCGGTGGGAACAGAGGTCTTTATAGACCACACCCGTTGCGCACAAATGCATACATAAATCGAACGAGTAACTCTAACCGCTGTTACAAATCAAACTAGAATACTAACATAGGAACCCATGGAGTCGCGACGACCTTCCAAGCAGGTGCCGCAAGAGGTCGTCGTCGCTAAAGCTGCGGCCGCCGCGCGCGTCCGTTGATCGCGATGAAAATCTCGACCATCATCCTCACCTACAACGCCGAGCGGACAATCGGCGCGACGATCGAGTCGGCTCTGCCGGTGTCCGACGAGACCTTCGTCGTCGACTCCGGCAGCACCGACCAGACCCTGGCGATTGTCGGGCGGTATCCGGTGTGCGTCGTCCCGCATCCCTTCGAGAACTACAGCGCCCAGCGCAACTGGGCGAGCGATAACCTGCCGCTGCAGGGCGACTGGGAGCTCCATCTCGATGCCGATGAGAGGCTGAGCCCAGCCTTGGCCCAGGAAATCGTTAGCCTAAAAGCAGCCGGAGATGAGCCGGTCGACGGTTACTTCATCGCCCGGCTGGTGCATTTCCTCGGCCGGCCCATCCGCCACGGCGGCATGTACCCGATCTGGCACATGCGCCTGTTCCGCCATGCCCGAGGTCGCTGCGAGGCAAGGCTCTACGACCAGCACTTTTACGTGCCTGGCGCGACCCGCCGCCTGCAAAACCCTATGATTGATGATCAGCGCAACGCGCTGAGCGAGTGGAGCCTGCGCCATATCCGCTGGGCCGACGCCGAAATGAACGCGATGCTCAACCCGCAGAAAACCGGCATCAGCGCCCGACTCGCCGGAACGCCGGTCGAACGCAAGCGCGCATTCCGTGGGGTATTCTACCGAGCGCCCCGGTTCGCTCGTTCTTTTGCACTTTTCGTCTATCGCTACGTTTTCTTACTTGGCTTCCTTGACGGTAAGCCGGGCCTTATTTTCTTCGTTCTTCAGACGTTTTGGTTTCGATTTCTCATCGACGCGAAGCTCTATGAGCGCGAACTCGCCGAACGCGAGAAATAGGTTCAACCAACTACGTTAAGTTTGGGAGGTTGGTGTTGCTGAATGCGTGCGGCGTGTGTCCTTCGCGCAAATAAACAGTCCGCCTGTATCGGGCAACCAGATTGGTCGCGAGCTAGGTTATCGATTCCGCGCAAATCATAGCCCTTCCGGTCGAGGTGCCTCACCACATCGGTAAAGAGCGCTTGGCCACGGTAGAGCTCAATAAACGACAGCTCGACGAAGACGTAACGGAAGTGCTCCAGGAAGTCATCGCACGCGATCAGCGTGTCGAGCTCACCACCCTGTACATCGATCTTGAGCAATGCGGGTTCGATGACGTCGTCTGCCGCAATAAAATTTTTCAATGGTCCTGATTCGACGCGGGCGACCCCGATCTCCTCGGTGCCTGGAAAAACCGTGCTCATAATCTCCGAAATCGGCAGAAGCGACGAGCTGTCGTGCCGGCGAGAAATATGCATCTCAACAAAGCCCATTTTAGTGCTTATGGCAGCTTGAAACAATCGAGCTGGAGAGTCGACGCCGAGGACTTTCAGATAGCGAACGGCAGGCGCCGGCTGTGGCTCGAAAGCATAAATCTTGGCATTTGGATAAAGCCGCCACGACAAGAGCGAGAACTGCCCAAGGTTCGCACCGATGTCGACGACCGTTCTAACATCGAGCGGCGAAAGTAATGCCCTGTGCTCAATTGCGGCAGCGACGCCACGGCGCAAGCCGCGGCGGAATTTCGCGTCGCAAGCGAGTCTTGCCGCCTTCAGTCCTCGCCGAAAGAAGTGCCTAATTTTGGTCATGTCCAAGAATGGGCCGCCAGCCATTTTGGCTTTTCCTAGCGCGCACTCGCCGATTGTTGATATTGAGCATTGAAGCTATCCGCATTTAGGCCGCTCGTTCCGCCGTAAGGCTCGACACCGTCTCTGCGTTTCCGGTCAAGTCAACCAGCCGCGCCTCAATGGCAGGCAAGTGTTTGTCCGCCGCGTATTCGTTGTGCGCGATTTCAAGGGCGATACGGCCCATTGCCTCCCGGCGTTGCGGACTGCGTACAAGTGTGAGCAGCGCATCGGCTAGTGCCGCGGGGTTCTCCGGCGGAACAATCATGCCAGCATGTCCGATCGTTTGCGCGACCTGCGACGTCTCAGGAACCGTCGCGACGACAGGCTTTCCGACGGCGAGCATCGGACCGAGTTTTGAAGGCATGACCAGGTCACTAATGTCGTGGCGCTGGGGCAGGATGTGAATGTCTGCCATGTTCAGCACGGCATTGAATTCGTCGTCCGGTATCAATGGCAAGAAGCGGACGTTGGTAAGCCCAGCCGCAGCCTGCTTAAGATCGCCCCGCGCCGGACCGGCACCCGCCAAAACGAATACCAGCTTTGGCGGCGATGTTTTGGCGAGGATCTCCGCTGCGGCGATGACCGTCTGAAGTCCCTGTTTCCGACCCATGCTGCCGGCATAAAGCGCCACACAGGCATCGGCCGGTATGCCGAGCTCGGTACGGAGCCTATCAGACGCGCGAAGAGGATAGATGCTCTTGGTATCGACCCAATTGGGGAAAACTGCCGTTCGTTCTGGCGCCACGCCCTTACGTTCAAGCGCCGCGGCCATCTTCGGTGACACCGCAGTCACCAGGTCGAACCGTTTCATGATCTGGCTTTCGACGTCCATCGCCCCCCGAATGACGCGTCCGCCAGAGATGATCCCGAGCTCGTAGGCGGCATCGAATTCGAGATCTTGGACGTGCAACCATGCCTTGGCTTTCGATAGACGCGCGGCGGCGAGCGCGATCGGTGCTGACAGCAGCGTCGGCACGATTCCGGCAACGACGTCGAAGCGCCGGCCCAAACGGCCTATCGCGGCGGGGACGCTCGATCCGGCAAAAGATCCAAGGTGCAGAAGTCGACGGACGCCAGTGGTGTGACGTGGCACGTAAACGGGGCAGCGGGTTACGTGGCAACCGGCCCAGGTTTCCGATCGCCAGGTGAATTTTCCCAGGCCTTTGGCCGCTTGCCAAAGAGGATAGTAGGGCCGGGTCGTGATGACCGAGACGTCGTGCCCACGCGCCGCGAGCCACGCCGCCATTTCGCCGGTGTATTTGCCGACGCCGGTCAGCTCCGGGGCGAAGTTCAGGCCAATGATGAGTAAGCGCATAGCCTTTCCCTCAGCTTTAACCGCTCTGCGCTCAATACGCGTTTCGACGCTCGAACAAGATCCCCGCGCTTCTCGCTAAGATCTTGATATCGAGCCACAGTGACCAGCGCTCGATGTACTCAAGGTCATAGGCGACGCGCTGCCGGGCCTTCTCGAGCGAATCGATCTCACCGCGAAGTCCGTTGACCTGTGCCCACCCTGTGATGCCGGGCTTCACGCGGTGCCGGTGAAAATAGGTATCGACTGCCTCGTGGTAGAGCCGGTCACCTGCCATCATCGCAATGGCGTGCGCGCGCGGCCCGACGAGCGACATTTCACCTTTGACGACATTGATGAGCTGCGGCAGTTCATCGAAGCTCAGCGCCCTCACGACGCGACCAACCCTGGTCACGCGCGGATCGTTGCGGATGGTTCGTTGCGCCCCCGACGGATCCGATTGGTCATCGTGCATCGTGCGAAACTTGAGGACGCGGATCCGCTTGTTATTGAAGCCGAACCGATCCTGAACAAAGAAGACCGGCCCGGTGCTATCCAATTTGATGATGAGTGCTATGAGCGCTATCGCTGGCGCGAATAGCGCCAGGAAAATGCCTGCCAGCAACGCATCCTCGATCCGCTTGGCAATTCCGCTCCATTGCTTCAAGGGGCGGTCGGCAACGGCCAGCAATGGCACGTCTCTGACTTTATCAAGGCCGTGAACGGGAAATATGCCGGTCAGTGGATCGATGCTGAGGCGGATATCTGCGGGCAAAGCCCGAAGCTTATCGAAGATGCCGCGTAATCGCCGTTCGGCGTTCAGTGGCAGCGCGACGATGATTTCGTCGACATGGTGCCGGCGTGCGAATTCGAGAAGGTCGCTTGTCGTACCGCGGAACGGCACGTCGATATCATGTGGCGAAATTCGCGTCTTGCGATCGTCGAAAACGCCGACGACCTGCATCCCGCTCTCTCGCACATCGAGCAGCTTACGAATAAGCGTTTTACCCAGGTCGCCTGCGCCGACGATCGCGACGCTGCGGATGAAGTTGCCATGCCGCTTGGCGCGGGCGATGGCGACATAGAGCGCGGTCCGCGACACAACCAAAACCGCCGCTACACCGATCGCCCACGAAATTGCCCAGCCGCGTGAATAGGTTTCGGACAGCTTCGCGACGAATGCCAGAACTAGCAGAACAGAGACGCTTCCAAACCACGCGATGGCCAATCGCGGCACCTGCCATGCGATGTTTGAAAGGCGGTCAAATCGGTAGCCGTCGAGGCGTTCAAGGATTGCCGTAAAGATCACCGCGCCGACCAGCGCGGTCACCATGTAACGACCTAAATTGTCGTCGTTCTCCAAATAGGCGACGAGATAGGCGATAAATGCGATCGCACCGACCAGCACGATCGTGACGAAATCGAGCAGCTTGGTCAGGCCGGAAACAATTTCCGGCGCGAGCCATTCCTTGCGCATCGATATAACGAGCCCCCGCTTAGCGCGTCTCGAATTTGAAACAATGTATTTTTATTCAAATGCATAATACCGCATCGGGCGGCTCTATTCGAGTCAATGCGCGCGCGAAAAATGCGCGGGAACGGCTGTAAAGGAAGCCTTCGCCCGCCTTTTATAATGGCGTAAAAACGGCCGACGCAGCACGCAACCGTGTGTGGGTAGTCTGCCCGTCGTTAACCCGGATCCGGCGTTCCGACGCGCAGATTGATCGGGACCGGCTGGCCTTCGCCGTTGACCGGAGGCGGCGTGGGCGTTGCGCTTGCAGTTATGGCCGTGGCGTTTTGCTCGGCGTTATCAGACTCGGCGTGGTTCGGTGTCTCCGCGGCGATCTCATCTGGCAAATTATGGGTTGTCCGCCACAGTCTCTCGGCTTCCGCTTTGGCATCGATGCCCTTGGCTTACATATCCGCAGATCCAGAGCCACCGCGGATCGCTCGGAAGCTATCGCTCTGCTTATCATCGTCGTAGATCGCCCGCTCGAACGGACCAGTCCAGTCGTCATCTTTGAGTGTCCGTTCGCGTTCCTTCGCAAGATCGATGGCTTCCTCGCTCGTCGCGGCCTCGACCTGAAATGCCGCGACCTGAAAGACGGGCCGCATGATGGTGATGTTGAATGTGCGCTTGGTGGCGTTGTCAGCAGTCATAGCGATGAGCGTCCTCTGAAAAGCGTTTGACTGCTTCTCTTATAGCGTCGCGTCGACGGGGATTCGGTCGGGAAGAGTTTTCCCGTTCGGGCACGGCCCAGGTGCCGTCGCTCTCGTCGCTATAACAACAATGCGATCACGATGATCGCGTGGATCAAATGGCGAGGAGCCCCATGAGCCCGAGTTCAATGAAGTCTCAATATCCGTTTGCCGAGACGGCGATGGTCAAATTCCTGGCGAAGCGAATCGATTACCTAAAGCCCGAGCTGACGCAGCGCGAGATCGCCCGGCGGCTGAACTATCGCTGCGTGAATTTCGTCTCAATGATGAAGACGGGGGCGGCGAGGGTGCCGCTCGAGAAGCTGCCCGCGCTGGCGGAGATCCTCGGCGTCGACCCGGCACATCTTGTCAGGCTGGGGCTCGAGCAGTACTGGCCCGAGATCGAGGTCATCTCGAAGGTGCTGCCGGCGCCTATCACCAAGAACGAGATGGCGCTGCTGCGGTTGATCAGGAAGGCGACCGACTACACCGATCCCGAGGTGACGCCGGATCGGGAAGCCGCATTCACGCGGCTCTTCGAAGGCACGATGGCGAGCCCAGGCGATCCGGGGCCGTAGGGGTCGGCGGATCTATCGGCGGATCGGGTCGGACGGAAACTTTCCGGAGAACTCGAGATCCGCCGTATTAGATGTCTGTCAAGGTGCCGAGGACTTCGAAGTCCTAGAAGAAGGGCGACTTCACCAGGGGGATGCAGCCTGTGCGGCGATGACAGGAACGCCCAGCCTTGGAGAGGCAGAAGCCGGCGACATCCTATTCAGGGCGTGGATCGAAGCTCACGGATGATCGGCCTTGCGCCGGCCGCGTATCCTCACCCCTTCGCCTTCTCCCCTGAGAGACAAGAACTCGATCCCGGCCCGCTCGAATACACGCCGGACCGCGTCGGTCGTACTCGTTCGTGAGTCCACGGCACCTTGTTCCAGGCGCACGACCGAGTTGAGTGAGACGATCGCCTTGTCAGCGAGTCGCTGACGAGTCCAGCCGAGAAATGCCCGTGCGGCCCGTACCTCGCGAGGCGTAACCATCGCCAGAGGTAAAGGGCAAGCGGGCAATTCCCGCCACGTAATGGGTCTTTTCTACCCATTTACGGGTTATCCTGGAGTCGATATGGTCGTCGCTCGGCGGCCGAAAACTCCGATCTTTTGGCCGCTTTCTCGTTCGAGGGAAACGCGCGGCGTCCGTGAAGAAAGCCATCGTCACGCTCGTCATCGGGCAGCAATACCAGACCAGCTGGCGGAACATCTGCCGACGGGGCTGGCAAGCCTATTGCGAGCGGCACGGCTACGAGCTCATCGCCGTCGACAAGCGGCTAGACATCTCGGAACGCGCCAACAAGCGGTCGCCGACATGGCAGAAGCTTCTTATCCTCGGGCAAGACTGGGCGAAAGACTACGAGCGCATCGTCTGGGTCGACTCGGACATCCTGATCAACCCGATGGCGCCGTCGATCGTCGAGGAGGCGCCCGAGGATAAGATCGGCTGCATCGACGAGCTGGTGTACCCGACGTCCAAGGATCACAAGGCGATCGTCTCGGCCGGGAAGGCACGCAACACCGACGGCGATCCCGAGCTCTTTCACACCTGCGTCGGGTTGCCGGGCGGGCAGAAGCACATTCTACAGCCGGGCGTCATGGTGCTCTCGCCGCGGCACCGGGAGCTGCTCGAGCATACCTACAACACCTATGAGGACGCTGGTGCCGGCACCTATGGCGAGATGCGGTTCGTGTCGCATGAGATTCAGAAGGCAGGCTCGCAGCACTTCATCAATCCAAGGTTCAACGCGCTGCTGATCTGGCTCGCCATGGCGGACATTCTGCGTACCGGCAAGCAGCCCACGAACAAGCTCGAGATGGAGCACTTCCTCGTCGAGCAGTTCTTCCGGAACTTCTTCACGCACTTCGCTGGCCATCAGGACTGGATGCCGATCGTCGGGTTCATTGGTGGGTGAGGCAACCCATGGGTTGGGGCGGGTGTCGCTCCATACCAACCGTAAGTAAGCACACGTAATAAGCGGTAATTGTACGCATCACTCATACGTGCCCGCGCCAGAGAGACTCTGGTTTTTGGCTATATCAACTGGGGCAACGAACATTTTCGAGCCGATCATGTCGGAGCCCGCCAGAAGACCTGAACTTATGCTTGTACCTGAGCCGACGCCCCTGGCGGGCGAGCAGGATTATGCTCTGCTCAACATCGCAGGCGTCGCGCAAAGGCTCGGCCGGTCGCGCGCCTGGTTTTACCAGCATCGCTCGGAACTCGAGGCCGTCGGTTTCCCGCGTTCCATCCCGGTGGTCCGCCGATGGGATCCAGCCGCGATTGATCGCTGGCTTGAGCAGCAAGACAAGAACAGCCGCGCGGCTACCAAGCACGATGCGCGCTCGCGGCTAGACGCAGCATTTGGTCATGCGGATAGGCGATCAGAGATTTCCAAATCTGCGGCGTAAGCTCTCGGGCTTCTATTGGGAGGCGCCCCCAGCGGCCCGCTCCGGAGGCTTCGGCACAATCCCTCTCGGCAAAGAATTGGGCGGGGCCGCGCTTGAACGCTACGCGCGCGCGCAGCAGGCGCTTGACCGTTGGCGCACTCAGAAGCGGTCCGACTTAGCCGGAGATATACCAGAGGCAGGAACAGTCGATTGGTTGATGTGGGATTACTTCAATCATCGTCGGTTCAGAGAGCTCCCTACAAAGACTGCCGGCGATTACCGCAACAAGCTGCGGGCGATGGCCAATTTTCGCCTCTTGAACGGCGACCGATTTGGCGCCCTGCCGTGGGTCGAGATCGAGGCCAACCATACTGACAAGCTCTACGAGCTCATGTGTTACGCAAATGATGGCGGGCTCCGCGAAAGCTACGCCAGGGCCGTCATGCACACGGCGCGGATCGTGTGGAACTGGGCCGAGCGGTATCACCGCAGAGAATTCCAGTGGAACCCGTTCAAGGGCATGAAGCTGCCGTCTGCGGACGCCCGGACGATTAAGTGGGAGCCCGAGCAGGTCTGGATGTTTTGCAAGACTGCGGAGGAGATGAGTCGACTCTCGGTCGCGCTCGTTGCGGTCTTCTGCTACGAACTCGGCCAGCGGGTCGGCGATGCCCGTCGGATGTGCCGCTCTATGTTCGAAGACGATGGAATCATCTGCGTCGAGCAGGGGAAAACCGGCAAGCGGCTCGTGCTTCCAGTTTCGGACGTGCTGCAAAGCTACGTTGTGAAAGTGCCATCGGGTCGCGAAGAGCTCGTGATCAACGAAAACACTGGCCGGCCTTACACTGATTACGAATTTTCACACGCGGCGGCCGAGGTTCGCGAGAAAGCCGGCTTACCTAGTCATCTTTGGGTCGCTGATCTGCGGCGCACCTGCATCAACGAGTTAGCCGTGCTAGGAGCCAGCGATGATCAGCTCATCTCGGTCTCGGGCCACACGAAGCGACAGACGCTTTCGGTCTACTCCCTGACGGAGTACCGAAAGGCGCTCGACATCATGCAGCGCCGCTGGGCTGACCGAAATGGTACGAACGCCGCATGAACGAAAAGTCGGAAAGCGACTCAGCAGCAGTCGGAAAAATGGTGCCGACGTGCGGATTCGAACCGCAGACCTACTGATTACGAATCAGTTGCTCTACCGCTGAGCTACGTCGGCGTCCATGGGCGGCAAGGCGGCCGACCCTACAACCGCCCGCCGCGGAGCGT
>Ga0307374_10001968_pt1 | contig 37355 bp, 31 predicted proteins | sample OX3MG_FD_202532 | JGI IMG/M metagenome (GOLD analysis project Ga0307374, IMG submission 202532) | Soil microbial communities from Risofladan, Vaasa, Finland - OX-3 | ecosystem: Environmental > Terrestrial > Soil > Coastal area > Acid sulfate soil | place: Finland: Risofladan, Vaasa | collected... | reverse complement strand
CAACGTCGGGCTCTTCCCAGCGGCCGTGGTCCATGACTACGCCGCCGAGTACGATCGCGACGGTTGGCGCCAGCGCCCAGCGGAGGGACTGCAGCTGGCTCCGGGCGTGACCCTGCTCCACACCCCTGGACACACCGCCGAGGACGTCACGACCCTGGTCGAGACCACGGACGGCCTGGTCGCCTGCACCCACCTCTGGTGGTCGTCTGAGGGGCCCGCTGACGACCCCTACGCCCCCGACCGAGCCCAGCTCCGCCAGCAGCGGGAGCGGGTCCTGGGCCGCACCACCCGGATCGTCCCCGGTCACGGCGCGCCCTTCACCGCCGGTCCCAGCACCCCCACCTGAGGCTCAGGCGGTGAGTGCCTCCCCGACTGAGCCCGGGCGGGCGCACGACCGCGGCTCCGGCCCCGCCACCAGGGCGGACCTCAGCAGAGCCTCGTACGCGGGCCGGACCTCAGGATGGCGCAGGAACAGCAGATGGGCGTACTCGTGGACCACCGGGCGCGGCGGCCGGCGCAGATGCAGGTGCACCTCGCTGGCGAGCCGGTCGGCCTTGCGTGAGTTGCAGCGTCGGCAGGCGACCACCTGGTTCTCCCAGGTGCTCGGGGCGCCCCCCCGAGACACCGGGACCACGTGGTCGATGGTGAGCTCGACCGCGGTTCCCTGCCAGCCGCAGTACTGACAGGCGAACTCGTCGCGGACCAGCAGGTTGCGCCGGTTGGGCCGCAGCAGGCGGCGCGGGACCGAGATGTTGCGCAGGAGCCGGACCACGATCACCCCCTCCCCGAGTCGGCGCCGGGCCAGGTCGGCCTCCACCGCGGCGCGGGCGTCGTCGTCGAAGAAGGCGACCCGCTCCCGCGTCAGCAGGACGACCAGGCGACGGTGGCTGATGACGTTGAGGGGCTGGAGGGCGGCATTGAGGAGCAGCACCGACATGGCGCCCCTCATTGTGCCCAAATCCCGTCGGAGTTCGGTCGGACGTCGCCTTCGGGGATCAGCCCAGTCCCAGACCCGCGCGCAAACCGCCGACCCCCCCATGGACGTGGGACCCGACCCCGCTGATGACGAGGTAGAGGATCAGCGCCACCACCAGGACGAGCCCGAGATAGGCGGCGACGCCGGGCCCGGATGTCGGACCGGGAAGGCTCACGGGGGGAAACCTTCGATCCGAGGCCGGAGTCGCCACTGCCCGTCCTCAGCGGAGAGCTGGAGCAGCTCCAGCCCCAGTCGCGCCCAGCACAGCACCGCCGGGAAGGCGCGCTCTACCGCGGCGGCCCCGCTCGACCCGGAGCGAGGCCCAGTTTCGCGGCGACCCCCGCCGATGAGGGCGGCCCGAACCCGCTCCAGCCCAACCTGGACCGTGAACGCCTCCACCCCGACCACCAGAGCGGACTGGCCGTGGGGAGCTCGCGCCACCAGTCGCTGGAGTTCAGCCGCGCTCGGTCTCTCGACCAGGATGACCGACCCAGCCAGCAGGGTGTCGAGGTCATCGGCGAGCTCGGGGACGCCCGCGAAGAGGGGCCAGCCGGAAGGGACCCACCAGGCGTCGGCCTCGGCAGGCAGGGCGCGGGGGCGGCTCGCGGCGCCCACCCCCATCGCCAGGGCAGCCAGGACCGGCGCCGGCCACGGCGCCACCACCAGCAGAGCACGCCCGTGCCCGAGGTGGGCGGCCAGAGCGGCCCGGAGCGAGTCCGGCAGCGGGGTCGGCTCGCGGGATTCGACCTCGGCGACCAGATGGGCGGAGCGGGCGAGCGGCGGCATGACCCAGTCGACCAGCAGGCCGCCGCCGCGCCCGACCCCGGCGGGGCGCGCGTCGCGGAGCCCGAGCAGTCTGCGAGCCGCGGCGATCGCCGTCTCCACCGTCGCCTCGGTGAGCGCCGGCCCCTCCTCCACCCACTCGCCGTCACGCCGCACCATCGCGGGGCTGCCGGGGGAGAGGCGGACCCCCTCGGCTCCCTCCCTGAGCCAGCGACCCACGCCGGTCGGCTCCGGGGCGGGGCTCGCGACCATCGGCGGGGTCGGATCCGGCGCGGTTCCCGCCAGGGAGTCGCGCCCCGCCGGCGCCGGCCCGGGTGGGGCGGCGCCGGGACGGTCCCCTGCGGCCGAGGTCGCCGAGGGCGGGGGCGGCACGGCCGGGCGCTCCCCGCTCGGGGCGGGCTCGGGCCCGGGCGGCCCGACCCCAACCGGCGCCCCCCGGGCGGGGAGCGCGCCGGTCGAGGGCTGCAGGTCCGAGGTGGGGTCGGCGGGGACGACACGCACCAGCGTCAGGACCACCTCGCCGACCCGCAGGCGTCCGCCCGGGAAGAGGTGGCGGGGATGGCCGGCGCGCACCCGCGACCCGTCGACCCAGGTGCCGGCGGGCGAGCCCAGGTCGTGGACCAAAAGCCCATCCCCGTCGGCCGTCAGGCGGCAGTGGGCCGGGGCGACCCGCTCGCTGGGGTCGAGGTGGCCCACGTCGACGTCGGGGACCTGGTCATCGGCGACCAGGCGCCCGACCACGATCGGAAATCGCTCCAGGCTGACAGTGGCGCCGTCCACCGCCTCCAGCGCGAGCGCTCCGCCGATCTGGCTCATGATCGCCTCACGGCCCACCCACGCTCCGGCGTCCGACAGGGGGGAGCGGGCCACCCCCTCAGCCGGCGCGCTGCTCCAGCTGGCGGATCATCTCGGGCAGCACGGTCAGGGTATCGCCGATTACCCCAAGGTCGGCGAGCCGGAAGATGGGGGCATCGGGGTCCTTGTTGATCGCGACGATGTGAGCGGCGCCCTTCATTCCCACCGTGTGCTGCATCGCGCCGCTGATCCCGCAGGCGATGTACACGGTGGGCTTGACGGTCTTGCCGGTCTGTCCCACCTGGCGGGAGTAGGGTACCCAGCCGGCGTCCACCACCGCCCGACTGGCGCCGACGGCACCGTGGACCAGCTCGGCGACCCGCTCCAGGAGCTGGAAGTTGGCGGCGTCCTGGAGGCCGCGCCCGCCGCTGATGACGATCGTGGCCGCCTCCAGCCGTGGGCCGGAGGCGGGGACCGTGACCGAGTCCAGCCGGCGCGCCCGCAGGTGCTCGGGCGCGATGCCCGCCGGCACCGGGACCACCTCGGGCTCCAAGGACGGCCCGGCCTCCGCGGTGAAGGAGCGCGGCCGGATCAGGACCAGAGGGGAGGGGCCGCTCAGCTGGGTGGTCACCTGGAGGGTCGCCCCGAAAATGGCGCTGTCGACCAGATACCCGTCGTCTCCGCGGCGCAGGCCGAGTCCGTTCGCCACCACCGTCGACCCGGTCCGGGCGCTCACCCGGCCACAGACGTCGCGGGCCTCGTAGGTGGCGCCGAACACGACCAGGTCGGGCCGGCGCTCGCTGATCAGCCGGGTCAAGCTGGCAGCCGCCGGCTGGGCCAGATGGTCTCGGTACGCGGGGTCGGTGCCGAGATGGACACGGGTCGCGCCGTAGGCACCGAGCACCGCCGTGGCGGCGGCGCCATCGGGGTGGAGCAGGACCGCCTCGACGGTGTCTCCGAGGGTGCGCAGGTGGGTGAGCAACTCCAGCGTAACCGCGGCCGGCGCCCCGCCCGCCATCTCGGCGTAAACGAAGATGGTGGCCACGGTCAGATCAGCTTGAGAGCGGCAAGATAGTCGACGATCCGCCGGGCGCCGCCGCCGTCGTCGACCACGATCTCGCCGGCGGTGCGCTCGGATGCCGGGGTGACCGCCACCACCAGCTGGGCGGCTGCGGTCGGCCCCACCGTGTCGGGGTCGATGCCGAGATCCTCCAGGCTGGGTCGATCCACCGGCTTGGCCCGGGCCGCCATGATCCCACGCAGCGAGGGATAGCGGGGCTGGTTAGCCGCGCCGGTGACCGTGATGACGACCGGAAGGGGCGCCTCGACGAGGTCGTGACCCACCTCCGTCTGGCGCTGGATCCGGACCGTGTTCCCGTCCACGGTGATCGCCGTGGCGAAGGTGAGCGCAGGCCGATCCAAGAGCTCGGCGATCGCGGCGGGCACTATCCCGGTGTAGCCGTCGGTGGACTCGGTGCCGGCCACCACCACGTCGGCCCCGGTGCGAGCGATCGCGGCGGCCAGCACCCGGCTGGTGGCCAACGCGTCGCTCCCCGCCAGGCGCGGGTCGCTGACCAGCACGGCGCGGTGCGCCCCCATCGCCAGCGCCTTGCGGATCGCGTCGATCCCGCGCTCGGGGCCCATCGAGACCACCGTCACCTCTGCGCCGGCGGCCTCGGCCACCCGCAACGCCGCCTCGACGGCGACCTCGTCTCCGGGGTCGAGGACCACGTCCACGCCATCGCGCACCAGCCGGTGGGTGTTGGGTTCGAGCCGGCCGGCGGCGCTGGGGTCTGGGATCTGCTTGACACAGACGACGACGTTCATGTGCTCCTCACCGGCGCGATCTCGACCCCTCGCGGTGCGCCGAGGCCATCTTATCCAGGCCCCGCTCCCGCCCGCCGGCGGCCGCCACCTACACTCTGTCCGGGGGGCCGGCCGGCCCCGTCCACCCGCCACCGGAGGCCGCCCGATGGATCGCGAACACATGGCCCCGCCGGACCAGATCATCGAGCCCGGAACCCGCTACCAGGCAACCCTCGAGACCGACCGGGGAACGGTCACCATCCGGCTGCTGCCCGAGGCCGCTCCCCGGACCGTCGCCAACTTCCTTCACCTCGCCCGCCAGAGCTTCTACGACGGCCTGACGTTCCATCGCGTGGTGGACGGCTTCGTGGTCCAGGGTGGGTGCCCTCGCGGCGACGGAGCCGGCGGGCCCGGCTACCAATTCCCGGACGAGCCGGTGGTGGGTGACTACGGACCCGGGAGCGTGGCGATGGCCAATTCCGGGCGGGACACCAACGGCAGCCAGTTCTTCATCTCCACGGTCGACAACCGGGGCCGCCTCGCCAAGAGCTACAACCTCTTCGGCCAGGTGGAGACGGGGATGGACGTGGTGCGCCAGATCAAGGTGGGCGACCGGATGCGGTCGGTCTCGATCAGCGAGGAGGCGTCGACGGAGGCCACCGCGCGTGGTGGCCTATAATGCGGCCCCGGCCGTCGCGACCCGGCCCCGTGGTGTAGCTGGCCCAACACGCCACCCTGTCAAGGTGGAGATCGGCGGTTCGAATCCGCTCGGGGTCGCCAGGTCGCCGGGGCCCTAGGTAGGGCACGTCGCCCCTTCCGTTGGCGGCGTGACGAGCCCACACGCACGGCGATGGATGCGCCTGCTCGGGGGATGAGCGCGGAGAGCCGCGCCGCCACGGTGGGGCCGGCGCGGGGCGAGCGACGATCGTGACGGCGGTGCGGGTGCCCCGACGCGAGCTGTGGGGGCGGGCGGCCGACGGTCGCCCCGACAGGGACCGGGGGACGTCCGCGCTGCTGCCGGGCCCAGGACCCAGGCACCTGCCGGGTGGGCGCGGGAGCCGCCCCCACCCAGCACTGGTCGCGGCGGCTCCCGAGCCCGGCAACGGACCGGAGGCACGCGCGGGCCCTCGACGACACGGTGGCCTGGCTGGTCGCCCCCACCACCACAGGCGCTTCGATCCCGCTGCGGCGAGTCGCCTGGCCGGCCGTCCCCGGTTAGCATGGCGCCATGCACATGACGTCACCTCCTCGTTCCAAGCTCGCCCGGTGGGCGGTCGGGATCGCGCTCGGAGCATCGCCCTTGGCGTTCACCGCCTGCGGCCCAACCCCAAGTACCAGCAGGTCGTCGGGGGCAGCCCCATCGCTGGTCACCCGCGAGACCACCACCACCACCGCCACCGGCAGGCGGCTCGACGGGCTTGACCTGGCCAAGCTGGGATCCCTTACCAACTACACCGCGACCATGACCGACAGCGGCACGTTCACGCTGACGTACCGGGTCCACTCGCCCAGCGACTGGGAGATCTTCTCGGGGAGGCCGAGCCCGTTGAGCGTCAATGTGGGCGGGTCACGCTACGCCGAGGTGCCCAAAGTGTCAGGCGCGACCGTGACCTACTCGTGGCGCAAGACGGGACGCTCCCAGCCCTATGCTCAAGCCCCTTATCCGAGCTACGCCGGCGGCTTTGCTGCGCTCACTCACGTGACCGGGGCCAGGGTGGTCAAGGGAGGGCTCTGCCGCGACGCTGGCGTCGCCGGTCATCTCTGGCACTTCGCCGCCGCCGCTCCGGGAGCCGTGTACCCCCACGTCACCGCCTGCATCGCCGACCGATCAGGTGTGCTCCTCACCTACCGGCAACCGCCAATCCAAACCTTTGCGATCACCAGCATCAATGATGTATCCGTGATTCCGGTCCCATAGAGCCTGCCCAGTCAGCGCAACCGACGGGGACGCGACGCGACGCGACGGGTGCGGATCGGCGATCCCGCATCGGTACGGGGGGAGGCGACGACGCCACGAGGGGTGGCCCCGCCCCTGATGAGTTCAGGCGGGGCCGGGACCCCACCTCGCTCCGCTCGGGTCACGCCGTGACCTACCCCGACGCGGTCTTGGCGCTCCAGCTCGCGACATCGCCGTGACGGTCGTCCGGCGTGATGGGAGTGGTGGTGATCGGAGACCACGACCCCCGCGGCGAACGGGAGCCGCGCTGGCCGATGGGGGTCCGCTCGCCCCTCCCAGGTCACCGACCTCGCCCACCGCGAGGGGCGTTCCCGAGCGAGATCAGGGGGCCAGGCACGGGGGCCCGCCGGGGAGGGCTGACGCCTCGTCGCTGGGGAGTCGAATCCAAGGAGCACCAATCTCGGCGGGGACGTCGTAAATCCGAACCCAGCCGAACTGGACCGGTCGACCCCGTGGGCGAGCCCGCCGGCCCTCCATCGGATGGCGGGGACGTCCCTGCGCAGGCAGTTGCTCGACCACGGCCGCGTAATCAGGCAGGACCGGGCCCGGTGGGTCCCCCAGGCCTGATCCTGCTCGGGCGGCAGTCCCACCTCCTCCAGCTGGTCGTCGTAGGGGCGCTTGCGGCCAGGCGCCCCCGCAGCGGTGCGGATGCTCAGCGGTCGATCCGGGACGCGGGGGCGACGCTGCCGCGGGGGTTGGCCAGCCAATCCGGTCCTCCTCGAGCGAAAACCCCTGCTGCACGCGTCCGCGACCGATCGATCACGTCGGTGCGGGTCGGGACGGCGCCGAGATGGCGGGGCCGCCTCGCGAACCCTGGTGTCCTACTCCCCGCCATCCGCACGGCCATGATCGCGATCGACCGTGGCCCTTTGAGCCTCCTGGCGCGCGGTCAGCGGGTGTGGGTCACTTTGGTGAGGCCGGCGGGTCGGTCCGGGTCGCGACCCCGCGCGATCGCCAGCCGGCACGCCAACAGCTGGCCAGGGATGATCGCGACCAGCGGAGACACGGCCTCGGGGACCTCAGCGATCGGGATCCAGCTGATCGCGGGCGGCTGGCTCACCGCCGGAGACGCCAGCGGCACCGCTCCGACTCGCTCGGCAGCCGCCTCCGGGGCGATCAGGACAACCCGGGCACCGCGGTCGCGCAGCACCAGGGTCACCTCCAGCAGGTTGGCCTGGGTCGCGCCCGCCGGAGCGAAGCAGAGCACGGGCAGCCCCGGGGCGAGCATGGCGATCGGTCCATGCATCAGGTCGGCCGCGGAGTAGGGCAAGGCGGCGACGGCGGCGGTCTCCTGCACCTTGAGGGCGGTCTCCAGCCCGGTGGCGAGGTTGTAGCCGCGAGCAACCACCAGCAGCCGGTCGGCCGAGGCCAGCTCGCCGGCCAGCATGCTCACCTGGGGCTCCACCTCAAGCCCGCCTGCCATCGCCTGGGGCACCTCCTCGCGCAGCGCGGCCACGAGGGCGCGATCGTTGCTCCACGAGGCCCACAACAGCGCCAGGACCGCGAGCTGGCTGGTGTACGTCTTGGTGGCGGCGACTGCACGCTCGACCCCGGCTTCGGTCGGCAGGGCGAAGTCGGCGGCCTGCGCCAGCGGGCTCCTCGCGTCGTTGGTGATAGCGACGGTGAACGCTCCCCGACTGCGGGCGTCGGCGAGGCTCTCAGCGACATCGGGGGTTTCGCCGCTCTGGCTGATCCCGATGACGAGGCAGCGCCGGAGGTCGAGATCGGCGTGGTAGAGGGTGGTGGCGCTCGGCAGCACCAGACCGCTGGGCAGGCCGGCGCGCACGCTGGCAAGGTACTGCCCGTAGACGGCGGCGTTGTCGCTGGTGCCGCGGGCGACGTAGAGGACGAAGGCAGCCCCACTCGCCCGGGCGGCGGCGCAGACCTCCCGGTAGCGCTCCGGGTCGCCGGTGGCCAGGCGAGCCACCACTGCGGGCTGTTCTCCGATCTCCGTGCGCATCTGCGTCATCCGGTCACGGCCCTCCAGGGGCGGGGTCCACCCGCGTCCCACTTGCGCCCACTCAGGATACACAGTATGATGAGTCTCGCCCATGGTACTCCCCCCTCTGTGACCACCGGCGCGGCGCCCAGCGGCGTCGGAACGCCCGCGTGGCCGGGACCCCGGTCGGCGCTCCTGCTGGAGCGCGCCCGTCGCCACCTCGCGGGCGGGATCGGCAGCAGCGCCCGGGGCGACCGCGCGGGCTGGACCCCCTATCCCCCCTTCATCGCCCGGGGAACCGGAAGCCACGTGGAGGACGTCGACGGCCACGACTACGTCGATTACCTGCTGGGGCTCGGTCCCATGCTGCTGGGTCATCGTCCCCCCACCGTGACTGCGGCGGTGACCCGGGCGGTGAGCGAGATGGGAACGGTGTTCGGACTGCCCCACGAGCTGGAGGCCGCGGCCGCCGACCGAGTCGCCAGGGCGGTTCCGAGCATCGAGCTGGTGCGCTTCGCCAGCTCGGGCAGCGAGGCGGTGGGCGCCGCGGTCCGGCTGGCGCGGACGGTGACCGGTCGGCCGCTGATCCTGCGCTTCGAGGGGATGTACCACGGCTGGTTCGACACCGTGTACTGGAGCAACCACCCCGACCTGCAGCTGGCGGGCCCGGCCGATTCCCCACGGCCAGTGGCGGCGGGCCGGGGCATGCCCGCCGCGCTCGCCGATACCCTGCTGATCGCGGGGTGGAACGACGGCGACACCATCGACCGGGTGATGGCCCGTCACGGCGACCAGGTGGCCGCAATCATCACCGAACCGGTCATGCTCAACACTGGGTGCATCCTGCCCGAGCCCGGCTACCTGCAGCACCTTCGAGAGATCACCCGGGCCCACGGAAGCCTGCTGATCTTCGACGAGGTCATCACCGGCTTCCGGGTGGCTTTAGGGGGCGCCCAGGAACTCTTCGGCGTGACCCCAGACCTCACCACCTTGGCCAAGGGTCTGGGCGGCGGCTTCCCGGTGTCGGCGCTGGGCGGCAGCCGGGAGGTGATGGAGTGGATCGCCGACGGGCGCTACTCGCACTCCGGCACCTACAACTCCAACGTGATCGCCTGCGCGGCGGTGGTGGCCGCGATCGATGAGCTCAGCCGGCCCGGCACCTACGAGCAGCTCCGTGCCCGCGGCCTGCGCCTGATGGCGGGGCTGCGGACGGCCGCCGCCGCGGCCGGGGTCGCGGTCCAGGTGCAAGGACTCGGCCCTGTGTTCCAGGTGTGGTTCAGCCCGGTGCCGATCCACGACTATCGCGAGGCCGCGCGCCACGCGGACGGCGAGCGCTTCCATCGGTGGTGGCGGGCGATGGTGGAGCAGGGGATCCTGCTCCACCCCAGCCAGGAAGAGAACTGGTTCGTCTCGACAGCCCACTCCGATGCCGACATCGACCGCACCCTCGACGCGGCCGCGGCCGCCTTCGGCGCCATCGCCGAGGAGTTGTGAGCCCCGGGGGCGGCACGCCGCACTCAGGCGGTAGCGGCCTCCTGCGGATGCGCTCCTCGCGCCGGGACGACGGCCGCTTCCTGCGCTACGAGCAGGTCATCGACCTCATTGAGCGTCTCATCGCCGAGGGCCCGCTGGCACCGGGGAGCCTGCTCCCCAGCAACCGGGAACTGGCGGAACTGGCCGGCGTCAGCTTGATCACGGTACGCCGCGGGGTCGACGAATGCGCCCGCGCCGGGCTCGTCGTCCGCCACCAGGGAGTCGGAACCTTCGTGGCGCCGGCGCGGCTGGTGAGCGATCCGGCTCGGGCCGGTGGGTTGCTTGGCACCCTGGCCCAGGGCCGGGTCCGGCTCCAGATCACGACCCGGGTGCTGACGGTCGAGCAGGGCATCCCCAGCCCGACGGTGGCGCGGGCTCTGCGGATCGCGTCCCACGAGCCCGTCTGGAAGGTGGAGCGCCTGCGGTTGATCCGCGCCCGGCCGATGATCCACGAGCAGGCCGCGATCCCGGTTCGGCTGGTCCCCGCCATCGACCGGGCGGTGCTCGCGGCGGGCGCGTCGCTGTACGCGTTCCTCGGCGAGCGCTACGGCCTGCACGACGAGAGCGAGGAGGCGTTCTTGGAGGTGAGCGACCCCAGCCGGCGCGAGCGACGCCTCCTCCAAGTGATGGACGGCGATCTGGTCGCGCGGGTGCGCGGGATCAGCTGCGATCAGGACGGCGTCCCCTTCGACGCCTTCCAGCAGGTCTACGCCGCCCGCCACTTCGCCTTCTACCTGTCGGGGCAGACGACCCGACACCTGCTCCAGCCGACCGACACCAGGGACTGGGAGGTCCGGCCGCTCGGGTCCATCCCCGAGGGCCCGTCGCCCGCGGGGGCCCTGCGATGACGCCCGCGATCACCGCCTCGACGACCCTCGCCCAGGCGGCGACGAGCGAGCCGGTGCCGGGGAGAGCCCGAACCGTCCCCGACCGGCTCGCGGTGGCGGACGGCCGCACCCGCGGGGAGCGACCCGCCGTCCGGTGACCACCGCCGACGGCTTCATCGGCCTGGATCTCGGCACCTCCAGCCTGAAGGGCGCCGCGATCGCAGCGGACGGGACCATCCTGGCCCACGCCCGCGTCCCGTACCTGACCCGCCGACCCCAGCGGGGCCGCGCCGAGCAGAATCCGCGCGACTGGGAGCGGGCGGCGGTGGCGGTCACACGGCAGCTTCGCCGCAGCTGGGACGGTCGGGTGGGCGCGCTCGGCCTCTCCGGGATGATCCCCACCCTGGTCACGCTCGACCGGGGGCTGGAGCCGGTCGGAGCCGCGATCACCTGGGAGGACGGGAGGGCCGAGGCCGAGGGGGAGGCGCTGCGCAGGCGGCTGGGCGCTGACACCCTCTACCGGAGCACCGGCCAGTGGCTGGACGGCCGCTACCTCCTGCCCATGTACCGGTGGCTGGAGACGCACCAGCCGGACCGGGCCCGGGCGACCTCCTGGATCGCCTCCGCCAAGGACCACCTCTTCCACTGGCTCACCGGCGAGCTTGCGACCGATCCCAGCACGGCGACGGGATTCGGCAGCTTCGCTCTGGAGCCCAGAGCGTGGGATGTCGACCTGTGCCAAGAGATGGGGGTGAACCCAGGAGCCCCGGCGCCGGGCCAGCCGGGGCTCCCCCAGGTTTGGCCCTGCACCGGGGCCGCCGGTCTCGCGGCTCCGGCAGCGCGGAGGATGGGGCTGACGGCGGGGCTCCCGGTGATTCTGGGCGGGGCCGACTCGGTGATGGGGGCGGTGGGCCTGGGCGCGCGCAGACCCGGCGCGATCGCCCACCTGGCCGGCACCAGCACGGTGATTCTCGGCCTCAGCTCCCACCCGCGATTCGACCCCGAGCACCGCTGGCTGGTCACCCCGCTTGCGGGCCCTCCCGGGTGGGGCCTCGAGATGGACCTCATGGCGACGGGGAGCGCGATCGCATGGCTGGGGTCGCTGCTCCGGCTTCCCGACCCTCCGGGCGCCGCCGTGCTGGCGCTCGCCGGCCGGGCCACCGAGGACGACGTCGTCTTCCTCCCGTACCTGGGATACGGAGAACAGGGTGCCCTCTGGGACCCGACCCTCCGCGGCGTGCTGGCCGGGCTCGGCCTCGCGACCGGCCCGGCGGAGATCGCCCGGGCGCTGCTGACGGGCATCCTGGTGGAGACCAGGCGCTGCGCCGAGCTGCTTCGCGACGGGTCCGGCCCGGCTCGGGGACCCATCCACCTTGGCGGCTGGGGATCCGACGATCGGGGGTTTCGGCACCAGCTGGCCGACGCCACCCAGCGCCGCGTGCTCTCCCTGGCCCCGTCGGCCGACGAGACCGTGGTCGCGGCCAGCGGCCTCGCGTCCGCCATCGGCGCGGCCCGGGTGGCGGCGATCGCCATCGGCGCTCCCGCCGCGCCCGCCGGTCGCCAGCGGCTGCTGACCACGTCCCCCACCTTGAAGCGGGAGGCGGTGTGGGCCGCGATCGCCCGGCGCCAGGATCGCTGGCGCGCGCGGACGCACGTCCGGGGACCGACCGGCGACTGACAGGGTCGGCTCCCGGCCCCCATCCGTGCGGCGATCGCGCCAGACCGCAGGCCAAAGTCGGGCGACCCCGGCCGCGGCGACGTCGGGCGGCCTGCCGCGTCGGCCCTCCGTCCCGGCGGGCTCGGACCGGTGACGTCCCGCGCTCGGGTCCGGGCGGATAGGCCGCCGCGCCACCTTTCCGAGATCCAGGTGCGACGCCCCGCGACCCTCGCTACGATGGCGCGGTGGACCCGGTCATCGCCGGTGCTCCGTGCCCGACCGTGGGGGGTCACGGCCCCGAGCGCGGGCGCTGGGTGCGATACGCCCCCTGCCCATGAGCGCTCGGGACGGCTTTCCCCGCCAGTACGCACGCACCCAGGGGTTCACGCTGGGAGTCCCACGGGACCTCTGCGTCTCCCCCGACGGCGCGCGCGTGGTCTTCCTGCGCGCGCCGTCGAGCACCGATGCTCGGACGGGCCTGTGGGTGCTCACCCTCGGCGATGGCACCGAGCGGCTGCTGGCTGATCCCGTTGCCCTGGGCCCGGCGGGCGACGGCGGCCCGGGTGCCGAGCCGGCCGAGGCTCGCGCCCGCCGCGAGCGCGTTCGGGAACGGGCCAGCGGGATCGTGGGCTACGCCACAGATCGGGCGGTTCGGCTCGCCGCCTTCGCGCTCGGAGGGGCGCTGTTCGTGGTCGATCTCATCACCGGAGCCGTCCACCGCCTGCCCGCGAAAGAGCCGGTGCTGGATCCGCGGCCCGACGCCGTGGGGTCACGGATCGCCTACGTGAGTGGGGGCAGCCTGCGGGTGATCACCCTGGACGGTTCGCTCGACCGCTGCCTCGCCGAGCCCGAGGAGACGACGGTCACGTTCGGCCTGGCGGAATTCGTCGCCGCCGAGGAGATGCACCGGCGGCGCGGCTACTGGTGGGCGCCGGACGGGAAGCGGCTGCTGACCACGCGAGTGGACGTTTCGCCCGTGACCGTGTGGCATATCACCGATCCCGCCCACCCCGAGCGCCCAGCCCGGTCGGTACGCTACCCGGCCGCGGGCACCGCCAACGCGCGGGTCACGCTCCATCTCCTGACGCTGGACGGGGACCGGAGCGAGGTGCCGTGGGACCACGACGCATTTCCCTACCTCACCCATGTGGACTGGTCACGGCCGGGTCCGGCCCTGATCCAGCTGCAGTCCCGCGACCAGCGGCGGACCCAGGTGGTCTCGCTGGACGGCGACACCGGCGCGACCACCAGACTCGGGGAGGATCGGGACCCCGCCTGGGTGGACATCGTCCCGGGCGTGCCTGCGCTCACCACCGACGGCCGGCTGGTACAGGTGGTCGCCGACGCGGGTGCCCACCGGCTCGTCGTCGGCACTGAGGCCCTGACCGGGGCGCCGCTTCAGGTCCAGCGCGTGCTCGATGTCGCCGACGACGTCTGCTTCGTCGCCACCGACGACGACCCCACCGCCGAGACGCTCCATGTGGCGGGGAGGGAGGGAGTGAGGCGGCTGCTGGACGAGCCGGGGCGTCACGGTGGGGTCCGCTCAGGAGACGTGCTCGTGACCCAGTCGGTCGCGCTCGATCGGTCCGGCACCCTGACCCGCGTGTGGCGCCGGGGCAAGCTGGCGGCCACCATCGCATCCCACGCCGAGGTGGCCCTGCTCACCCCCACGCCCCAGCTGCTGGTGGTGGGGCGGCACGAGCTCCGCTGTGCCCTGCTCCTGCCCACCGGTCACCGCCCAGGGTCGCGGCGCCTGCCGGTCCTGCTGGACCCGTACGGCGGCCCCGCGCAGCAGCGGGTGGTGGCCGCGCGGGATGCGTACTTGGTCTCGCAATGGTTCGCCGACCAGGGCTTCGCGGTGCTGGTGGCCGACGGGCGCGGCACCCCGGGGCGCGGGCCCGACTGGGACCGGCTGGTCCACCTGGACCAGGCGACCCCGAACCTGGAGGATCAGGTGCTGGCCCTGGAGCAGGTATCAGCCCGGTTTCCCGACCTCGACACGGGCAGGGTCGCGATCCGCGGATGGTCGCATGGCGGGTACCTTGCGGCCCTGGCCGTGCTCCGCCGTCCCGACCTGTTCCACGCTGCGATCGCGGGTGCCCCGGTCACCGACTTCCGCCTCTATGACACGCACTACACGGAGCGCTTCCTCGGCCATCCCCAAGCTCGCCCCGACGTGTATAACCACCACTCGTTGCTAGCCGACGCCCCCAGCCTGCAGCGTCCGCTGCTCCTCATCCATGGGTTCGCCGACGACAACGTGATGGTGGCCCACACGCTCCAGCTCTCCGCGGCGTTGCTGGCAGCCGGGCACCCCCATGCCGTGCTCCCGCTCACCGACGCCACCCACATGGCCTCGCAGCCGGTGGTGGCCGAAAACCTGCTGTGGTTACAGCTGGAGTTCCTCACGCGCACGCTGGGGGTCCGGCCGCGGGCCGGATCCCGCGACGACTCCGAGGGAAGGACCTCTGCCTGAGCAACGGTCAGGGTGCGGTGCGGGCACCGCGGTCACGGCGCTCCGCTGACGCCTGCGGCCATCTCCCGGGCCAGCTCCGCCAGGGTCCCGGTGGCGACCGCGCTGGGACCCCGCGGAACCACCTGGTACAGATTCTCGTGCTCGTTCGACGACGAGCCGCCAATGTCCAGGTGCGCCCAGGGCGTGCCTCCCACGAAGCGGCGCAGGAAGATCGCCGCGGCGACCGGCTCCTCATGGAGGTCATCGGCCTCGTTGCACACCGAAGCGACGTCGGAGTCCAGCACGCGGTCGTACTCGGGGTACATGGTGAGCGCCAGCAGCCGCTCCCCCGCCCGCTGGGCGGCCGCCTCCACCCGGCCGAGGAATGCCGCGTCCTCGCCCACCATCCCGCTGACGGTCGGCCCCTGGGCCACGCTCACGGCGTCGGTCAGAGTGCCCACGGATACCAGATGGGTGGCACCGGCGCGGCGGGCGTGCACCAGCCCGTCCCCCAGCAGCAGGCGCCCCTCCGCGTCGGGGTTGATCACCTCCACGTCGATCCCCCCGGCCAGCGTGATCACGTCCCCGGGGTGCAGCGAGCCGGTGCCGAGCACGTTCTCGGCAAGTGGCAGGACCCCGACCACGTCGATCGCCGGTCGCCAGGCCGCCGTGACCAGGAGGGCGCCCAGCACCGCGGCCGCGGCGCTCATGTCAGTCTTCATGAGGTGGAGGTCCTTCTGGGGCTTGAGGGCCATGCCACCGGCGTCGAAGGTCACGCCCTTGCCCACCAGGCCGAGCACGGGTCCGGCGCCCCGACCCCGGTGACGGAGCAGCACCAGCCGGGGTGGCTCCGCCGAACCCTGGGCAACCCCCAGGATGCCCCCGTATCCGTCGCGACGCAGCGCCGCCTGGTCGAGGACGGTCACCTCCAGACCCGCCGCGGAGCCCAGTCGGACCGCCTCGTCCGCGAAGCGCGCGGGGGTGAGCTGGTTGGCGGGTGCCCACTGCCAGGCGCGCACGCGGCTGGCAGTCTCGCCGAGGAGCCGCGCGTCCGCGGCGACTTCCGCGCGCGCGTCGGGGCCGATGGCGTCGGTGGCGACCACGATCCGCTCGCAGCGAGCCGTGTCGCCCTCACCGGGGCGTCCCCAGGCGCCGCAGGCCCGGACGGCCCCCTCCAACGCCAGGCGGATGGTCGCGGCCGCGCCCAGCTCCCGGGTCGCCCTCAACGCCCCGAGAGTGGACCGGTCGAGCAGGATCGCCGCACGGGACACCCGGCTCCCGCGCAGTCCCAGCTCGACCAGGTTGCGCAGCAGATAGCCATCCACCTGCCCGCCGCGCCCCAGTCCCACCAGCACCAGCCGCAGCGGATCACCCCCCGGATGGGGGATCCCGATCACGTCGCGGCCACCGAGCCGCCTCACGACGGCCGCATCCACCAGCTGCGCGAGCGCGCCCGGGGCGATTCGGTCGATCACCGCCGCGATCTCGCCCAGGCCGATGTCCTGCACCACCGGCACGAGCCAGAGCTGGGCATCACCGATCCCGCCGTCGAGTCCGACCACGGCTGTGTCCACCGCCGCCCCTACCAGAGGTTGGCCGCGCGCATGGCATCCTCGGCCACCAGCGTGCAGATTCCGATCACCTGGGAGGCCTGGATCATGTCCGCGGCGGTGAAGCTCACCGTGGCGGGGTCGCTCGCCACCACCGTGGGGATCAGACCGACCGTCTCGATCAGGGCAGGATGAAGCAGGTCGATGGTCACGGTCACGGGCCGCGGGGGCGGCGGGGGGGGCGGCGGGGGCGCGGCGACCACCTCGCGGGTGGCCGTGCGGATCGCCGCCAGGACCTCGGCCCGCGGCCGGGAGCGCGCGGTGCCGTAGGCGCAGCTGTGCTTGACCACCAGGGTGCGCGCCTGCGGCAGGCTGCGTTTCAGGGTCGCGACCAACCCGTCGTCGCCGGTGACCAGGCCCACCGGGACGCCGAAGTGGGCGCACACGGCAGCCCCCAGCTCCGACTCGCCCACCTCGATCCCGTTGAGCTGGAGCCGTCGGATCGTGACCGAGAGGGTGTGGGCGAGCACCGACCGGGGCGTACCCCCAGGCGCGTGGTACCCGAGGAAGACGGCCAGGTCCGCCGCCTGGGCACCCTCCACCATCTCCAGCGGGCGCACTGGGCCCGAGATCAGGTGGGCGCGATCATCGAGGTCCTCATACAGGACGTTGCGCATCCGGTCATGGCTGTCGGTGACCGTCACCTCGGTGGCCCCGCCCTCGAACGCGCCCGCCACCGCCGCGTTCGCCTCCGCCGTCATCACCTGGCGGAAGCGACGGTACTCGTCGGTGCCCGGCATCACGTCCGTCGGGCTGGTGACGCCCGCCACCCCCTCCATGTCGATCGAGATCAGGACCCGCATCAGACGGGGGCCGACGGCCGGGTGAGCGGCGGGACGGCACCGCCCCCGGGACCGTCCTCCCCGCCGCTGGTGCCGCCCACCCGATCGATCGCGCGGATCATCATCCGCGCCCTACTTGGGGACCGGTCCCGACCACGACCACGTCTCCGGGTAGTAGTTGAGGTAGGGATCCTGGGGCAGGGCGCCGTGGAGGTGCTTGGCGATCTCCGACAGCTGCCACGGCTGGTTGGGAATCCACAGCACCGGCAGCTGCGCCGCCACGTAGTTCTCATAGCGCGTCATCGCCGCGGGGCTGCTGCTGAGGTGGGTGGCGAGGACGTTGGCATCGTTGGTCTTGTTGCACCAGCTGCCGATGTTGTATCCGCCCCCGCAGGCGAACAGGGTACCGCCGCTCGGGTAGAAGTCAGGGGCGTAGAACCAGGGCGCGGGATCGGCGATCTCCCAGCTGCATCCGGTTCCCGTCGCTCGGGTGCAGGCCACCGCCGTGCTGAGGACCGTGTTGATCGGCTCCTGCCGCAGGGCGATCCGGATGCCCACCTCAAGCGCGGCCGACTGGAACGCCTCCATCTCGGAGGTCAGCGAGGGAAGTCCGCTCTGGATCAGGTTGGTGAGCGTGATCGTGGCCCCGGCGCGGATCCCGGCGCCGCACTGGCCGGCTCGCGTCCCGGGGCGGCTGCAGCGGCTCTGGCCGTTGGCCACCACGGTCCAGCCGTGGGAGGCCAGCAGCTGGCGGGCCGCCGCCGGGCTGTAGGGGTAGGCGTTGTGGCGCTCGTAGGCGCTCGCGAAGGGATTGGCGGGCGCGATCGGCACCGGGCCGAATTCGGACACGCCGAAGCCCTTGTCGATGTGTTGAACATACGCCGGCTCGTCGATGAGATGCTGCAATGCTTGGCGTAGGTAGAGCTGGTTCACCAGCGGCGCGATCGCTCGATTGGCGAAATTGAAGGCCAGGTAGGAGAACTGCAGGATGTGCCAGGGCTGAAACGCATATCCCAAGCGGGTCAGCTCGGATCGCTGGCTGAGGTCCTGGAGCGGAAGGTAGCCGTAGTCGATCTGGCCGGCGCGAAGTGCGTCGAACTCCGCGGTGTCCGATGTGAACGCCACCAGGTCCAGGCGGCTGATGCGGGGGCGCGGGCTCCCCGAATAGCTGCGGTTGGGGACCAGCACCGCGTCCTGCGTCGTGGGGTTGTATCCGCTCACGCGGAAGGGCCCGTCGACGACTTGCCAGATCGGGTTGGAGGCGTAGGTGCTGGTGGTCGACGCCTGGGCGTTGAGGAACTTGTAGACCGCACGGGCACCGGCGGGGGTGGTGTCGTAGTTGCCCACCCGGCCTGCCGCCGAGGTCTTGTCCCAGGCCTGCTGCGGCAGCGGCGTGATCTGGCTGAGCTCATTGTAGAGAAGCCAGTAGCGACTGTACGTGCGGTTGAGCGTCAGCGTCACGGTGCTGGGGTTGGTCGCGCGGTAGTTCACAACGTTGTCGGGGAAGGCACCCGGGACGTAGGAGCACCAGTTGGCCTTCTCCGCCTTGAGCACATTGAGCCAGAAGATCACGTCGCGCGCCGTCACCGGTTGGCCGTCGGACCAGCGGTACGACTTGAGCCGAATCGTCACCACCCGACCGTTGTGGCTGAACTGGGGCAGCTGCGCCAGGCTCAGCTGCGGGTTGACCTTGGCGACCCCGTTGTCACCGTACCAGTACAGCGGCCGATACATAAGGTACTGGAAGTTCTCGCCGTTCTCGCTGGAGCAGTTGGCGGCCGAGACCAGCGGGAAGATGTAGTTGATCCCGGTGGCGGGGGGCATGGCGAAGCTCACCGTGCCCCCGCTGCTGGCGGGTGCCGCGGTCGCGGCGGCGCTGCCGCAGGCGGCCAAGAGCAGGCCCCCGAGGGCCACGCCGATCAGGCGCGAGAGCGGGCGGGCACGCCGCCCTGACACGAGCTCGGCTATTCTCACCCCGCCTCCTCCCACCTCTGAGTACCCGAATCCGTCCCGCGAGCGCCGCGTCTCCAAGACGGCAGGCCTGCGACCGAAACCCAATCGTCTCAGTATACACAGCATGCTGCTTGAGGACAAGGCGGAACGGTGGCCGGCGGGGGCGGCCGGATCGGGGCCTCGGCGAGATTGCCACGACCCGGGAGATCGGGGCGACCTACGGAGCCGGGTCCGACCTCCAAGGCCCGCCCGCCCCTGGGAGCGGCTCTGCCGCAGCGGCAGCGTGTCCTCGGCGCCCGGAGCGGATGTGACAGCCTGATGGCGCAGGCAGTCAGACCCGGCCTCGGGTGCCATCCTCCCAGCAGGATCGAGACAGCGCCGGAGGGATATCGGTGGGCGAGCGCCCGAAGTTGACCACGCCCGCCGCCCGCGCACACCACCCCAGGCGGGCGTCGGCTCTCTGGGGAGCGTGTCTGCTCGTCGCCCTCGTGCCGATCCCGCGCTGGCTCTCGCCCCTAGCCGCTCCGCCCGCCGCGGCCGTCCCGAGTCGCTCTGCCAGCAGCGTGATCCGGCTGACGGTGGGGCCGGCGGGCCGCTTCCGCCGAATCGCGACGGCGGTCATGGTCGCCGACCGGAACCCCTCCGCTGGAGCGTACTACGACATCGAGGTTGCTCCCGGGACCTACTCCAACGACTTTCCGGACGTCACCCGCCCGATGACGATCGAGGTTGCCCCCGGGCACCCGGGAGCGAGGGCCCGTCTGGTCGCCACCCTGCCCCTTCCCAATCAGAAGGGGATCATCCTCACCACCGCAAGCCTGACGGTAGACGGCCTTGAGTTCGAGGGTGCCCACATCGCCGACGCGCTGGGCGGAAACGGCGCCGGCATCCGCGACCAGAACGCTGGTCCGTCAGCCCACCTGATCGTCGATCACAGCAGCTTTGTCGACAATCAGGAGGGCATCCTTCAGGGCGAGGACTTCCAGGAGCGGATCGAGATCCTCAACTCGCGGTTCACCAACAACGGCAACCCTGCGCCCGCCTTCTGGCAGCACGCGATCTACGTCAACCACGCGGCCAGCTTGCTGGTCGACCACAGCCTGGTCTGCGGGCAGCTGATTGGCCACGACATCAAGAGCCGTGCCGAGGTCACGACGGTCGCCAACAGCCGCCTCTACATCGGGGCCGCCGACCCCGCCGCGGGCTGCCGCGCCGGCTCGGCCAGCTATGGCATCGACGCACCCAACGGCGGCCAACTCACGATCCGCTCCGACCAGCTGATCCAGGGGCCGCGGACCGGGAACTCCAGCATGGTCGCGTACGGCGAGGAGGGAGTCCGATACGCCGCTGATCGCATCGTCGTATCCCACACCGACTTCAGCAACACGGCCCCCGCTGCGATCGGCATCTTCGACCCCCACCGCATCGCGGTCGAGCTCAGCCGCGACCGGTTCACCGGCGTCCCGACCGAGGTCAGCCCCTCGGGCTGACCGGTCGGCGCTGAACTGAACGGGGGCGCGCGGGCGTCTCCGGCAGCCCCACCATGGCCGATGGTTGCGACCATGCCGCAGGCGCGGACCGGACCGGCCGCGCGCTCGGGACGCGGAGCTCACCGAGACGGGCCCGCCCAGCCGGGACCGCCGGGCGGAGGCGGGGCTGGGCCCGGATCGGTGCGGGCAGGGGCTACGATGCCTCCCGCCCGGCCGCAGGGCCACGCCGCCAGGGCTCAGCCGGCCTCGGCGAAGGCGTCCGTGAACTGGCTCTGATAGAGGTCGTGATAGACCGCGCCGCGGGCCAGCAAGTCGGCGTGATTCCCTTGCTCGACGATCCGTCCGCGATCCATGACTATGATGGTGTCGGCCCCCCGGATGGTGGACAGGCGATGGGCGATGACGAAGCTGGTGCGTCCCTGCCGCAGCCGGGTCATCGCCTCCTGGATCAGCACCTCGGTGCGGGTGTCCACATTGCTGGTCGCCTCGTCCAGGATCAGGATGGTAGGGTCGGCCAGGAAGGCACGCGCGATCGTCAGCAGCTGCCGCTGCCCCGCGGAGATGTTGGTCGCGTCCGGGTCCAGCACTGTGTCATATCCCTGGGGCAGGGTGCGGACGAAGCCATCGACGTGAGCGGCCCGCGCCGCCGCCAGGATCGCCGCCTGGTCGGAGCCCTCGCGCCCGTAGGCGATGTTGTCGCGAATCGAGCCCGCGAACAGCCAGGTGTCCTGCAGCACCATCCCGAACCGCTGCCGCACCTCTGCCCGGGTCAGCTCGCGGGCGTCGGTCCCGTCGAGCAGGATCCGGCCGCCATCGATGTCGTAGAAGCGCATCAGCAGGTTCACCAGCGTGGTCTTGCCCGCCCCGGTCGGGCCCACGATCGCGATCGTCTGCCCCGGCTCCACCGTCAGGCTGAAGTCGGTGATGAGGGGCTCATCGGGACGGTAGCTGAAGCTCACATGCTCCAGCGCCACCCGCCCCACCGCCTCGCGCACCGTCCCCGACGCGACCGGGTCGGCGACCTCCTCGGGAGCGTCGAGGAACTCGAACACGCGCTCCGCCGAGGCGAGGCCGGATTGGAGCAGGTTCATCTGGCTCGCGATCTGGGTGATGGGCATCGTGAACTGGCGGGAGTACTGGATGAACGCCTGGACGCCCCCCAGCGAGATCGCTCCCGATACCACCTGATAGCCCCCGATCGCGGCGATCAGCACGTAGTTGAGGTTGGCCAGCGACTGGATCGCGGGCTGGATGATCCCACTCAGAAACTGGGCTCGGAAGCTGGCCTGGTACAGCTCCTGGTTCTGCCGGCGAAACTCGCTGATCACCGCCTGACGCTGCCCGAACACTTGGACCAGGGCGTGGCCGGTGTGGGTTCCTTCGACGTGTCCGTTAAGGCTGCCGGTGCGCGCCCACTGGGTCACGAAGTGGCGCTGTGACCGGCGCGCGATCAGCAGCGTCACCGCTATGGAGAGCGGGACCGTGACCAGCGCGATCACGGACAGGAGCGGGCTGATCGTGAACATGAGGACCACCACTCCGAGGATGGTCAGGACAGAGGTGACCAGCTGGCTCAGCCCCTGCTGCACGGTGGTGGTGAGGTTGTCAATGTCGTTGGTGACCCGGCTGAGAATGTCGCCGTGGGCGTGACTGTCGAAGTAGCGGAGCGGCAGTCGGGCCAGCTTGCCCTCGACGTCGCGGCGGAGACGGTACATGGTCCGCTGCGCGACCCCCGCCATGACGTAGGTCTGTCCCCAGGCGAGCACCGCGCCGAGCAGGTAGACCAGAGCCGCCAGGCCTAAGGTGGTGCCGAGCTGGCCGAACCGGATTCCAACCCCGGGGGTGACCGGCATGCCCGCCACCAGACCGGCGAGCTGTCGCTCGTGGTGGGCCCGTAGCATCGCGATCGCCTGAGGCTGGCTGATGCCGGAGGGCAGCCGCTTGCCGATCAGTCCGCCGAAGATCACGTTGGTCGCATCACCGAGGAGCTTGGGACCGAGCACGGTGAAGCCCACCGACGACGATCCCAGCAGGAGAACCAGCCACAGCCGGCCCCGCTCGGGCCGCAGCCGCCGCAAGAGACCGCCGAGCGAGCGCCTCAGATCCTGTGACGCCTGGGGCGCCACCAGGGCGCCGGCGCGGGCGCCGCCGAAGCCACCGGCCCCTCGGCCGATCACGCGACCGCCCCCGCCCCCAGCTGGGAGGCCACGATCTCCCGGTAGGGTGGGCAGCTGACCAGGAGATCGGCATGCGAGCCCGCCCCGGCGATGACGCCGTCGTCCATAACCAGGATCCGATCCGCGCCCAGGATCGTGCTCACCCGCTGGCTGACGATCACCATGGTGGCGCCACGGGCCTCCTGGCGCAGGGCGGCGCGCACCCGGGCGTCGGTGGCGGCGTCGAGGGCCGAGAAACAGTCGTCGAGGAGGTAGATCCGAGGGCGTTTCAGCACCGCCCGCGCGATCGACAGCCGCTGCCGCTGCCCTCCCGACACATTGGTGCCGCCCTGGTCGACCACCGCCTCCAACCCCCCCGGCATGGCTGCCACGAAGGCGTGCGCCTGGGCCACGTCCAGCGCCCGCCAGAGCTCCTCATCCGGAGCGTTGGGCCGCCCCATCCGCAGATTGCTTGCCACCGTCCCCTGGAACAGGTAGGCGGTCTGCGGGACCAGCCCGATCCCGGCCCAGAGCTCCTCCAGGGCGCGTTCGCGGACGTCGACCCCGTCCACCAGCACGGCGCCCTGAGTGGGGTCGTAGTACCGCGCCAGCAGGCCGAGCAGCGTGGTCTTGCCAGCCCCGGTGCCACCGATGATCGCGGTGGTCTGCCCCGGCGGGAGCACCACCGAGAGGTCGGTGAGCACGGCGCGGTCGCCGCCCGGGTAGCCGAAGCTGACCCCGCGGAGCTCGACCTCCCCGGGCTCGGAATCCGGCCGGACCGGGGCGGGGGGGTCAGTGATCGACGGCGTCACCTGGAGGACCGCCGTGATTCGCTCGGCGCTGGCCATCGCGCGGGGCAGCAAAAGGGCGATCATCACGGCCATCATCACGGCGAAGAGGATCTGGGTGATGTACTGCAGAAAGGCGGTGAGATTGCCGATCGGCAGGCTGCCGCCGCCGACCAGGTGGCCACCGAACCAGAGCACCGCGACGCTGGAGAGGTTCATGATCGTGAGCAGCGCGGGCAGCGCCAGCGCGAAGAATCGGTTGACCCGCAGCGCGGTGGCGGTGAGGTCCTGGTTGGCGTCGGCGAAGCGATGCTCTTCATAGTCGACGCGTCCGAACGCCCGCACCACCCGGACCCCGGTGATCTGCTCCAGCAGGACTCGATTGATTCGATCGATCTTGGGCTGCATCCGGCGGAACAGCGGCACCGCCAGCCAGAGCAGACTGCCGATCACCACCGCCATCAGCGGCACGATCACGACCAGCAGCAGGGCCAGCGTGGCGCCCTCGGTGATCGCCATGATCACCCCCCCCACGCTCATGATCGGGGCGATCACCATGATCGTGAGTGCCACCTGGAGGAAGAGCTGGAGCTGCTGGACATCGTTGGTGTTGCGCGTGATCAGAGAGGCGGTTCCGAACTGGTTCATCTCGCGTGCCGAGAGCCGCTGGACCTGCTCGAACACGCCGCTGCGGACATCGCGGCCCACCCCCATCGCAATGCGCGACGCCCAGTAGACGGCCACGATGGAGACGATCGCGACCACGATGGTGAGCCCGAGCATCACTCCACCCACGGCCCAGATGTAGCTGATGTTCCCGGTGACCACACCGTGGTTGATGATGTCGGCGTTGAGAGTTGGCAGGTAGAGGTTGGCTGCTGTCTGCACCGTCAGCAGCCCCACCACCAACCCCACCGGCCGACGGTAGGGACGCAACTGCCGGCGCAGCAGCCGGATTAGCACCGGGCTCCCGCCAGGATCCCCACACGCGGGCTGCGGCGCGGCAGCACTGAGGGTGCCCGGGCGGCAGGCAGACCGCGATCAGCGACCGGGACCACAGCGCGCCTGCCACGGGGCGGGGACGCGAGCGGTGCCGTCCGGCGCGCGGGCGGCGGCATGGCCCGGATTATAGACGCCGCGCGGGGCGGGCGAGCAGGTCGGGACGGCTGACCGGGGCGAGGCCTCATCCGGTGTTCTGGAGCCCCGCGGCGACGCCATTGACGGTGAGCAGCACCCGCTCGAGCAAGCGAGCGGCGCGGTCGCTGTCCCCCGGGGGACAGGCACGCAGCTCGCGAAGGAAGCGCAGCTGCAGGAAGGAGAGCGCGTCCACGTACGGATTGCGCAGGGCCACTGCGCGGCCCAGCACGGGGCGCCCCGCGAGCAGGTGGCGATGACCGGTCGCCTGCAGGAGCTGGCGTCGGGCGCGCCGGTACTCCTCGCGGATCCGGGTCACGAACCCCTCCTGGTGGCCCAGCTCCAAGTAGAGGCCGGCGATCATGGGATCCGCCTTGGCCAGGCTCATCTCCACGTTCTCCAGCAGGGTGCTGAAGAACGGCCAATCGCGGTTCATCGCTGCCAACCGATCGGGGCCGTGGCGCTGCGCCACCGCCTCCAGTCCCGAGCCGACCCCGAACCATCCGGGCAGGTTGCAGCGCGTCTGCGCCCAGGCGAACGCCCAGGGGATTGCGCGCAGCCCGGCCAGCCCTGGCGCCCGCCCCCGGCGGGCGGGGCGCGATCCCAGGTGGAGGCGACCGATCTCGTCGAGCGGGCTGACGGCCGTGAAGAACTCGGCAAACCCGGGCTGACCCACCAGCTCCAGGTAAGCCCCCTCGGATACCTGCGCCATCAGATCGGCCTCATCCTGGAAGCGGGCGGCCTCGTCGCGAAGCGCCGCCTCCCGTGCCGTGGTCGAGGCGGTCAGAATCGCGCTGGTGACCTGTTCCAGATGGCGAAGGGCGATCGCCGGATGAGCGTAGCGGGCGAAGATCACCTCGCCCTGCTCGGTGACCTTGAAGCGGCCGTCGACGGATCCAGCGGCCTGCCCGCTGATGGCCCGGCCCGCCGGCCCCCCCCCGCGGCCGACCGGGCCGCCCCGACCATGGAAGAGGGTGAGAGTGATCCGCTCGCCACGAGCCCACCGAGTCAGCGCAGCCTGCGCCCGATGGAGCGCGAGGTTGGCGGCGAGAACGCCCACGTCCTTGGCGGAATCGGAGTACCCTAACATGACCTCGAGCCGACGACCACCGCGTTCGAGCCATTCACGCCAGCCGGGCTGGTGGAGCAGCTGCTGCAGCACCCGCGGCGCCCCATCCAGGTCGTGGCGTGACTCGAAGAGCGGCACCACGTCGAGCTGGAGCGGTCGGTCGGGAACCGCCAGGCGGGCGAGCGCCCGCACCGCCAGCACATCGGCGGCGCCGTGGGTGAAGCTGACCACGTAGCGGCGGCAGACGCCTGGTCCCCAGCGGCCCTGTAGGTCGGCGATCACGCGCAGGGTGGCGACCAGCTCGCGCGCCCGTGACGACCCCGCCGCCATCGGCGCCGGCCAGCCGTCACGGGCCAGCCGGTCGAGCAGGTCGGCATCGGCCTCCGACCCCGGGTACAGCTCACGACAGACATCCCGGTGCACCTCGGCATGCTGACGCACCTCCAACTCGGCGAAGGTGAACCCGAATGTCTCCGTCTGCCAGACGAGGTCTTGAAGTTCACCGTAGGCGAGCCGGGCGGCCCCCGCCGATACCAGGGACGCCTGCAGCTCGCGCAGATCGCGCAGCAACTGGTCGGCGTCCGCGTAGGCGTGCGCCTGCTCGCGGCGGGTCGCCGCCAGCCGCTCCGCAACCAGAAGCAGGCGCTGCCGGTGGGGCTCGTCCGGGGCACGGGTGCGGATGGAGGTCGCCGCTCGGGGATAGGCGCCAGCGTCTCGTGCGAGCCCGGCGAGAAGCGCCGCTGATGGAGGCGTGCTCGCCGCCGAGACGGTGAGGCTGCGCCCGATGCGGCGAGCAGACCCCTCCAGCGCGCGCAGAGCATGGTCCGCGTGGACCTGCGCCGCCGCGCGGGTGACCTGGCTGGTGACGGCGGGGTTGCCATCTCGGTCGGCACCAACCCAGCTGCCCCAGCGCAGGAACGCCCGCGCGGCAGGCGGATCCACGCCGCTCCGCTGCGGTCCGATCAGCGCCCGGTCCAATTCGCGGTAGAGCCTCGGTGCCAGGAGGAAGAGGGTGTCGTCGAAGACGGTCATCACGGTGCGGACCTCGTCCCCGGGAGTGGGACGGGTCCGGCGCAGCTGGGCCGTGCGCCACAGGATCGCCACCTGCTCGAGCAGGCCACGCTCGGAGTCGGCACGATCGCCCCCCGCCGTCACCGGCGCATCCAGTCGGTCCATCGCCTGCGCGATCCGGGCGAGGGTGTCGATGACGGCGCGGCGGCGGGCCTCGGTGGGATGCGCGGTCAGGACCGGGTGGACGTCGAGCCGCGCCAACAGCTGCGCAAGCTCAGCGGCGGCGGGACCGGAGCGGAGCATCTGCACGGTGGTTGCGAGCGAGTCAGGGATCACCCCACGCGATCCCTGACGCCGGCCGAGAGTGCGGGCGCGGTGGCGCTCCTCGGCGAGGTTCACGAGCTGAAAGTAGACGGTGAAGGCCCGGGCCACCCGCTCCGCCTGGTCCGATCGCAGCCCCTCGACCAGAGCCGACATCCGCGCTTGCATCACGGCTGCCGAATGGCCGCGGCGACGGCGGAGGGCGATCGCGGAGCGGCGGACCCGCTCCACCGTGTCCAGCAGGGGCGGCGACTCCTCGTGCAGCACAGCTCCCAGGGCGGACGTCAGACGACGGACGTCCCGGCGCAGCGGCGCGGGGGCCGCCGCGCGGTCCGGGCGGGAGGCCTCCGGGTCCACCGCCCCATCGTAGAGGCGAGCGTGGGGCGCCGGATCGGGGTCCCGTCCTACCCGCCACCTCCGGAGGTGGGCGCGCCGTACCAGGCATGCGCGAGCCCCTCGCCATGGCTCTGGCGCGGACCGGTGGGCCGGTCGGTCGAGTACAACGGCTGGCCACCGTATTCGACCTGGCGACAGGTGGGCCGGGAGCAGAGGCCGAAGCTGCCGAGCAGCGGGCGAGGGCCGGTGGATCCGCTCTCGCTGAGTCAGCCGCGGGGACCAAGCGTGGGTGCACCCGATGCTGCCGGCGATCCGGGCGGGACGCTCGACGGTCAACCGGCACACCGTGCGTCCGGCGCCGTTCGGACCGCCCCTACCGGGGGCTTCGTCCCACCGGGCGGGTCGCCCGGGCAGCAGGATAGTCCCGGTCCCGATGACCAGCATCGGCGACCCGCGGACTTCCCGACTGCTTTGGGGTCACCGGCTGCCGCGCGTGGGGCAACCGTCCCCCGATCGGGGAACTAGCCCGCGCCGGCTCCCGCCTTCACAGCTCCCTAGCCTGAGGAGGGTGGTCGCTCCAGGGTCGGGATGGGGCGTCGCCTCGGGACGGGCCCGCAATCGCGAGGCCCGTGTCGAGGTCGAAGAACTGGAGACTGCCCCCGTCCACCGCCAGCGGGACTGTCTCCCCGACCCGGATCGGAATCCGGGGAGAGATCCGGGCGACCCCGAGCCCGCGACCGGCGTGACCGCCGCCGACGGGAGCCAGCGAGGCAGCGGCCACCGCCTCGGTCCGTACCGCCTGGGCATCGAGTCGGAAGTGGACCATCACCTCGGACCCCAGCGACTCGAGCAGCTCGATCTCGGCCTCCAGCGTGCCGGTGTCCCCCGGACTCTCGCGCGCCACCGTGAGATGCTCCGGGCGAATCCCAACCCCCAGCGTGCGACCGACATACCCGGCGAGTGCGGGCCGTGCCGTCAGCTGGACTGCCGGGAGCATCAACCTGTGCTCCCCGAGCAGCACCGCGAGCCGGCCGTCCCGGGCCTCGACCCGGGCCTCGTATAGGTTCATGGCCGGTGACCCGATGAAGGACGCGACGAAGAGGTTGGCCGGGTGGTCGTAAAGCACCTGAGGCGCGGCGCACTGTTGCAGGACACCCGTGGAGATGACCGCCACCCGGTCGCCCATCGTCATTGCTTCAGTCTGGTCGTGGGTGACGTAAAGGGTGGCCACCCCGAGTCGCCGCTGGATGCGCGACACCTCGGCCCGCATCTGCACCCGCAGCTTGGCATCGAGACTCGACAGCGGCTCATCCATAAGAAACGCTGCCGGCTCGCGCACCAGCGCCCGTCCCATCGCGACCCGCTGCCGCTGGCCGCCGGAGAGGTTGGCGGGCTTCACCTTCAGGAGCTCGCCCAGCCCGAGGATCTCGGCCGCCTCCGCAACCCGGCGGTCCGCCTCGACTCGGGGCACGTGGCGCAGCTTCAGCGAGAAGCCGATGTTCTCCGCCACCGTCATGTGGGGATAGAGAGCGTAGTTCTGGAAGACCATCGCGACGTCGCGCTCCTTGGGACTGAGGTCGTTGACAACCCGCTTGCCGATGCGCACGGTGCCGCCACTGATCTCCTCGAGCCCGGCGACCATCCGCAGGGCGGTGGTCTTGCCGCACCCGGACGGTCCCACCAGGACCATGAACTCCCCATCCGCGACGTCCAGGCTGAGGTCGGACACCGCCTGGGTATGGTTGGGGTACACCTTGGTCACCCCCTCCAGCTGGATCGTGGCCATACCCGCGCTGCCTCCTTTCTCAGCCAGCCCTTAGGGCCGCCGGTGGACAGGCCGGAGACGATCCGCCGCGGGGCGAGCCGCACCAACAGGGCGACGGGGATGGTCGTGATCACCACCGCCGCGTCGAAGCGATTGTAGGACCCTCGGAATCGACTCTGCCGATCCGGTCGTGGAGCCGGGCGGAGCCAGCCCGCAGCCTCTGGGACCGGGCTACCAGCTCGGCCCGGAGCTGGCCCCAGCGCGCAGGCTGGGCGTGACCACGTACCAGTTGTCATCGAACCCCTGGCCGTTTGCTTGGCGCGGGCCGGTGTCCTGGTCGCTGGTGTAGAGGGGATGCCCGCGGTACTCGACCTGGTGCCCGTTGGGCCCTGCGACCACACTGAAGCTCCGGGGCGGCTCGCCCCCTGGGATGGCGATCCGGTCGCCGCGCGTGAGCACGGGTCCCCACGCTAGACGGCAGCCCACCGTGCAGGCGATCTGGTGAGGCCCGTCATCGGCGAACCAGTAGAGCGTCCGCCCAGCGCCGTCGGTGAAGACGGTCTCGGGGACGCCATAGACGCTGACACGTGCGGTCCGGATCACCGCGACTCGCGGGCTCCGGGTGGCGGCGATGGCGGAGGCCGGTGCCCCACTTGTCGGGAGCGGATGCGCCAGTCCGCAGGCAGCCAGCGTCAGCGCCGCGGCCGCCCCCGTGAGTCCGAGCCCCACAAAGCCGCCCGATCGCGCCAGTAGGTTCAGCCGCGGCCATGCGCCACCACCTCGTCGCATTCCCCCGATCCTAGCGGCGTCGATGGCGGGGCGTCTTCACGTGCCCTTAACCTTTGCGCGCAGCTGCGGGCGGCGCCGCGCACACGCGGGATGCGCATCGGGGGAGCGTCCGCGGGTGCCGGGATTAATCGCTCCTTAAGCGCGCCTTAGCTCCGCCTTAGCCATCCGTCGCTAGCCTTCCGAGCGAGGAGTCCGACCACTGTGGCCGATTCTCCGCCAGCCCATCCCGACCCGACGAGGGTGCCGCCGGTGACGGGGGTGTCAGACGATTACGGAAGGAGGAGTCCACCCGATGCGACAAGCGATCCGCACCCACCGCACGCTCTTCGGCGTCGCGGGCACGCTCACGGCCGCCGCCATCGCGGTCAGCGCGCTGGCGACAGTTTCCCACAGCGGCGGCACCGACAGGGCGATCCTCACATCACGAGCCCACGCCGCCAAGGTGCCGCTGATCGTCTACTCGGCGCAGGGCTACGACATGAATGTCGTCAAGGCCTTCCAACACGCGACCGGGATCCCCACCGAGCTCGTCTGCGACAGCACCGGCCCGCTGCTGGCCCGGATCTCGGCCCAGCGCAACAACCCTCAGTGGGGACTGCTTTGGGTGGACGGCAATCAGCCGTTCGCCGCCCTCGACCGGCAGGGCCTGATGCTGCGCGGATTCGAGCCGAGCGTCAGATGGAACGCCACCGCCGACAAGGTGATCCCCACCGACAAGAGCTTCGTACCGACCGGCATCACCATCGCCGCGACGCTCATCTACAACCGCAAGAAGGTGGCGGACCCACCCACAGACTTCCGCCAGCTGCTCTTGCCCAAGTACCGTGGACTCCTGGGCATGAACAACCCGTCGATCTCAGGCCCCACCTACCCCTACGTCTCGGGGCTGATGGCCTACCTCGGCAGTGTCACCCAGGGGGAGCGGTTCCTGCTCCGGCTCAAGGCGAACGGCCTGCACATCTTCCCCACCAACGGCAACACCCTGCATGCCCTTCAGATCGGCCAGATTGGGATGGCCACCATTCAGAGCTCCGCGATCATCGGGGCGATTGAGCAGAACCCCGGCTGGGGGATCAGTTTCTTCAAGGGGGTGACGCTGCTGCCCGGCAACATCGGGATCGACCCCAAGGCGCCTGCGGCCGAGGTGGCCGAAGCCAAGCGCTTCGCCGAGTACGTGCTCTCGCCCGCCGGCCAGCACCAGATGCTGATCGGCGACCCCCATGGCGACTCCAACTTCTGGCCAGTGCTGCAGGGCGAGAGCCCTCGGCCGGGCATGCCGCCCTTGAGCTCGGTGCCGTATCAGGTCACCAACCCATATCTCTGGGGTCCCCGCGAGTCGACGATCAACTCGTGGTTCACCACTCACATCGTTCAGTAGACAGAGGACGTGGTCATCGCCGACCGCCTCTCAGCCCGGTTGATCGGGGCGGTCACCCGCCCGGGGCGCCTCGGCGCTCTGGGCGGGCCCGCCCTGTGGGCCCTCTTCTTTCTCATCCTGCTGGTCCCGATCGGGCTCTTTCTGCTGGTCGCCGTCTCGCCCGCGATCGTCGGCCAGGGGCACGCGTGGCTCACCTTCGCCAACTTCGCCACCGCGCTCCAGGGGCAGACCCTGCAGGGGCTGGTCGACTCGCTGGTGGTCTCGACCACCACCGCGGTCATCTCGGTGGCGATCGCGCTCGGGCTCGCCTGGCTGGTGCAGCGAACGACCATCCCCGGGCGCGGGCTGTGGACGCTGCTGGTCTGGGTGGTGCTGCTCACGCCGTCGTTCCTCATCTCTCTCGGCTGGGAGCGCCTGCTCGAGCCGGACGGGATCCTGGTCCACCTTGGGGTTCCGACCACGGGGATCGCCAACGTGTTCTTTGGACCGGTGGGGGTCGTTTTCGTGCTCACCACCAAGGGAGTGCCTTTCGCGTACTTCGCCATCTCGGCCGCGCTCGGGGCCCTGGGACGAGAGTTCGAGGATGCCGCCCGGACCCACGGAGCCGGCCGCTGGGCCGCGCTGCGAATGGTGCTGCCGATCCTGGCTCCGGCCTTCTGGTCGGCGCTGGCGATCGTCTTCGCCGAGACGATCAGCGACTTCGGCGTCGCCACCACCATCGCCGCCACCGCCAACTTTCCGATCGCCACCCAGACGCTCTTCAATGCGGTCGACAACTTCCCGGCCAACTTCCCGGTTGCCGCAGCGGTGGGCTGGCTCTTGGTTGGCAGCGTGGGGCTCGCACTGGTCGCCCAGTCGCGTGCGCTCCGAGGACGCTCCTACCAGGTGCTCAGCGGCCGAACGCGGCCCAGCGTGCGGGTTCGGCTGGGCGGGCGAAGCCGAGTCCTGGCGCTCGCGGCCATGGGCGTGTTCTTCGGCCTCAGCCTCGGGGTTCCCTTCGCCGGGGCGCTGAGCGCGTCCTTGGTCAAGCCCACGGCGAGCACCATCACCTGGCACAGCCTCACGCTTGCCAACTATGCGACCGTGCTTCACCACCCCACCGTGCTGGGTCCGCTGGGGCTATCCGCGGCGCTCGCCTGCGTGGCCGCCACGGTGGCGGTGGTGGTCGGGGTGATCGTCGCGCGCACCCTCACCCGGCGGCGGGCGGGCCCGTCGGCTCGCGTGCTCGACCTGCTCCTGCTGGCGACCGTCGGCCTCCCCGGGATCGTGCTCGGGGCCGGGTACATCTTCGCGTACAATCTGCCCTGGCTCAATGACATCGGGATCCACCTGTACGGCACCCTGATTCTGCTCGACATGGCCTATCTGGCGAACACGGTCCCGTCGACCACGCGGCTGCTGGTGGGGCCGATGGCCCAGGTTCAGTTCGGGCTGCACGATGCCGCCCGCGTCCACGGGAGCGGCGGCCTGCGCGCCTGGCGCACCACCGTGGTTCCGCTGCTGTCGCGCAGCCTGCTCTGGGCCTGGCTCTTTGGGTTCACTGGGATCCTCTTCGAGCTGCCGATCTCCCAGCTCCTCTACCCGCCGGGGCAGGAGACGCTGGCGGTGGCGATCAATGCCGCCTTCGCCAACTACTCCTATGCGCCGGGCACGACCCTGATGGTGGTGTCGGTGGGGTTCGCGGTGATCGTGGTCGGCGTCGTCCTCCTCGTCTTCCGGATCGGCGCGCCGCGCGGGTGGCAGCGGGTGGGGAGCGCACGGTGATCGGACAGGGCCGCCGGATCTCGAGCGCAGACCGCAGCGGGGCGCCGGCGGTCGAGATCGAGGACGTCGTCAAGCTGTATGCGGGTCCCCCCGCGGCCCTCGACCACGTCAGCCTCAACTGCGCTCCCGGTCGCTTCGTCGTCCTGCTGGGTCCCTCGGGGTCGGGCAAGACAACCCTGCTCCGGAGCGTGGCGGGGATCGAGCGCATCACCGCCGGTCGGATCCAGGTGGGTGGCACTCTGGTGGCGGATGGGCGTCTCCACCTCCCACCGGAGCGGCGCGACCTGGCGATGGTGTTTCAGGACTACGCCCTCTGGCCCCACATGACCACGGCCCAGAACGTCGCCTACGCGCTCCGCCGCCGCCATCTCGAGTCCGATCAGGCGCGTCGCCGCACCGCAGCGATGCTGGAGCGGGTCGGACTGGGCGGGCTCGCGCACCGCTACCCCAGCGAGCTCTCAGGCGGCGAGCAGCAGCGGGTGGCGCTGGCCCGGGCGCTCGTGGCCAACACCGGCCTGCTGCTCTTCGACGAGCCTCTCTCCAACCTCGACGCCGACCTCCGCGAGCGATTGCGGGTGGAGATCGCCACCTTGGTGAGGGAGTTCGGCCCCACCGTGCTCTATATCACCCATGACCAATCCGAGGCCTTCGCCCTCGCCGACGAGATCGGGATCCTCCAGGGAGGGCGTCTGGTCCAGCTGGGGACCCCCGAGATCATCTACCGCGACCCCGGCAGCGCCTTCGTCGCCCGCTTCACCGGGCTCGCCGGCGAGATCCCGGTCCACGCCGGGGCTGCGGCCGCCAATGGCCTGGTGTCGGTGGCCGTGGCCGGGACAACCCTGCCCGCCCGGATGCCTCACCCGCTGCCGGTGGGCGCACCGGCGCAGATGATGGTGCGCCCCTCGGCGGGATCCCTCTGCTCCCCCTCCAGCACAATGACTCACCTTCAGGGCCAGGTCCGCGACGTGGCCTTCCGAGGCCGCGGGTACGAGCATGTGGTCGACCTCGTCGACGGCTCCCGCCTCCACAGCCTCTTCTCCGAGGTCCGCTGGAGTCGCGGCGCCCATGTCGGCGTGGCCCTGGATCCCGAAGGGTGCCTCGTCCTGCGGGACGACCCGGTGGACCGGGATGTTCGGCCCCGGGCGTCCCGGGCGTTGGCCGCTCCGGCGAGCACGGTCGACGAGTCGGTCTTGGAGGTGATCCGGTGACCAGCACCCTGCTGCTTGTGCTCGCCGTCTTCGCGGCCTGCACGGTGGAGGCGGTCGAGGCGCTGACGATCGTGCTCGCCGCCGGGGTGACCCGAGGGTGGCGCTCCACCATCGAGGGCGCCGCAGCCGCGCTGCTGGTGCTGGCGGCGCTGGTGGCGGCCTTCGGTCCGGCCCTGATTCGCTACGTCCCCATCTCGGTGCTGCGGCTGGTGGTGGGCGGGCTTCTCCTCAGCCTGGGCCTGCAGTGGTTGCGCAAGGCGCTGCTGCGCGCCAGTGGCCTCAAGGCCAAGCACGACGAGGATGCGATCTATCGGCGTGAGGTGGCCCGGCTCTCCGGACTGCCGCGCCCAGCCGGGGGTCGCGATGCCACCGGATTCGTCATCAGCTTCAAGGGCGTCTTCCTGGAGGGGATGGAGGTGGTCCTCATCGTGCTGTCCCTCGGCCTCTCCTCGGGGCGGCTCGGCTACGCGGTCGCCGCCGCGGCCGCGGCGGTGGTGGTGGTCACGGCGGTGGGGCTGATGGTGGCGCGGCAGCTGGCGGAGGTGCCGGAGAACGCGATGAAGCTGGGGGTGGGCCTCATGCTGGTCAGCTTCGGCACCTTCTGGAGTGGGGAGGGGGCGGGGATCCGCTGGCCCCTGGCCGATGGCGCCATTCTCGGGCTGATCGCAACCTACGCCGTGGTCGCGTTCGTCGCAGTCCGATTCCTCCAACGTGGCCGCGTGGTCGCGCCTCCCAGCCCCGAGCCGGCATGACGGTGGCAGCCGCTCTGCGGGCGTTCGGACGATTCTGGTGGGACTTTCTGATCGGCGACACCCCCGAGCTCGCGGGAGGCACCCTGGTCGTCATCGTGATCGCCTGGGCGATCGCCCACGGCCCGGGGGCACTCGTCGTCTGCTTCCCGGCCGCGGTGGTGGTGCTGCTCGCGGCCAGCCTCTGGCGGGGGCGCCGCGGCTGATCCGCCACGCGGCCGGGCTCGGGTCGAGCCCGGGGTCAGCCCCGATGATGGAGAGGTGACCCGTCCGCCGGGAGCGTCTGCGGCACGCCGCCCCCTCCCTGCCTCCCTGCTGGACGCGCTGCGGGGGGAGGAGGTGGTGCTGGTGACGTCGCGGGACCACAGACGACAGGGCACGGTGCCGATGTGGTTCGCGATCGCGCCGCCCGGGGTGGTCTACCTCTTCACCCATGCTTTCTCCCGCAAGGTCGAGCGCTGGCGCCGCGATCCCTGGGTCCGGTTGTGCCCGCCCGCGGGGGCGCCGGCGGTGGAGGGCGAGGTCCACTTCGTCGAGAGCGCGGAGCTCGCCGAGGTCGCCGAGCTCGTGGTCGACCGCTGGGTTCTGGCGGGGGCGGTGACGCCCGCGGCCCTCCACCGCCTAGTTGGGGAGGGGACCCACGCCCTGGTCCGCGTCGAGGCGCTCCGCGGCGCCGCGCCTTCCGAATGACCCGAGGGGCTGAGGGAGGCGGCTCGGCGGGTCGAGTCGCCATCGATCGGCCACACGTCCGTGACCCGATCATCAGATCGCTCGGGGGGGTTCCTGCCTACGATGCCAGCAGCGATGTGACACCCACCGCTCGCCAGGAGACCTGGCCTCACTGTGGCTCCGCCCTCCCGCCGGCCTGATGAGCCCTCCAGCGCCGCCGGAACGCGGGCCGAGGCTCGAGCGCTGCGGTTGGTCGGGGACCCGGCGATCGCCGCACGGGTCGGTCGGGGGGCGGTCCGCGCCCCCGGCCCGGGCGTCGAGCCGCAGGGATCGGACCCGGTCCTGGCGGCGACGGTGCGTGCCATCCAGCGCTTCGGCTGGCAGTCAGCATCCCCGCACCCCCGACTGGGACCGGCGTCATCCCGCCGGGTCCCACGGGGCCGACCCGGCCGCGCGGCCCGCCTGGTCTACGGCGGGGGCCTATCGGCCCAGCAGGCCGCCGCGCGCCTGCGGGTCTCGCCCGCGGAGGTCGCCGCCTTGCTCGAGACCGCCAAGGGCGCGGTGCGTCCGCCAGGCGGCTCCGACCGCTGCACGCAGGTTCGCCGCGGGCTGCTCGAACCCGCCTCGGTCGCCACCGGGCCACGGTCGTCGCTGGTGGACGAGGTGCTGGAGCACCTGGACCGCTGTGCGGAGTGCGCCCGGGTTGCCGACGACCGGGCCTTCCTCCTGCGGTGTCTGGAGGTCGGCGCCCTCCTCTCCGACTATCAGGACTCGCCCACGCCAGCAGTCGACCCTGCCGTGGTCGAGGATCACCTCGGCGGGTGCGGCGCCTGCCGTCGCCGTCTGGTGGACCTCCAGGCCGCGGCGGCCACCTTGATGGAGTCGGGACCGGGCCTCTCGCTGGGGGTGGTTCCGCTGGCCGGAGCAGCCTGGATCTCGGCCCGCCGCCTGACCGGGCTGCGCCATCTCGCCCAGCTGGCTCCGGCCCACCTGGCCGGGGGCGCGGTGACGACCGCGCTAGCGGTGGCCACCGCGGCGACGGTTGCGCTGACGGCCGGGCCCACCTGGGCCGCGCCCGCCCGCCCGATCGGGGCGCCCGGAGGGCTTCCGGCGCCGCGGGCGAGCCCCACCGTGACCGTCACCCCGGCTCGGGTGACCCCTCGGCCGCGCGGATCACCGCACCCCAGCTCCGGTCGCCGACCGCGCCCGACGCCCACGCCGACCCATCAACCGCGCCACCCGATCGGGCCGGGGCGCCGGCTGCGGCGCCGGACCCCCGCCCCCCCGGCCCCGACGCGGGCGCCTTTGGTCGCGGTCGCGCCGGCCCGCCGCCACCCCCGGGGCACGGCGCCGTCAGCGGCACCCGCGATGCCCACGGTGGTCCCCTCGCGCCCCCCGACCGCGCGCGCTCCGCGCCCGCCGTCGGGGACGCCCCGCCCGCGGCACCAGCGTTACGCACGGCCCCCACGGCCGCCCGTCCCCCACCCGTCGGCGATGGCGACCCCCGCGGCTCCGGCGATCGCGGCCACCCCGACCGCTCCGTCGCCGTCGCCACCGGCGAGGGCGACCCCGACCGCTCCGTCTCCGTCGCCAGCGGCGCCCGCGACCCCGACCCGTCCCGGTCCGCCCTCGCCAACCGGCGTCCCGCTGCCCAC
>Ga0307374_10001967_pt1 | contig 37368 bp, 41 predicted proteins | sample OX3MG_FD_202532 | JGI IMG/M metagenome (GOLD analysis project Ga0307374, IMG submission 202532) | Soil microbial communities from Risofladan, Vaasa, Finland - OX-3 | ecosystem: Environmental > Terrestrial > Soil > Coastal area > Acid sulfate soil | place: Finland: Risofladan, Vaasa | collected... | reverse complement strand
CGAAAATCTGTGGACCCTGGCCGCCGCCCTGGGTCGGCAGAAAAAATCGGTTACCTTAGAGGAGAACGTCGCGTAACATGCATTACCAGCCGCCGCTTCAACCTTCAACTGTCAGCCGGACACCCTCAGCGCGATGAAATTATCAATTGTCATCATTTGTTGGAACGACCTGCGAGTAATCGGAAATTGTCTGCACTCGATCTACTCATCCGCCTGTTCTTCTGAATTTGAGGTCATTGTGTCGGACAACGGATCGACTGACGGTTCGGTTGATTTCATTCGTGAGAATTATCCAAACGCCCATGTTCTCCAGAACGGCGCAAACCTGGGATTTGCGAAAGGCAACAACGCTGGCATCCGAGAAAGCCACGGCCAATATGTATTGATATTGAATCCGGATACCATCGTCCACGAGAGCTCCCTGGACAAGCTTGTGGAGTTTGCGGATCGTCATCCGGAAGCAGGAGCTTTTGGGTGCCGAGTTTTGAACCCTGACGGATCGTATCAGGTATCCGCCCGGCTGTTCCCAACGATCTGGCGTTACTGGCTCGCTGCCTTGTACTTACGTCGCCTCGCTTCGATTTCGAATGTCTTTGCTGCTGATATGTACCCGGGTTGGCGTGGGGACACGGAACGCGCCGTGGATTGGCAATCCGGCTGCTGTGTCATGTTTCGCGGCGACCTCCTAAAGGAGCTAGGAGGATTCGACGAACAGTTCTTCTATCATTTTGAAGAGGTAGATCTGTGCCGCCGCGTGCGAAACGCTGGTTACTCGATCCTTTTTACCCCCGGCGCCACGATCACTCATCTGGGCGGCCAATCGGTTGGCCGCTTTCCCATTCAGTTTGCAATCGAGCGGTATCGTAGCCGCTACAAATACTTTTATAAACACTATGGAGCGCGCGGACTGCGTCACTGTCGGTGGTTCTCGCTAGTATCGATTCGCATTCGTCAGGCCGGTTATGGCTTGATCGGCTTCTTTAAGCCGAGCGTACCAATTCACAAACGATTGGAGATGTACCGAGCAGTTGCTCGATGGAATAAGGTTCTCGATCCAATTCGCTTTGTGGAGAGAGGCGAAGAGCCTGACTTGGATCATCAAACCGTGTTGCAACACTCCTAACGCTCTTCGAGTAGGTAAAGTTTCCCCCAAAACAATAATTGCTAAAACGAAAGGCTCGCTAAAATGATCTCCTCATTGGTAACTGGTGGTGCTGGATTCATTGGCTCGCATGTCGCCGATGAGCTGCTAAAGCTCGGACATTCGGTCGTGGTTCTTGACGATTTGAGCGGTGGCTTTGCCGACAACGTTCCGAGTGATTCGATTTTCTGCAAGGGCTCGATTCTGGATCACGAACTGATTGAACGCCTTTTCGAGCGCTACAACTTCACATACGTGTATCATCTGGCGGCATACGCGGCAGAAGGCTTGAGTCATTTCATCAAGCGATTCAACTATAATAATAATCTCATCGGCTCGGTTAACCTGATCAACGCTTCCGTGAATTATGGGGTGAAGTGCTTCATATTCACTTCGTCGATAGCGGTTTATGGCGCGGGACAATCCCCCATGAGTGAGGACATGATCCCTATGCCGGAGGATTCCTACGGAATTGCCAAACTTGCGGTGGAACGAGAGCTCAAGGTTTGCCATGAAATGTTTGGGCTCGATTACGTGATCTTTCGCCCCCATAACGTGTATGGTGAGCGACAAAACATAGGCGACCGTTACCGCAATGTTGTCGGGATTTTCATGAACCAGCTACTGAAAGGTGAGTCCATGACCGTCTTCGGTGACGGCTTGCAGCAGCGGGCTTTCACTCACATCAATGATGTGGCGCCGGTGATCGCGGCGTCGGTGGACTTTCCCGCGGCACGCAACCACATTTTTAATGTGGGTGCAGATGTGCCCTACACCGTGAATGAACTGGCGCTCGTCGTTGCCAATGCCATGGGCAAGGAGTGCAAGGTCGCACATCTCGACCCGCGAAATGAAGTAAAAATCGCCTTTTCCGATCACTCCCGTGCTGAACGCGTCTTCGGGCAGCGAGGCAAAACATCGCTGGACGCGGGGATTCGCGGAATGGCGGCATGGGTTGAGAAGCACGGTGCGCGCGAGAGTAGCGTTTTCGAAGATATCGAAATTGCAAAGAATCTCCCACTCAGCTGGGCGAGCGTCGCTCGCGTTCGCAGTTAAGCGACTGTTCTTGCGCCTGCGAAATGACGGTAAAGACCATCATGGAATCTGTGACGAGATAAAGATAGGGACTGATCGAAATGAATGACTACCTCTGCATTGCGCCCGACGTGAGGCTCGGAGAAAACGTAAAGCTATCGAAGTTCATCAACATGTACGGATGTGAAGTTGGCGATAACACTAAGGTCGGCGCGTTCGTCGAGATCCAGAAGAATGCCAGCATCGGCAGGAATTGCAAAATCTCCAGCCACACGTTCATTTGTGAAGGCGTCGCGATTGAGGATAACGTCTTCATCGGCCATTCCGTGACGTTCATCAACGACTCCTACCCGCGCGCGACAGCTCCTGGCGGGGAACTGCAAACTGAGAAAGACTGGAAGGTTGAGCCGACGCGCGTGAAATATGGCGCTTCGATCGGTTCTGGATCGACGATCTTGTCCAACGTAACGATCGGCGAAAACGCGATGGTCGGGGCTGGCAGTGTGGTCACCAGAGACGTTCCCGATGGCGCTATCGTGGCAGGGAACCCGGCGAAGGTGCTACGTTACCTCACGGCGGAATCAAGAATGCCGTAGGGCAGCACCGCGCAACATTCAGATCCGCTTCACGTTCCCTCCCCACCCAATAGCCACGGCAACTTATCTCCGAGACTGAACCATGTTCGAACTCGACAAATACGAAGGCACTTTACATACCGAGCGCCCACCATGCCCTATGAATCGGCATCGAATCTGAAAGAGATGTCCCTTCTCTACTGGGCAGAGCATTCCGTCGAATGCGCTGTGCCCGCCTGTTACCAGAGCTGTGATTTATACCAACCGCGCTCAGACGAGCGCTTCCGTCGTTTTGCTTTCGGCGCATATAAGAATCGGAATCTTACCTCCCTGCGCGGCTATGGAGTCGAAGTTTCCTTGAGGACGAAATACAAATTTAGAACCGAACAGAAGGGCCGTTTCAAGATACTCTGGAATCGAGGATTGAGCAATGACAAATAATGGAAAAATAGCGTTTCTGGATCTGGCAGGTCTTCACCAAGAACTTGAAGCCGAATTGGTTCCTCTCTTTCAAAATGCCCTCCGCACGGCTAGTTTTATTGGCGGACCCATGGTCGAGCAGTTCGAGACAAACTTCGCCGCCTTCTGCGATGCGCGCCATTGCGTCGGGGCTAGTAGCGGAACCGACGCGCTGCGCTTTGCGCTTATGGCGGCTGGTGTTCAGCCCGGGGAAGTGGTGATTACCGTGCCGAACACGTTCATCGCAACCACGGAAGCAATTGCCCAGGCTGGCGCGCGCGCCGAATTCATCGATATCGACGAGCGCACATATAACATGGACCCGGCGAAGCTTCAGGAATTCCTGGAAACGGAATGTTCCGTGGATCGAGAAACGGGCAAGCCGTTCCATCGACGACTGCAAAAGACGATCTCCGCGATCGTCCCCGTCCATCTGTACGGGCAAATGGCCGATATGGATCCGATCCTTGAGCTTGCGCGCCGCTACAACTTGATCGTTGTTGAAGACGCTTGCCAGGCTCACGGCGCCGAATATTTGTCGGCGAACGAAAATCGCTGGTGCAAGGCCGGCTCGATGGGACACGCCGCGGCATTCAGCTTTTACCCAGGGAAGAATCTCGGCGCCTGCGGCGAAGGCGGCGCTGTCACGACCAACGACGCGGAGATGGCGAGAAAAATCCGCATGCTGCGCGACCACGGCCAATCCAAAAAGTACTATCACGACATCGAAGGATATAACGGCCGTCTCGATTCGATTCAGGCGGGAATCCTGACAGTCAAGCTTCGACATCTGGCCGAATGGAATCGCAAGCGGCAGCGGGCCGCACAGCAATATAACGAGATGTTTTCATCCATCGAGGGCGTTTTGGTTCCCTTCGAACCGGAGTGGTCCCGCGCCGTCTACCACCTTTACGTCATTCGCGTGCAAGACCGCGCGACCTTGCAAAAACACGTTGCCGAAGCAAAGATCGACACCGGAATCCATTATCCGTTCCCGCTTCACCTTCAGAAGGCCTATGGGAACTTTGGATACAAGCCAGGGGATTTCCCGACCACCGAGAAAGTTGCTTCCGAAATCCTATCCTTGCCCATGTATCCACAGCTTTCTTCGGCCGACATCGGTAGAGTGGTTCAAAGCGTGACGGAATTTCTTGCAGCCGAGGGAATCGGAGCGACTCATTCGCAAGTAACCGGAGCGTAGTGCCACACGGCAACCGCTCCGATCAGCCACCAAGTTCTCTCCTCGATTCAGCCGCATACAATGGCAAAGCTAAGGCTTGATCGGCTTGTCAGCCTCCATCTGGTTCATCCGGCGCGTCAGGTGTTTTCGCCGCAGCGTCAGCGCCGGATTCCAATTCTGATGTACCACAGCATACAAGAGGGAAGCAGCGACCCTCGCCCGTATTACAACATCAATACATCTCCGGCCCAGTTTCGACAGCACATGAAATTCCTTCGGGACGAAGGATATCGTGCCGTGGACTTGGATGAAGGCGTCAAATCTCTCGAACAAGGAAAACACAACCCCAAGTACGTGGTAATCACCTTCGACGACGGATATCGAGATTTTTTCAACGAGGCCTATCCGGTGCTTGCGGAATTCGGGCATACAGCAGCACTTTTCGTCCCGTCTGGGTTGATCCAGGATCGCCGCGCACAATTTCTGGGAAGGGAGTGCCTGACCTGGAGCGAGGTGCGGGAACTCCACGCGCGGGGGATTCAGATTGGATCGCACTCTGTTACCCATCGGAAGTTGAAATATATGCGGGCAGCGCAGCTAGAAGAAGAAGTGGTGCACTCGAAAAATACGATCGAAGCTAAAATCGGACAGTCCGTGAAATCCTTCTCGTATCCATACGCGTTCCCAGAGACCGAGGTTGTGCTGGCGCGGACTCTGCGGGAGCTTCTGGAGAAGCATGGCTATGAGAACGGGGTCACGACGATTTTAGGGACAGTGACCCGTGCTTCTGATCGATTCTTTCTGCCGAGGCTGCCCGTGAATTCCTCGGATGACCTGACGCTGTTTCGCGCAAAACTTGAGGGAAGTTATGACTGGCTGCACGCCGCCCAGTACTTGACCAAGGCCATCAAGAGCATCTATCGCGGCCGAGCCATCCAGACCCCTGCACCGGAATCCGGGCGGTTGTAATGTGGACATCAGTGATCACCGCGGCGTACGCAGGTTTTGCGGGCCCGTCCGGCGCCGGAGGGGCCACCGCCTATTAAGTCCGGTCCTCACTTGGCGATACAAACCATGCGCTCCAAAATGATGAATCCTCGGACTGTTGCAAAGGCGTGCTTCGTCGCGTGCTTCGGAAATCTCCCGACGGACAGACCGATCAGGTTCCTTGAGAAGTTCTACTTAACGGTTGGAGTTCTCGAAGTGGTGCGTCCGCCGCGGCAATGGCAACCGCCTGACTCTGTTGGAGCCGTATTCGCCCGACCTCAGGTACACCCTCTACGGCCGAGTCCTCGAAGCCATCCGACTGGCAACCGCACCGTTCGACTACCTGGAGCTCGGCGTATATCAAGGGGAGTCCTTGCGTTGGCGGGCGAAGCAGGCACAGCATCCGGACTCCAAGCTCGTCGGGTTTGACTGTTTCACGGGCCTGCCCTCTGCATGGGAGGACAAGCCAGGGGGAATCTTTAGCACTGGAAGAAAGCCGCCGGAAATCCGGGATGTACGGTGCAGCTTCCGAGTCGGAATGTTTAGCGACACGCTCCCGCCGTTCATGCTCAGCTTTGACGCGAAAAGGCAGACGATTGTCCATATGGATGCGGATATCTATACATCCACTCTTTTCGTCCTGATAACAATTGCTCCGAAACTCAAGCCTGGCGACCTCCTGCTTGTCGACGAGTTCTGCACCCCAGCGCACGAGTTCAAGGCGTTTCGGGAATTTGCATCGCGCATGAACTTGAGGCACAGGTTGGTCGGAGCAGTCAACAGATTCACCCAAGTCTGCCTTCAAATAATTTAGTCTGTTGGTCGAGGTGCACGAAGAACGTGCATTGCAAGATGTGTTTATAGAGATCAGCAAACATGAGGTACCCGACAATCGCGAACCAGATGCCAAATTGAATTTCCGAGGGATAAAGGGTTCTGTCAAACGAACCCCATTCAATAAATGAAAAGCGTGTTCAGCGGACGCTCAAGTTCATCACGGGCCTTGAAGCCAAGATGAAGATTTTGGACATTGGCTGCCAGAGCGGCGACTTTTGTAATGACCTGCAGCGGTTAGGTCACGAACCCTACGGCATCGAAATCTCTTCGGAGTCAGTGGACGAGGCGCGGAGGAAGCACGCCCGAATTCCATTTGTCGTGGGAAATTGTGAGCAGGAGATTCCGTTTCCAGATGGCTCTTTCGATGTCGTCTGGGCCGGAGAAGTGATCGAGCATATCGGCCACACCGACGTGTTCGTGAACGAAGTCAACCGAGTTTTAAAGGTCGGCGGCCATTTCATTCTCAGCACGCCGATGCATAACCGGCTCAAGAACCTGTTCGTGGTGCTCTTCAAGTTTGAAAAGCACTTCAACCCCGGAGTTCCCACACTACCGGTTTTACAGCAAGAAGAGCCTGAGCACGGTGCTGGCAAGGCGAGGTTTCGAGATTGTGGAAGTTGACTATATGGGCAGAACTTTACTTGTGGCTAATGTGATCTTCGTCGTCGCGAGGAAGGTTGCAACCAGCGCAGTATTGAGCGACTTCCGCCGATATGCTGATAACCGTGACCGCATTGAAAAACTTTCCTTTATCAGGGGCATTTTGATACTGGCCTGGTCTACTCGGTGCGAGCCGTTGCGTTGGTACAGACGGTTCACCCTGTCCCACTGTTGTACCGCAGGCCAGTAGTGGCTGACCCCGGCGTTTGATAACGTGGTTTGGCTATGAGCAACTGTAGAAAGAGCCGCTGGGGCTTGCGCGTTCTAGTACGGCTTGTGTTGGCGGCCACGGCCTGGCTCGTTCTGACGTCGGTTTGTTCAGCGTCCGCCACCAATATCTACATCGCTCAGAGGGCCGCGGGGGCTGCGAACGGCGCGGATTGCGCCGATGCCTATGCCTATACATTCTTCAATACCACGGGCGACTGGGGCACCGGAGCGGCTCAGATCGGTCCCGGGACTACGGTTCATCTCTGCGGTACTTTCAGCCTCTCAGCAGGAGCATCGCTGCTTACAGCGCAAGGGAGCGGCACATCCGGGAGCCCTGTCACCATCCTTTTTGAGGCAGGAGTGGTCATCAAGGCTCCTTACCTTTCATCTACTGGCGCAATTGTCTTGGACGGCCAATCGTATATAACGGTAGATGGGGGATCGAACGGGAGTATTGAGAACACCCTGAATGGAAGTCCCGGAGCGACGTGCCTCGGAGGGACGTGCTCGTACCAGCAAGCATCGGTCGCTATTTCAGCCCATCCGTGCAGTAATTGCGAGATTAAAAATCTGACGATTCAAGACCTATACATTCACACACAGTGCGACGCGCCAAGCGGATGCGACACGACGATTGGTGACAGCGCCGTCAATGCCGTTTATTTTGGCGGCTCCAATCTTCTAATACACAACAATACCATGCACGATGCAAGTTGGGTCTTGAGCCAAAATTCTTCCAGCGGCGATACCAACGATCAAATCTACGACAACGACATCTACAACATGGACGACGGTGTTGCCTGCGGTTCGGCAACTGGCACTATTTCGTCCGAGTTCATCTACAACAACCATTTTCACGATATGGCGAATTGGGATACAGGCACCGCCGACGCTTACCATCATGACGGGATTCATTGTTTCAGTGCCGGAGGAACTGCAAAAATTCAAAATCTTTACATCTACAACAACTTGTTTGACGGCAACGAAGGCAACTGCTGCGTAACCGCCTGGATATTTCTGGAAGGCACCAGCAGTGGAAGCACTCCCTGGACAGATTCGACGGGCACAGCGTACCTCTGGAACAACGTGGTGATTGGCAGCATCGATGTACCTAACAGCAATGTCTGGATAAACATGGGAACTGGGCATGAGTTTTTCAATAACACGATTATCGTGGCCAGCCCACATGGCGGAGGATGCTTGGGTTTCGGGTCAGGAGCGACAAACATTGTGGTGGAAAACAACGCAGTAGAAGGTTGTAATGCTGTAATCAATGGTTCGGGGGCGACTTCTTACACGACAATCGACTACGACAATTATGCGAACGCGAACGGCGGGAGCCCTATTTGGCAGTTCGCAGCAGTGTCTGCAAATACCCTTTCAGCGTGGCAAACATCCTGTGGCTGCGACCTCCATTCCCTAGCGAATCTTAGCGGCACACTCGCGCTCAGTTCCGAAGGTGTCCCTCAATCAGGCTATACCGGTATTGGCGCGGGGGCAAACTTGACAAGTTATTGCAGCGGGAATCTAGCGTCGCTTTGCAGTGATACCAGCGTGGGGGATTCGCGGACGCCTGCCGCAAGGCCATCGAGCGGTGCATGGGATATTGGCGCGTATCAGTTCGGATATCACCCTCTGCCACCATCTGCAGTATCCGCCATTCTTCATTAGTGCGAAATTCAGTTTGTTCTGAAACGACCTTTACCGCGAAAACTGGTCAAATTGAAATGCATACCGAACGAAAGGTCACATTCGTCGTCGCAATCAATAACCGAGATCTGCTGGAGGCCAATTTTCTGAGGTCACCCTGCGTTCGAGGACGGCATGTGCACGAGATTTTGGTTCAGCAGAATTTCAGCTCCGCAGCAAAAGCGTACAATGATGCGATCAGCAAGAGCCGCAATGACCTCATCGTTTTCTGTCATCAGGATGTGATCTTTCCTGAGGCCTGGTTGTCAAGACTGGAAAACGCTTTGGATGATCTGACAGTCCAGGACCCAGCCTGGGGGGTGCTAGGGTGCTACGGAAAAACTTCCGATGGTGACGCCTGGGGACAGGTTTACTCCTCAGGCTTGGGTGTCATTGGAACGCCGGTTAAGCGTCCGAAAGCCGTGCAGACTCTCGACGAATTGGTGCTGATTCTGAGGAAGTCTTCGGGATTGAGATTCGATGAACGTTTGCCACACTTCCACTTATACGGCACTGATATCTGCCTGGCGGCAGCGAAAACCGGTATGAAGTCCTATGCAATGTCGGCTTTCTGTATCCACAATACACAACTAAATCTGGTTCTGCCAAAAGAGTTTTATGAATGCTGCAAGTGCGTCAAGCGGATGTGGAGAGAGTATCTGCCCATTCAAACCACTTGCGTAAGGATTACGCGATTCAATGTTCCCCTCTACGAGAGAAGGTTGCGTGAGTCCCACCTGCGTTACGTCCGTTCAAAAGAGATTGGGGCGTTTCGAGTTAAGGATACCCAGCGACTGCTTGAAAGATTCGATTTGTTCTAACGCTATCCAACGTCGTCCTCGAATCGGCTCGCAACCGGCAAGGGCAACGCGCAGAATCGTCTGAGCCATGTGTGCGTCTCATATTCCCCTGCAGACGGGCGTAAAGGTGAGTGATAAACGTTTCATAAAGTTTCTTATTCCCCTTCTGACATGAACAATTCCATTCCTCTCACAAGGGTTCATCAAACGCTGGCGAGCATTTTTCCGAAAGGCGAAAGCCTGAGGGCGCGGGTTTTCCGTGGAGGCGCTTGGCTGGGGACAGGTTCGGTCGCTGAACAGTTCTTCCGTTTCTGTCGGAACGTCGTTCTCGTTCGCTTCCTTGCGCCCGAAGCGTTCGGAACTATGGTTATTGTTCTATCCACGAGCGCAGCTATCGAGTCCTTCACGGAGATTGGGATCAAGGAAGCTGTGGTTCAGAGCCCACAAGGAAGAGAGACGGAGTACTTGAACGGAGCATGGTGGCTGGCATTAGGGAGGGCGATCCTCCTGTACGGCTTGATTTTTGCAGTTGCTCCCTGGGTAGCGGGGTTTTACCACGAACCCCGACTGGGCGTCTTGTTGCGCGTTGCCATGCTCGGGACTCTCTTCACCGGCGCGATGAGTGCTAAAGCTTTTGTAACTCTAAAGGACATGAAATTCAAGCGGTGGGCCGCACTGTATCATGGTGGAGGTATCTGCGGAATTTTGGTTACGGTTGTCCTGGCATTCTTCGTCCGCGGCGTATGGGCTCTCGCGATTGGATTTGTGGCCGAAGCCGCCGCGCGCTGTGTGCTCTCTTATGTTCTTTGTCCCTACATGCCGGGCCTTCTTTTCAAGAAGGACCTTCTCCGAGGACTATTGGTCTTTTCCAGCGGTGTGTTTGGACTTCCATTTTTGAACTTCCTTTGGATGCGAGCCGATATATTTGTCCTCGGCAAAATGTATTCCCCGTTGGCACTGGGCCTCTATAGTATGGCGGTGAACCTCGCTCAGGCTCCCTCCGGCTTCGTCATGAACGTTCTGGGCCAGGTGATGGTGCCGACATTCGCGGAGGTCCAGCGGCAAAAGGCCCGCACGAATCGTATCCTTATCAGTGTCACGTCAACGGTTGCTTTCGCCGGGTTGCCGCTCCTTGTGTTCGGGGCATCGTTTGGCCGGAGCCTCATCACGGTTGCGTACGGCTCAAGGTATTCCGTGATGGCGTCGGCGTTTGCTGTGGCGGCTTCCATTGCTATGGTAAATATCCTGAATGGGTTGATTACCACAACTTTTTATGCTCAGGGTCGGCCTCAATTGCACCGTTCGTTCGCGATCATTCGAGCTGGGCTCATGCTTGTATTGATTTATCCATTCGTGAAATGGTTTGGATTGGTGGGCGCCCCCCTCGCGGGTCTGGCATCGATCGGCGCCGGGTATCTTTTCCAGGTGGTTCGAGTTAAAAGCATCACCGGTTTGACTATAGCTCAATACTGGAAGGGCTTGCTGCTTCCCCTGTTGTTTTCGCTGGCAGTTGCCCCCGCCGCCATCTGCGCAGAATCCTTCCGATCACTTCAGCAACCTCTGCCGGACCTGGTTACGGGGCTTGTCGGCTGTGGTCTAGCTTATGCACTTGCGCTAGCCTTCTTTGTGTGGCCTTCGAAAAGGCTTCCGGAACCTCTTCAGCGTGAGAACTTCATTATTTGAGGGGAGGAAACAATGAGCGCTCCAAATTCCGTCGCAATAATTCCTCACGGCGGAGAAGTGGCATACAAGGCAAAGGGGCAGGACTACTTTTCTGGAGTTCGGCGCGATTACATCGGAGAGCTCCCCTCTAATCCAAAGGCTAGAATCCTTGAGATCGGTTGTGGGGCTGGCGAGACCGGTTTGTATGCTCTGCGGGAAGGTAAATGCGGTACTTACTGTGGAGTCGAGTTGTGCGAGAACGTAGCCAACTTGGCGAGAGGCGGAATCAGTTACGTGGTCGTCGGAAATATAGAAGAAGTAGAACTTCCTTGGCCACCGGGATCCTTCGACACTCTGATCCTGAGTGAAGTCCTGGAACACCTCGTGGACCCTTGGTCGGTGCTGTGCAAGCTCCGCCCATTAATGAAGCCAGGGGCTACGATATTCGCGAGTTCACCCAACATTTCACACTACTCTGTGATTCGAATGCTTCTTCGGGGTGAATGGCGCCTTGCAGACCGCGGGATCATGGACAGGACGCACCTCCGTTGGTTCACGCCAATCACTTATCGCGAGCTCTTTGAATCCGCCGGATACCGTGTAGATTCGGCGCGGGAAGTCGTGCCGCTCGGGCTGAAAGCCCGCCTCGCCACGGCGTGCTCACTCGGGCGTCTTCGGCATTTGTTTATCGGTCAGATCGACTTGAGGGGTCATTGCGAGTAGGTACGCGATGCTTGTTGTTCGTCGAGGGCTCTTTGAGAGCCGGTTCCTGGGTCGGATCGGCGAGTTCGTTTTGCGCTCGCGATAAGTAAAATTTAGTCAGTTTATGGATAACAGAATTGTGAGGCGCATTCGTTGAACCCATTCTTAAAGCACCTCAGTTATGGCGGTGGCGCGGCCGGAACGGTGCTGCACCCCATAGTTGCGGCCATGATGGTCCTTGTGGTCATCCTGACGCTGGTGCTGCCACGAAAATACGTGGTCGCGCCCATGCTGTTCTGCATATTCCTGACCCCGTACGGCCAGGAGATCATGGTGGCGGGCGTTCATGTCTTCGTGTTTCGCATCCTGATCCTTTTTGGCTGGGTTCGATTGGTCTCGGCGAAGCTCGGCTCGAAGACGCAGATCTTCGCGAGTGGGCTTAACACGCTCGACAAAGTTTTCTTTCTGTGGGCCATTTTTCGCGCGCTGGCACCGATGCTCCTTTTCCAGCAGATGGGAATGGTGGTGAATCAAGTTGGTTTTCTGTGGGACGCCATCGGAGGGTATTTCCTGCTGAGATTTCTGATTCAGGACGATGAGGATGTCGAACGGATCATCAAGATGCTCGCAGTTTTTGCCGTGATTGTCGGCGCCGAGATGGTGCACGAGCACTTTACCGGGGATGACATGTTTGCAATGGTCGGGGGAATTCGGCCTACCCTAGACATACGAAATGGCATACCGCGCGCGATGGGTCCCTTTGCACATGCCCTCTTGGCGGGGACCGTCGGAGCCACGTTGCTCCCGTTCTTCGTATGGCTTTGGACGGGCGGTAAAGCGAAACTTTTGGCGGCTGTGGGCATAATCGGATGCACGCTCATGGCCAGTTTGACGATGTGCAGTAGTCCTGTATTGGCTTTTGCGGCGGGCGTGGGGGCGATGTTCCTGTGGCCTTTGCGCCATCTGACGCGTGCGTTCCGCTGGGGAATCGTCTTTGCCTGCGCGGGATTGCAACTCTTCATGAAGGCGCCATTTTGGTTCGTGATCAGCCATCTCGACGTGGTGGGTGGATCAAATGGTTGGTACCGCGCTGCGCTGATTAATGATTTTATAGTGCATTTCCGTTCTTGGTGGTTAATAGGAACTACCGCGAATATGAGCTGGGGAAATGGCGCAATGTGGGACCAGTGCAACCAGTTTGTTTCCGAGGGCGAAACCGGCGGCCTTCTCACTCTGATTCTCTTCATCGCGATGATTTGCATTTGTTTCAGCTGGATCGGAACCGCGAGAAAGTCAGTTGAGGGTGATCGCAGGAAGCAATGGTATTTCTGGCTGTTAGGCAGCGTGTTGTTTGTCCATCTCGTGGGATTTTTTGGAATTGACTATTTCGATCAGACGAAATTTGTATGGTACGCGCTCTTGGCCATGATCGTAGCGGCCACGGCTCCGGTTTTGGCGGCACAAACGGCGCATGTACCGGAGCCGGAGGGTTTACGTGCCGGACTTGCAGTGCTCGATCCATTGGCGGCTTGGATTCCTTACCGTTCAAGGCGACGTGGCCCGCGCGAGTCACACGCTAAACTGAGCAATCTCGGGATTGCCTATGGGAAGACAGCGTGGTCGGATGTACGAACTGTCCAAACCCGCGGGCCGAATGGGCGTCCCCGAAGCTCTCGTTTTCCGAAGGGATAAGCAGTCGATGAGATTGAGCGAAACGAACTTGCCTGTAGTCGAAACGATTCCAATCGGGCATCGCCACGGAACGCTATTTGGTCATCACTCCCGTCCGAGATGAAGGAGTCTACCTGAAGTTCACGATCGAGAGCATGATTGCGCAGACGATTCGGCCGGCAGAATGGGTGATTGTTAACGATGGATCGACAGACAACACTGGAACCATCATAGATGAATATGCGCACCAGCATCCGTGGATCCGTGCCGTTCACTGGCAGAACTGCGGTTGTCGAAAAGCGGACGGAGGGATTGTTGGCGCATCCAACGATGGATATCGCGCGGCGAGCTCCAAGGGCTGGGAATTCATTGTAAAGCTCTACGGGGATTTGACCGTGCAGCCGGATTATTTTGCGCGATGCATTGTGAGTTTTTGAAGTGATGTTCGTCTAGACCTCGATGGGCGAGCAATTTGCCATCATCGGATGAAAACAGAGAACTTGAATTTCGGCCTGCAAGCCCCACGAACGAGGACGTGTAATTTACAAATCAAGGAGGTAATATGGCAAAGCATTTGATTACTGGCGGAGCCGGTTTTATCGGCTCGCACCTCGCCGAGTTACTACTCAAGCGTGGTGAGCATGTCTCTGTGATCGACAATTTGTCGACCGGACGATTCTCAAATATCGCTCCGCTCGAGAAGAACGAGAGATTTCGATTCTTCGTCGATGACATACAGAACGAGCATTTGCTGGAAGAACTCATTCGCGACACGGATTACATCTATCACCTCGCTGCTTCTGTAGGGGTTCGGATAATCATTGAACGTCCTATTGAAAGTATCATCAATAACATTATGGGAACTGAGGTCGTCCTTAGAAACGCTTGTCGCTACCGGAAGCCTCTCGTGATTACCTCCACGTCGGAAGTCTATGGCAAGAGTGAACGACCAACATTTCGTGAGGACGATGATCGCATTATGGGCCCTACCTGTAAGTCGCGATGGGGTTACGCTGAATCAAAAGCGATCGACGAGTTCTTGGCCCTCGCTTACTTTTCTGAAAAGCATCTGCCCGTGGCAATTGTCAGACTTTTTAATACCGTCGGCCCCCGCCAGATTGGGCGCTACGGTATGGTTGTGCCAACCTTCGTGCGCCAAGCATTGCTCGACGCGCCTATCGGCGTTTTTGGCGATGGGTCGCAAAGTCGCTGTTTTGCGCACGTACTGGACGTCGTGCCCGCATTGGCCGAATTGGTGAAGCACCCAAGAGCATATGGTTCGGTTTATAATGTGGGGTCGCAAGAAGAGATTTCTATTAAGTCGTTGGCAGAACGCGTCATCGAAGCGACTGGGTCGAAATCCAACGTTCGGTTGATCCCGTATGTCCAAGCTTACCCGCCCGGGTTCGAGGACATGGAACGAAGAATGCCGGACCTCACGCGCCTTCATAATCTGATCGGCTACTCTCCCAAGTACAAGCTCGACCAAATCCTGACAGACGTGATTGCGGATGTACGCGAACAACTTGCCTCAAGAGATTCTTTGGCTCTTTCGGCAGTTTGATAGCCGGTCCACATGCGACCCAGGGAGTGTAGAGCAGGCTTCAGCGAACGATTGGTGTTGTTTCGTGGGAGAGTTGTCGCCAAGGAGGCCAACGTGGTATCGGTTGTGATTCTTAGTTACAACAACAAGGAATTTCTCCGAAAGTCCATCACGAGTGCGCTGGAGCTCGATTGGCCGAAACTCGAGGTAATTGTTGTCGATAATGCATCCTCTGACGGAACCCCAGAAATTGTTGAGGAGGAGTTTGGGAAGCGTGTTCTCTTGATCCGTCGAAGTCAGAATTCACCCACGGCAGCCCGAAATGAGGGTTTCAATGCCGCGAGAGGCGACTTCATTTTATCTATAGACAACGACATCGTCTTGATAAACAAGACCGTTGTCAGAAAGGCTGTTTCGTTGTTCCATCAGCTCCCAAAGGTTGGAGTTTTAGCGTTCAAGATTGGAACAACCGAGGACCCGGATCGGCCGCTTCGAGAACATTGGTGGCATCCAGTGCGGTTCGAAGATGGAGAAAACCGTTTCTTCTACACCGATTTCTTCAGCGAGGGTGCGGTATTCTTTCGCAAGCGCTCCCTCGATGCTGCGGGAGGATATGACGAATCATTCTTTCAGTACTACGAAGGAAATGACCTCGCCCATAAGATGATGCGAAAAGGATACGACATCCTTTACTGCCCTTGTCTTTCGTGCGGAGAACTTCGGGTTCGCGGGTTTCTGCACCAGGAACGAAGGGCGGCTAACTACCTCAGTATCCGGAACAGTATTTGGATCGTTTGGAAATATCAGCCTATTTGCTGGCGCGCATTCTTTTATGTTATCGGAAGAATTGTTGGTACAGGAATTGACTCGATGCGCTTTGGTTGGAGTGATCTCTTCTTCAAAGGGGCGAGAGACGGCATATTGGCCCCAAAGGCAGTCCGGATCCAGCGACATCCCTTGAGTAAAGCAGACCGGCGGAGGATCCGCGAAATCCATCGCGGGATCTTCTGCGATAAATTGGTAGGCTCAGAGTAGACATTTCTACGATGCACACGGCATTACTTGATTACTTTCGCTGCCCGGAACAGTTCGCCGATCTGAGCGTCAACGGAGATTTGTCCAGCGAAACAGGTTTCTTCCAGTTCGGCCAAGGGATCACCTGCTATGGCCAATGCGCTGGAGGCTCGCCATCGCGACACGCTGCGCATCACCTGACGGACACGGTGCATGGCATTCGGTATGGGCAAGGGCGGCTTGAATTGCCTTTCGATTTCACCGAGGTCGTGAACAATCTGCGGTATGAGAGATACTCATCGAAATTCGGACCCTCGTTGGACCCCGTCACGAGCGGCAGTGCGGCAACGCGGATATACTATTTTTTGCGCCCCGTTCTCCCGGTGCCAGTGCGCAAGTATTTGCAGCGCGCTCGCCTGAGTGGCTGGGAAAGGATCATATTTCCCCGTTGGCCGGTGGACTTCACCGTTGAGTCCTTAATGGAGCGTGTCCTGGCCCTTGTCCTAAAGAGCCAGGGAATGACGAGCGTTCCGTTCATCTGGTTTTGGCCGAACGGCGCCCCGAGCTGCGCGATGATGACGCACGACGTAGAGGGCGCTATGGGGCGAGATTTCTGTGACGAGCTGATGAATTTGGACGATTCGGCCGCCATCAAATCGGCTTTTCAGATCGTACCCGAAGCGAGATATAAAACGCGCAATGGTTTTCTTGACAGCGTTCGCAGCAGGGGATTCGAAGTTAATGTGCACGACCTAAGCCATGATGGTTTCCTGTTTCGTGAAAGGGAGGACTTTCTCCGGCATGCGAACGAGATCAACCAATACGCGAAAGAGTTTCGCGCGGAGGGATTTCGGTCTGGCGCGATGTACCGAAATCAAGATTGGTACGACGCTTTCGAGTTTTCCTACGATATGTCGGTTCCAAATGTGGCCCATCTCGAGCCACAGCGGGGCGGCTGCTGCACGGTCATGCCGTACTTCGTTGGCAAGATCCTCGAGTTGCCTCTGACGACGATCCAAGACTATTCGCTCTTTCATATTCTCGGAGATTACTCGATCGACTTGTGGAAGAAACAGATCGGGCTCATCACGCAAAGAAACGGTTTGGTCAGCTTTATAACCCATCCCGACTACCTCATTAAGAAGCGCGCGCAAAGCGTGTATCTTGATCTGCTGGCTCACTTGGCCCGACTGAGAGCCGAGAACAATCTGTGGATTACTCTCCCGGCGGAGGTCAACCGGTGGTGGAGAAATCGCAGCCAGATGTCGCTCGTACAGGATAGCGGCAACTGGCGAATCGAAGGACCCGACAGCACGAGGGCTCGGATTGCCTACGCGAGGCTTCAGGGAGATTCTCTCGTATACGAAGTGTAATAGCCGTCGCGAAACGGATTGGCGAACGCGAATTCTCCGTTTCGAAACAATCCTTTCCGTGAGCCTCGCTTTGGGGATCTTGACTAAAACCGATGCGTGTTACTTTCTTTATCTGGGTTGATCTACTGAAATGAAAGCTTGCATGGTGGCGTACACGTTCTATGAAGGGGATAACCGCGTCCGTCGGTATGCAGAAACGCTTGCGAGGCGCGGGGATAGCGTAGACGTCGTCTCACTTCGATCAGAAGAGCAGTCTACTGAAGAAGTCGTCATCAATGGCGTCCGAGTGTATCGTATTCAGCGCCGGGTCAAAGATGAAAAAACCAAACTTGAATATCTCAGCAGGCTACTTCTCTTTTTTTTGCGCTCGATGTATTTTTTGATGAGAAAGCAAATCGAGGGTGGCTACGACCTCATCCACGTCCATTCCGTTCCCGATTTCGAAGTTTTTGCGGCTTGGTATCCAAAAATGGCCGGGTCCAAAATTATCCTCGACATCCATGACATTCTACCCGAGTTTTATGCCAGCAAATTCAACAGTTCTCAGAAATCACTCACGTTCAAGTTGTTGGTTGCCATAGAGCGAATGTCTGCTGCGTTCTCCGACCACGTCGTCGTGGCCAATCACATCTGGGAAAAACGTCTTCGAGAACGGTCCGTCAAGAGCGCTAAATGCACTACGATCTTGAACTACCCGGACACCCACATTTTTCGCAAACGGGGAAGGGATCGAAACGACAACAAATTCATCGTCTTATACCCAGGCACGATCAACTATCACCAAGGTCTCGACATTGCCATTCGAGCCTTTTCACTGATCAAAGATGAAATCCCCGAAGCTGAATTTCACATTTACGGTTCAGGCGATCAGTTCAACTTCCTGCGATCACTCATTGACGAGCTTGGATTACAGCGCCGCGTTTATTTGAAAGGTTTGGTGGCAATCGATCAGATGGCATCGGTGATTGAGAATGCCGATCTTGGAGTTGTTCCAAAGAGGAGCACCGGTTTTGGTAACGAGGCCTTCAGTACCAAAATCCTCGAGTTCATGTCTATGGGTGTGCCAGTAATCGTGCCAGATACGGCGATCGACCAATACTACTTCGACGACTCGGTCGCGACTTTCTTCCATGCAAACGATGCCAGGAGTCTCGCGGACGCGATGGTCTTGTTATTCAAGAATGCAGAGCTTCGACGACAATTGGTTCTAAATGCGTCTGAGTTTGTCAAGAAGTACACTTGGGATCTCAATGAGTCTGTCTACCTAAACCTTGTTAGTTCTCTTTTGCATGGCCGAAATGGCCACAAACATTCCTGAATAGAGGGTTCTACGATTTGTTATCACCGCACCCAGCGTAGGTGGCGCACGCGCCCGTTTTTGCCTTCGGCGACTGCGGCTGCGACGTATTGATGTGCTGGTTGGAAGGAGCGCAGAGTCCACGCCTCGCTGTCCGCACTTTGCAACCGCTCGGGCTCTCCCGGCATGAGCGAAACGTGAAAACTTTCGAGCGGGATATGCAATCCTTCGCCTCTCACTTTTCTGAGGGAGAAAGCCCCCACTACAGTCCATGGAGATAGCGTTGCTTGATTACTTTCGCTTCCCGGAACAGTTCGCTGAACTGGGCGTCAATAGAGATTTGTCCAGCGAAATAGGCTTTTTCCAGTTCGGTGAAGGAATTACGTGCTATGGACAATGCGCTGGCGGCGCGCCTGCGCGAGGCGCGTTGTCACATCATCTAATGGACACATTGCATGGCATCCGCGTTGAGCAAGGGGGCGGGTCGACTTGCCTTTCGATTTCACGCCTCCTCAGCAGAATCTATGGGCGAGTCTGCTCGTAACAAATTGAATACGCTACGCTTAGCTGCACAATTCAGTCAGGACGATCGGTATCCACTCGGGTGCGAATTCCAAAGAGTGAGGCGTTCGCCGGACAGGGCGATGTAACATTGTTACCTGGGCCATCCGGGAAGGTCAGAGGGCATGATCACGATGCTTCGAGACCCGCTTGCGGCCAGGGTCCGAAGCTGATTTCACGGCCGTCCCTATTGGTTATTCCTTCCCGAGAGCAGTTCAACCGTCGTAGCCGGGGCGGCGGGAAAAGTGGAAATCACGCCGCTCTTGCGGGATTTCCAAGCGAAGTGGGAAAGTCCTGTCTGTGGACTTTTCCACGAAGCGGCTTTTTCCACGGTCCTTTGCCCACGAATACTGCCATAGAGCCGATTTCACCAAGGTTGTGAACAATCTCCGGTATGAGCGATACCCATCGAATTCTCGGCACACGTTAGACGGGATCACGCGCAGCAGCACGACAAGGCGAGTCTACTACTTCTTGCGTCCGTTTCTCCCGGTGCCAGTGCGCAAGCACCTGCAGCGCGCTCGCCTCAGTGGATGGGGAAAAAATCATATTTCCCCGTTGGCCGGTAGACTTCACGGTGGAGTCGTTAATGGAGCGCGTCCTGGGTCTTGGACTGAAGAGCCGGGGAATGACGAGCGTCCCCTTTATCTGGTTTTGGCCGAACGGTGCTCCAAGCTGTGCGATCGTGACCCGCGATGTAGAGAGCGCGACGGGGCGAGATTTCTGTGGCGAGCTGATGAATTTGGACGATTCGTTTGCCATCAAATCGGCTTTTTAGATCGTACCCGAAGCGAGATATAAAACGCGCAATGGTTTTCTTGACAGCGTTCGCAGCAGGGGATTCGAAGTTAATGTGCACGACCTAAGCCATGATGGTTTCCTGTTTCGTGAAAGGGAGGACTTTCTCCGGCATGCGAACGAGATCAACCAATACGCGAAAGAGTTTCGCGCGGAGGGATTTCGGTCTGGCGCGATGTACCGAAATCAAGATTGGTACGACGCTTTCGAGTTTTCCTACGATATGTCGGTTCCAAATGTGGCCCATCTCGAGCCACAGCGGGGCGGCTGCTGCACGGTCATGCCGTACTTCGTTGGCAAGATCCTCGAGTTGCCTCTGACGACGATCCAGGATTATTCCCTGTTTCACATTCTGGGAGACTACTCGATCGATTTGTGGAAACAGCAGATCGATCTCATCATGCAAAGAAACGGCCCGGTCAGCTTCATAACCCATCCTGACTACCTCAGAGAAAAGCGGGCGTAGGGGGTCTCATCTTGCTCGTTTGCGCGCCGAGAAAAAACTGTGGATTACCCTTCCATCCGAATTAAACAATTGGTGGAGAAGTCGCCAGCAGATGCGGCTGGTGCCAGAGGGAGATGACTGACGGATCGGAGGGCCCCGATAGCGGGAGTGCCCGGATCGCATACGCACGGCTCAATAATAATCGTCTTCAATACGTTGTGGATGCTAGACCCTTTGGCTGAGAGAGAGCATTTCACATTTTCTGAGCCCGATATTCCGGGGCCGATTTGATTGTCTCCGAGGGACGCGCACCGGGCACCGCGTACCATCTTTGGAGAAGCGGCAGGAAGTCGAGGTCGCACTCTCCGCCAGCGGGAGTTCAGACATTTGGTTCCCGTGTCCGCGAGTCATTTGATTCGGCCACGGGACAAACTTTATAAGCTTCCCAGGCAAAAGCAATGAGAAGCAATTTTTTGCGGAGGCTCCAAGCGTGGTAAGAATGCGGTTAGCTCAAATCGTTGATTTTGTGAGAACAAACGGATGGGGTTTCTTTTTTAGGGAGGCAGTCTTTTTCGGGCGCACTGCGGTAATTGTTGAGAAAGACTTATCCGAGGTCGTGGAGCGTCCAGAGCCGCTTGCAAGTTTAAAGCTGAAGCTCCTTGAAATTCATAAAAACATGCTCTCTTCAGGCACCTATCGTTTTGCTGTCAAACACAGGCACCTAAAGGCCTTGCGATACCTTAGGCACGGATACGGCGGATTCGCCATAGCCCGGAACAATGTAATCGTTGGTGACATGTGGTACCACGCTTCGGAAGCTACAGACGACCCTTCTCGTTTGCATGCGGACCTTCGACAGTTTGGATTCGAGAGTTGGCGAAGAAGCGATGTATACACGTTCGACATCTTTGTTGCGTCGGCCGAAAGGAAACACGGGGTATCCGCCGCTTTCCAGAATAACGTGATGCTTTCTCTTCGTTCGAAAGGATTTGCAAAGGCGTACGGATTCTACTTCGCCGATAATATTCCAGCTATGTGGTGCACTCGGGTGACGAATAAGTGGAAGGAGCTGCGAACGGCGAGGGTAAGCCGCTTTGTAATATTCACGAGGGTAGCGCCGCTGCTGAAGGATCAAGAAGGCGATTAATGTGTGATCGTCTAGGCCCGAGAATCGCATTCGTTGAGGGAGAAAGGGAGGCTCGACCATGGGAGACCTGTTGGCAAGAGTCCAGGAGGCCTTTAAGTCCGCGTTCGGGATTGATCCCGAGACCGTCACGATCGACACGACGCCAAATGAAATTCCCGCGTGGGATTCTATGGGGCATGTAGCGCTAGCGAGCAGCCTAGAGCGCGCTTTTGGGTTGAGTTTCGACGTGGACGAATTGATGGAGATGGAGGATGTGAAGAAGATCGTCCAGGTTGTTCAACGCAAACTCGGCAAGGCTCAGCATGGGCAAGTTTAAAGAGCGGAACTTCGCGGGTCGCTTGGTCAAGCGGTTGGGTGAGAATTCTCATCTGACTGACGCGGCGACTGGGCAAACGCTTCAGGGTAGAGCCGTTGCTGACTCGATTGTCGGCTTCGCCGCTGGATTTTTGTCGGCTGGTTTCGAGGCAGGTGACCGGGTGCTTATCGGTTGCGGTCTCAATCCGGCAGGTGCGCTGGCATATTTGGGGGCGATGTATGGTGGTTTGGTCCCGGTGCCGGTGGCTGAGCGAGCGCTCACAACCCGGAGGGAGCAATTGTTCGCGAAGGCACAGGCAAAGGCCGTCTGGGTTGCCGAAGGAGCCTGCTGCGATTGGACAAAAAGTAATGGCGTTCCACAGCTCAAGGGAAACTCCGTTGCTCGGCCCGCTCACTCATTACAGCCGGCGCCGTGTGCGGAAGATGACCTCGCAGCCTTGATGCTGACTTCGGGCTCCACGGGCATGCCGCAGCTCGTGAAGGTCAGCCATGGCAATTTGGTTGCAAACACGGAGGCTATCGTCCGAAGCCAGAATTTGGGAAGGGATGAAACGGCTATGCTGATCCTGCCCACGAGCTACTGCTTTGGCGCGAGCATAATGCAGACTCACTTGTATCAGGGAGGTGGAGTCGTGTTCGACTCGCGCTTCATGTTCCCCGACAAGGTGCTGCATGCAATCAACCAGTACGGCTGCACCACGTTCGCCGGTGTCCCAAGCGTTTACAATATCCTGCTCCGGCGCTCGAACCTTAGATCCATCCCCTTGCCAGGTCTGCGGCGCTTCCTCCAAGCGGGTGGCGCGCTGGCCCCCGAAAGGGTAGAGGAGATGCGCGAGATTGCGCCACAGGCTCAGTTCTATGTCATGTATGGCCAGACCGAGGCTACATCCCGCATTTCCTGCCTGCCGCCGGATCGTTTGGGTGAAAAGCTCGGCAGCGTCGGCCTGCCGGTGGACAATCTACTGCTCCGCATCGTGGATGACGAAGGGCGAGAGCTTCCGGACGGGTGCACCGGCGAGATCCAGGTGAAGGGGCCCTCAGTTTGCTCCGGCTATTTCGGCGACGCCGAAGCCACGCAGCGTAAGTTTCGCGATGGGTGGCTCAAGACCGGGGATTTTGGTTGTCGCGATGACGGCGGCTATCTCTGGATCAAGGGGCGCACGAGTGAGTTCATAAAGATTCGCGGTCTGCGTGTGGGTTTTGCCGAAGTGGAAGCAAAGATCGCGACTGTCCCCGGCATATACGAATGCGCTGCCATGGCCGTCGAGCATTCGGAAGCAGGCGAAGCGCTCGCGCTTTTCGTTGTTGCCGACGGCGGAGTAAACGGCATAGCTGAGAGAGTCCGCCGTGCGCTTCCGCCCGAGTGGACATGCGCTTCGGTCAATGTGGTGACAAACTTGCCGAAGACGGCGAACGGCAAAATCGCTCGGTTCGAGTTACAAGCGACGTCATGAGCCAATTGGCAGAAATCGAGTCGGAAATCGCGAGGCTGCTGGCGACGCCTCCTTACGGGCTCGCTCCTGACGAGCGGCACTCGATCCTGCTCAGACTCTGGAAAAAAGAACTCGCTTACGCCTGCGAAAGAAATCCACTATTCCGCAACTACGTGGAGCATTGGCCTAAGGATTTTCGTGTGGCTGACAGAATTGCCGATCTACCTTACTTGCCGGCCGGCATCTTTAAGACAAATCCACCGCTGGCTTTGGTTCACGCCGCCGAGGTCAAGCGCACTCTCACCTCCAGTGCAACTACTGGACAGACGCCGAGCCGCGTAGTTCTGGATGCTGCGACCGCCAGGAGGATGACGAAAGGCGTCGTCACAATCATCCGGGATTTTATCGGACCGGCGCGCAGGCCTTATCTGGTCATCGATATCCCGGAAAGTCTGACGGCGCAAAATGAGCTGGGAGCACGTGGCGCTGCCATTCAGGCTTTGGGATCTTTCGCGACGGAAGTCGCGTGCTGCCTGCGCCGGAATCCGGATGGAGACTCGAGTCTCGATCTGGCGAAGCTTCTAGATTGTGCTGCAAAGTGGAAAGACGCCGAGGTCCTGGTTTATGGATTTACTTATGTGATCTGGACCCACCTTGTTCAGCCGCTTGAACGTCAAGGCATCAGGCTCAAGATGCCCAACGTGCGTGTGCTGCACAGCGGCGGGTGGAAGCGTTTGACGGATCAAGCCGTCACCAAGGATGCGTTCAACCGTGGCGTGGCATCGACTTTTGGCTGCTCCCCGGACCGCGTCACAGATTATTACGGCATGGTCGAGAACGTCGGCGTCGTCTATCCAGATTGTGAGCGGGGTAACAAGCACGTGCCCGCCTTCGCAGAAGTCATTGTGAGGGATCCGTTGACCCTTGCCCCAGTCGAACGCGGGCAGCAGGGTTTGGTGCAGGTCTCGAGTGTGTTGCCGACAAGCTTTCCCGGGTTTCTGGTGCTGACCGAGGATATGGCGGAAATCATCGGATACGACGGGTGCACTTGCGGAAGGCGCGGCACCTATTTTCGCTTTGTGCGGAGGGTGCCAAAGGCGGAGGTTCGCGGCTGTGGCAACCTGGAAACGACCAGCCGCAAAAACGCGCCGGAGATGCAGGCTGCATGAGCGACGTGATCCAGGCAGTCGATTCTCCCGAAGAAATCATTTCGGCAGGTGGGCGGCTACGAGATGTCGCGCAGCAAACCGAGTTCTCGCCAGACGAAGTTCTCGAGGTTTTCGAACGCTGGGCTCTAGCGCTCGATGAGCCAGGATTGCGCGAAGCCCCTGGGGTGGCCTTTCTTCGTCTGTGGCTTAGGCGCAGCACTCTAGAGCCGATATTGCTCCGCGAGCTTGGACTGGATTCGCTTAAGAGTGGTTGGCGGGAAGACGGTCGCGCAAGGCTTCGCCCATTCCCTCTGGGAATAATTGGTCATTGGCCCGCCGGGAACATTGAGATCCAACCGATGCTATCTATGACCTGCGCTTTGCTCGGAGGCAATTGCTGTCTAGTGCGCGTTCCTTCGGATTTGGTTGAGCTGACAGAGGAGATCGCAAAAAAGCTAGTAGAGGTTGATCGAACTGGTGACCTGATGCGCCGCATTTTGATGGTGACCTTCGAGCATTCACGTTCCGACCTGCACGAAGCCATGGCCAAGAGCGTGGACGGTGCCATGATCTGGGGCGGCGCGGAGGCAGTTTCCGAGGTTCGTGCATTACCCTTTCCTCACTGGGCGCGTGTCGTTGTTTTTGGCCCGCGACTGTCCGTCGCGGCGATGGACGCAGGCGCGTGGACTGATCAAACGGAGCGGTCGTCCTGGTGTCGCCGCATCGCACGCGACGTGTGGCAGTTTGACCAGCAAGCCTGTTCATCACCGCAAGCATTATTTCTCGAGTCCCGTGCCGGAGGTGATCCACGTGAGTTCGTCGAGGATCTGAGACGGGCTTTCGAAGAGGAGAACCGGTTGCATCCGCGCCAGTACCTGGATCCAACATTGACTTCGTCGATTTGCCTAGCCCGTGCGTCCTGGCTACTGGAAGACGCTCGGAACCAGGCATGGTTTCCCAATTCGCCGGATTGGACCATCCTGCTTGGGACAGGCGCGGAAATACCCAAACCGACGCAGGGTCGAACGCTCAGTGTGCTTCTGGCGGATGATCTCATGGATGTGATCGGGAGGTTCGATGGGACGGTGCAGACGCTAGGGTTAGGAGTCACAGATGCCCAACAGGAAGAGAGACTGGCCCGGGCCGCCGGGCACCGGGGGGTGGACAGGGTCGTGAAGCTGGGCTCGATGCATGCGTTCAGTTCCCCTTGGGACGGAGCTGATTTGATCCGCCCGATGGTGCGCGTGGTTCGTCATGTGTGTTCGCAGGATTGAGACAAACAGAGGGTCAACATAGATGAAGCAGGCGGAACTCTTTCTGGAGGCCTTGGAGCGCCGCGCGAAGCTGTTCGCGCCCGCTGCACGGGCGACTTTCGAAGTGAACAGGGAACTCTGTTCGTGGTTGCTCGATCCCCTGGCATGTTGGGCCGAAGCAGCGTACGGGCCGAGGGCATTCGACGATGCGGCGCTCGGATATGCGAAGTACTGCCTCGGCGTCGCGGGGGCCCAGCAGGTTTACGAGCGTGCTGGCAGCTACACCCCGGAAAGCATGCCGGAAATAATGTCAGGGGTGTATGAGGATGAGGGCTACATGGTTCCTTACATGTGGGCCGCTATTCTCATCTACGCGTTCTGGCCTTCCATGCTCAATCATATTGCCTTGTTCCGAGATGAATTCTTGAGGCGGTTGCCCCGAAACGCCACCATCCTTGAACTGGCAGCAGGTCACGGCGTCCTGAGCCTTCTGGCCGCCGAGGAGCGATCGGATATTCAGGTCGAAGGTGTGGACATTAGCCCCCCAGCTGTGGCTGTGGCCAATCGCCTGCTCGCCGTATCGGGACACGCTGGTCGCGTAAGGTTTGCAGTTACCGATGCTCTAAAAACTGCTAATTCCAATGGTGATGGAAATTACCAAGGGGTGATATCCGCCATGCTTGCCGAGCACTTGCCTCATCCCGAGCCGCTCTTTCAAGCGATCCCGCAGCAGCTCTCTCCCGAAGGGATAGTGTTCTTCAGCACGGCAATAGAGTCGGCGCAAAGAGACCATGTTTTTGAATACCACCAGGAAAGCCAGCCTCTCCAAATGGCCGAAGCCTCCGGCCTGCGGGTGACTCGGCTTGTCTCCGATGCCAGCACTGTGCCGACTGGCTCACGCTTTCTGCCGCGCGCCGTGGCCATGATTCTGCGACGGCGATGAGCTGAACGCGCGGCGGCGTGCGAGGCCCTGCGTCGTGGACAGGGTGGTTTATCGGGCGACTCGGCATCCCCCATCCCCCAAGTTGAGTCCTAATTCTCCAAGGCTCGCGACGACGAGGCACGAGAATGCGCAGGAGATGAGCAGGGGTCTGCTCGTTAACCAGCTTCACAGGCGCAGCGGTGCCCAAAAATGACAACGCCTTTGATGAATTTTGAGGAAGTCAGAGCAGTTTTAAAGCAAAGGTTTCCCATGATCATGGTCGATAGCGTGATCTCCCTGGAACCGGGTAGGAGCATCCGCACGACCAAGAATGTAACCGGAAACGAGATCCAGTTCCTAGGTCATTTCCCCGAGCACGCCGTAATGCCAGGAACTCTGATTGTGGAGGCCATCGGCCAATCGGCCTCCATTCTTTTTGCCAAGACAACCGGAACTGGAACTCGGGCAGGAGAGTTCCTAGCACTTGGCTCCATCAATGACATGAGATTCCTCGTCCCGGTGGTTCCGGGAAATCGAATGGAGATCGACGTAGAAGTCCTCAAGTTTGTCGAGGATTTGGCGTTCGTGGAAGCAGTGGCGACGGTGGACGGCACAGTGGTGGCGAGGGGTAAACTGGGTTTTGCCAGACGGGATTTCGGAGCTAGCCGCCCGACATACTAACGGGGGCACTTTATAGGTGACAGCCGCCAAATCGCTCGTGGTGCAGCTCAAGCGATTTGCGGCAGAAACAATGCACTTTCCGCTCCCACTGGTTTGCGGGGCTGTCACATATATGATGTTTGAATTGGATGATCCCTGAGCCAGCACACAACTTGTTCGGCGCATTCATTTGGCGGAAACACTGAGTAGAATACGTGCTCGATTCGCCCAGCTCGAACGATCCGCGTGAGGGGTTTCACAGGCCGCATTCCGTCCACCTCACATGTCGGGAGACGCAGCGCATAACGTGAATTCTGCGTCGCTCAGGATCTCGAATGGAAGGTGGAGACGCTCCACCATTTCGCGTTGATATGCGGTCGTCTGCATGCTAAGGCCGAACACGCCGGCCTTGAGTTGCGAAAGCTCCTGATGGTGATCCCGAAAGGTGTACGTCTGCGGAGTGCAGCCACGCGCACCGGGGAATCCCATCCCTGGGGCAGCGGCTTTCCTGGCACTCCGGTCATTGGATAGCAGTAGATTACGGTGCGAGGCACGCTCAGATTCGAAAGATCGACCATTCTGCCCGCTGTTGAGCGAAGGGAGACTTGGGGCATGGGCACGTCGATGAGATGATCTGCCGCGCCGTCATCGGCCGGGCGAGGCAGATCAGAGGGTAGAGGGAAGTCCATCTGTTCCGCCATGCCATGCTCGCCAACGATATTCCGTGAATTACCTTACCACCTTTCGAACCGCTTCAGGAACCTCCGGCGCCACGAAAACCGCCGCGCATATGTCGCCATTGTCAAATTGACCGCATCCAAGTTCGCCGCTCATGGCTGTGATGTCAACTCTCTCGGCCTCAGTGGTACGAGAACTCGGTCCGGTCACCCTCGATGAACTGGAAATCCGCAACCAGGAAAGTCCATCTCGCAAATATTGGTGTGCGACAATTTCAGGATACGTCGGAACGGAAGGCGAAGGTACGCATGCCAGTTTACAAGACTGCACCGCTGCACGATCCCCGATGGGAGAATTTCCTAGGCAGGAGGCATTGCGCATCGATCTTCCACACGACTGGGTGGCTGGAAGCTCTTCGCCGGACTTACGGATATGAGCCAATTGTCTATACGACGTCTCCTCCAGGCAGGGAACTGCGCAATGGAGTCGTCTTTTGTCAGGTTGAAAGCTGGCTGACCGGCCGGCGGCTTGTCTCACTTCCGTTTTCAGATCACTGTGAAACGCTGGTCGATGATCCGGACGAACTTCGATTTATTCTCGGTGCATTGGAGGAGGGAAGTGAGCGGCCGCGGACATGGAATTATATTGAAATGCGTCCGCTTCGCCACCACGAGATCAAAACAAACTTCCACCGATCTACATACGATTACGCGCTACATCGACTCGATCTTGCTCCAAGCCTGAGCCAGCTTTTCGGTGGCTTTCACAAAGACTCGACGCAAAGAAAGATCCGCCGCGCCGAGCGGGAGATGTTGCGTTACGAAGAGGGGTCCTCGGAATCGCTGCTCTCGAGCTTTTATCGGCTGCTCATCGTCGCGCGCCGCCGCCACGGTGTCCCTCCGCAGCCATTGCAATGGTTTCGCAACCTGATCGATTGTTTGGGAGAATCGCTCCAAATTCGTATTGCATTCCAGGGCTCGCGGCCCATCGCAGCCATCCTAACGCTTCGCCATAAAGATACGCTGCTCTATAAGTACGGCTGCTCCGATGCGCAATTTCACAACCTGGGCGGAATGCAGCTGTTGCTCTGGCGGTCGATCGAAGAGGCAAAGAGCGCTGGTTTACGCACATTCGACCTCGGGCGTTCGGACAGCGACAATGCAGGCTTGATTCGCTTCAAAGAGCAGTTGGGCGCGATACGTTCTTCCTTGATTTACTCGAGGTATACGACCTCCATTAAATCACGCGACAACTACAAGCTGCGCGAAGCGCAGTGGAAGCTGCGAATCGCCAAGCGTTTGTTGTCGCACGTTCCCGGCAGGGTTCTTTCGATGGTCGGCGACGTCTTATACAAACACATTGGCTAACCGGATTGTCCACCATTTGGCGCTGTCGTCGATGCCGTGGGGATTCAGCGTCGGCGGAGCAGGGAATTGAGGTGGTGGAAAAACATTTTTACATAAGGAGACATCGCCCGGCGAGACTTGCCTTGGAGTAATATCTAATAGCCTTATTTACACAAGCTTGCATAAGATTTAAACGGCCCGTTGTTTGCACGGATTGGGCGCTAAGGGTAGGTGTCAGATCGAACGCAAAAGGAATGCATGTCCTGTGCAGGCGCACCGATCGTCGACGGAAACTCGCGGACCACGGGACCGGGGATCGGTTTCATTGCCAATGGCTGGAAACGTGATGCTAGAGTCTGCGACTGACGGATCCGCAGCACCAATTGCCGCTCCAGAGAGCGACACCACCGCACGCCTCACGCACATTTGGCAAGAGATGCTTGGCATTGAATCAATCGGCTCCGACCAGAACTACTTCGATCTTGGTGGCGACTCAATCCTGGCTGTTCAACTTTTCATCCGAATCGAACAGGAATTCAACGTTAAATTGCCTTTGGCGGCGCTGTTCGATGCACCCACAATCCGCGAGCTCGCTGAGTTCCTCGAACGAGAAACGTCTGCGACGGGTTGGTCACCGCTCGTGGCCATCCAGCCGGATGGCTCGCGCCCCCCTTTGTTCTGCATTCATGGAGCCGACGGAAACGTCCTTATCTATCGAAACCTTTCGCGCCATCTGGGATCTGACCAGCCATTTTATGGTTTGCAGTGCCGCGGATTGGACGGCAGTTGCCCGCCGCTGACAAGAATCGAGGACATGGCCGCACTGTACATCAAGGAGATTCGCAGGGAGCAGCCGCACGGCCCCTATTTCCTCGGTGGCTATTGCATGGGTGGGACTATCGCGCTCGAGGTGGCTCAGCAACTTCAGGCCGATGGAGAACGAATCGCCTTGCTGGCATTGTTCGACACTACCGACTGGTCTAAGATTCCCGCGCCGTCGTTCTGGGGTAAGAGCTACCGCGCTGCAGAGCGCCTCGTGTTCCACGCGGCCAATTTCTTCCGTCTGGATTCCAAGGGTAAAGCCCAGTTCTTTTCAGAAAAGGTGCGCGCGTTTCGCAATCGGATCCCTGTATGGCGAGGTATCTTGCTCGCAAGGTTTGATCAGCGTTCGCGCGCAAGCATCTCAGAATCCCGCATATCGGGGCGGATCTGGCGGGCAAACGACCTCGCTTGCGTGAATTACGTCCCGAAGCCGTATACCGGCGCGCTCGCAGACTTCCGGCCGATGAAGCAATATAGGATGTCTGACCAGCCAAACGCCAAGTGGGATCGATTGGCGCAAGGCGGCCATGAAGTCGTTGTCCTGCCCGTGTATCCGGCCGGCATGCTTCTCAATCCATTCGTAGAACACCTAGCGCTTGCGCTCAAAAAATCCATCGATGCTGCGATTCGCAGTTGCCAAGTCAGTTAGGGAGTCCGCTCGTTCATGATCGGCGAAGCATTGGAAACGGTTGCGAGCGTGGCCCGCGACAGAAGTGCGAGCGCGACGATCGACGCGCTCACGCCGATTTGGCAGCGCATGCTCGTACGCTCATCAATCTGTCCCGAGGATAATTTCTTCGACCTCGGAGGTAATCCTCCGCTCGCCTGCAAATTGTTTGACGAGATTGCCCAGTTGTGTGGCCGCGAGCTGTCGCCTGTAACAATTTTCCGCGCGCCTACGATCGCCGCCCTTGCTGAGCTTTTGGACCAGCCCGCGACGCCGGTATTCCCGCCAACCGTGTTGCTCAAGGCTGGCGCTGAGCAGCCGCCGATTTTCATCGCACATGGCCTGGGCAGCAGCGTGATGGAATTCTTCGATCTCGTGAAGCACGTTCGAACATCTCGCCCGATTTACGGGCTCCAGTCCGAGGGCACCGATGGTGCGGCACCGCCGTTTGTGCGCATCGAAGGCATGGCCCAATTCCATGTCGATGCAATTAGGAACGCGCAACCGCACGGTCCTTATACCCTGATCGGCTATTCACTCGGGGGTGTGGTCGCGTTTGAAATAGCGCAGCGCCTCTCCGCGAGTGGGGAAGAGGTCGCGTTACTGGCCATGATCGACTCGTACCCCCATGCAGAACCGCTGACCCTTAGGAAGCGCATTCACCTGATTGCCGCCCAGCTCCGCTATCGCGTTTCGGATCTCATGCGCTCTGCGGCATATCGGCCTGTCCCGGTTCCGCTCAATCGCGTTAGGGCGCGGGCGCGTTTGAGCGATTTTCTAGCCTGGACTCGATACCGGCCCCGTTTTTACGATGGAAAAATCACTTTCGTACGAGCCGAGAGCTCGCATTATCCTGATCCGGCCGCAACCTGGTCGCACCTTGCATCCAGTTTCGAAATCGAGACTGTCCCCGGTGATCACCGCGGAATCCTAAGCGCAAACTCCACGAGCTTGGCATTGATACTTACTCGCCATTTGAAAAATGAATTCTGAGAGCAATGATTCGCAGAGCGGTCCGGAGAACGCATTCTCGAGTTGGATCATAAAGACCCTCTCGCCACTTTCGATGTCGAGCACGAGCCAATGCCGCACGATCTGATCTTAAAGGGGGCACGCGTAAAGTGCGGAACAAGAAACTGGCGAGCAACAATGACCGCAACTCGATATTCCGGATGGCCGCGGTCCAAAAAGCGCACAGAGTGCCTTTTTATCGGCCCGGAATAACTTGTCGCAATGAAGTTAGGAAGGAGCAAATCACATGGTTCGAAGCCTGGTAGAAGGGATGATGTTCTTCCGCGATCGAAACACTACATTTTTCAATCCCGAGTCGTTCCCCTGGGTTGCCTCCATAGAGGCCGAGTGGATGGAAATTCGCAAAGAATTGGATTCGCTTCTTGTGCGCCGGGAAGAGATCCCCAATTTCCAGGATATCTCGGACAAGCAGAAAGTTCTGACCGAAGGCGAACAATGGAAAACTTTCTGGCTTTATGCGTACGGCGAAAAGGCCGAAGAGAATTGTGCGCGATGTCCGGAAACCGTGCGGCTGTTGCAGCGTATTCCTGGAATGAAGTCGGCGATGTTCTCGATTCTCGCGCCCAGAAAGCACATTCCCGAGCATCGCGGGATGTATAAAGGAGTGCTGCGCTACCATCTTGGATTGATCATTCCGGGGCCGGAAGGCAGCTGCAGGATTCGAGTAGGAAAGGACGTGCGTTCCTGGCAGGAGGGAAAGAGCCTGATGTTCGACGACAGCCACCCGCACGAAGTCTGGAACGACGTCGATTCATATCGCGTAGTGTTGTTCGTCGACATGCTTCGCCCGACTTTCTTTCCGGCGTCTGTATTGAACCGGATGATTGTCTGGATGATCGCTCGGACACCCAGCATCGCTGGACCGATGGACCGTGTACGGAAGTTTGGCCGTGCCGCCGGGAAACCGGTGAAGGCCGTGCAATAATTGGGCCGCCGGCGGTCTAAGATGGGACAGTTTCTTACGAGAGATCTGGGTGCGCTGCAGCCGAATCGAAGGAGACGTAGCTGTGCTCGAGGATCTCTTGTGGTGACTCCCGAGCGCGCAGTCAGATGAACGGTGCAGAAAGTCTAGTTCGCACGCTCGTCGCCGGCGGGGTCGACACCTGCTTCACGAATCCTGGCACGTCGGAATTGCATATCGTGGCTGCGCTCGACCGCGGGACGGAAATGCGCTGCGTACTGGGTCTTTTTGAAGGCGTTGTCACGGGAGCCGCCGACGGCTATGCGCGTATGGCTGCGAAGCCGGCGTGCACACTTCTTCATCTTGGCCCCGGACTCGCCAACGGCCTCGCCAATCTACATAATGCCCGCCGCGCGCACGTGCCGATCATCAATATCGTCGGCCAGCATGCGACCTTCCACCTGCCTCACGACACACCGCTCACTTCCGACATTGAAGGGATCGCACGGCCCTATTCCAAGTGGTTGCGAACATCGCGCGCTGCGTCTGAGATAGGCCGCGACGCAGCCGAAGCGATCAGCGCCGCACGCACACCCCCAGGCCGCATCGCCACGCTGATTGCTCCTGCGGACGTTGCCTGGAGCGACGGCGGCGCGATTGCGAATCTCCCGGCTTTACCCGCGCCGCGCATGCCCGATGATGCCATCATCGATCGCGTGGCAACGATGCTTCGCTCCGGTTTGCCGACCGGTATCCTGCTTGCCGGGAGCGCCCTTCACGGCAAAGCACTGGCGGCGGCTGGACGCATCGCGGCGTCCACCGGTGCGAAGCTGCTCTCTCCCTATCCCTTCGCGCGCATGGAACGCGGTGCCAGCGCGCCACCAGTCGAACGCATTCCCTACGTCCGCGAGCAAGCCGTTGAACTACTCAAGGAATTTCGCCAGCTAATTCTAGTTGGCGCATCGGCTCCCGTCGCATACTTCGCTCACCCAGGAAAGAATAGTGTACTGACCTCGCCGGATTGCGAGATCCACGCGCTGGCCACTCCCGGGGACGATTATGTCGGCACGCTCGACGCGCTGGCGGCGGCATTGTCAGCAAGCACAACGCAGCCGTTAGCAGAAATGTCAGACCGGCCGGCAGTGCCAACAGGCAATATCTCCCTGCCTGGCCTCGCGGCTGCAGTGGCGGCGCTTCTGCCTGAAAACGCCATCGTGGTCGACGAATCCATGACCTCCGGCCGGGGCATGATGGCGGCCACAAAAGGAGCTCCGCCTCATGACTGGCTCGCGAATACGGGTGGCTCGATTGGAATTGCCATGCCGCTCGCTGTCGGCGCGGCAGTCGCATGTCCCAGTCGCCGCGTGCTGTGCCTGACGGCCGATGGCAGCGGCATGTACACAACGCAAGCCCTCTGGACCATGGCGCGTGAAGGTCTGAACGTTACGACCGTCGTTTTCGCCAACCGCGACTACGCCGTTTTGAAGCGCGAGTTTGCCAATCTCCGGGTCGGCGATCCCGGGCCGCGGGCACGGGATTTGTTCGAGATCGGCCGGCCCGACCTCGACTGGGCTTCGCTCGGGAAGGGCATGGGTGTACCTGGCAGTCGCGTCAATTCACTCGACGGATTTGCGAAAGCTTTGCAAAATGGCTTCGCAAGTGAGGGCCCGACGCTCATTGAAGTCGTTCTCTGACGAGCGGCCCGTGGTGCAACCCTGTTCCTTTGCGTGGCCGAATTCAGGTTTGGCAGAAGTGCACACAAAGGAATTTGGTTACGGGCCAACGGTGGACCAGGACCTCGCCGCCGACATGAGCGAGATTATCGATAGGCGTCAGGCGCGTGCCCGCTCAGCATGGGAATAATCCTTGACCCCAGCATTCTCGTTGCAACGGAGCGCGGCGGTGAGTGTGTGCGGCAAATCCTCAGGCGCGTGCACGTCGCGCATGGCGAGATCGAAGCAGGACTCTCCGCCGTCAGCATCGGTGAGTTAACCCGCGGCGTCTATCGAGCGAAAACGATGTGGACCCTGGGCGACGCCGGTTATTTACCGACGAGGTCCGCCGCGATATAGTGATTCATTCCGTAAATCTCGAATCCACCCGCCAGAATGGAGAACTAGCGCAGATCGATTTCGCGGCTGAAAATCTGCAAAAGGTTATACCCATCCCAAACGGTATTGAAGTCGAGCGCCGTTCCGACTGGCACAATGCGATCCACAGCGCCAGTTGGGGAAGATTCAGGCTCGTCATCCACAAGTCGCGGACCTCTACCAGGTTGAGGTAGCGGAGCAGGGCGCTGGGGTTTCCCTGCACTGGAAAGCGATCGAGGGCCGACAGGACTGGCAGCGTGCTCGCGAAGGCGCCTACCTGCTGCGGACCAACCTGCCGGCGGAGAAACCTGAAATCTTGTGGAAGAACCAACTGGAGCGTCGTAGCAAGGCGCACATTCTGGTGGCGTTTCTCGGCTATGCGTTGTGGGTGACCCTGAAGCGCTTGTTGATCGGCAAGGGAGCCAATCTGTCTCCGGCCAAGGCGTTGGCGTTGCTGGGTCCACTGGTCAGCGCGGATATCGTGCTGCCCACCACGGACGGTCGTGAGATCCGCCTCCGGCGGGTGACCACACAGAATGCCGAGCAGAAGCAATTACTCGATCAGCTCGGCATCCGCATCCCCGATCGGCTCAGTTCTGATCAAGAATGTAGTGTAGACTCGGCGGTAGCTTGAATTGATCCCAAAGCAGTTAGTCGAAATTTGAACGCAGTCGTGACGAACTTCGTCTAGCCGGACGATCATTCATGGTGAGAATTCTTTTCGTTAGAGGGTATCCGATGGAATTGGAGGTGCACATCCTGGTGACAGCAGACGCACAGTGTTATCATATTTTCGAGGGCTTCGGCTCCCAGCCGGTCCCGGGATTGGATGTGATGAACCTGAAGGTTCTCCGAAGATCCGCAGTTTTGGCATCTCCAGCCGCCCCGCCCGAGGACCTGTTTTCGAAGTTGGTCATAAGCCTCCCGATCAAGTCGGGGGCCGCTCGTTGGAGCTAGCTCTCGTGGATCCTAACCTTCCAATCTCCATTTGCATCATCGTCGAGAACCTGCCGGTCCCCACGGATCAGCGTGTTTGGAAAGAAGCACGTACCTTAAGTGCGGCCGGCTACAGGGTCTCGGTCATTTGTCCCAAAGGCCCGGGCTGTGAGACCGGTCGAGAAACACGCGATGGCGTTGAGATATATCGACATTGGACTTGGAAGAGTTCCAGCCCTCTAGGATACGTAATCGAGTATATTAGCGCCCTTACAGCGGAGTTTTATCTGGCCGTAAAAGTTTATGGTCGAACTCGCTTTCGCGTTCTGCAATCGTGCAACCCTCCGGATATTCTCTTCCTCGTGGCTGTATTGTTTAAGCTGCTGGGCGTGCGGTTCGTGTTTGACCATCATGATCTAAGTCCGGAACTCTATCGCACAAAATTTAAAGAAGGGGGACCGGTTTACGCATTGCTGCGTATCGCCGAGCGGCTCACGTTTTGGGCGGCGGACGTGTCACTTGCCACCAATGAATCCTTTCGTGAGATTGCAATCACGCGCGGAAAAATGTCGCCCGCGCGCGTGTTCGTCGTAAAGACGGGCACTGATCTTCGCGAAGTGAATAATGTACTGAAGCGCCCTAGCCCAAAAAAAGACAGACGCTATTTGGTCGTGTACGTGGGGATCATGGAGGCGCAGGATGGAGTTCATCTGTTGCTCGAGTCCATTCGGTACTTAGTGAAGCGGAAGCTCCGAGAAGATGTGACGTTTGCATTAATCGGCTCGGGGACAGAGACCGCGCACCTCAAGAAACTAGCAGCTCAGTGGGAACTCGGAGACTTTGTGGTCTTTACGGGACAAATTCCACATGAGGAGGTTGGCGCGTGGCTTTTAAGTTCCGACGTGTGTGTGGCGCCCGATCCCTCGAATCACCTGAACGACAAATGCACAATGATTAAAGTCCTCGAGTATATGGCCTATGGGCGTCCCATTGTTATGTACGACCTGAAAGAGGGTCGCCGCGCCGCGAGCGACGCAGCTCTTTACGCTCGCCCCAACAATCCAATAGATTTCGCAGATCAAATCGAGCGTTTACTCGAGAGTGAATGCCTGCGTAAGAAGCTGGGTGCTCGCGGAAGTCAGCGCGTCCAAGATGACTTAAACTGGGAGGTTCAAAGCAGGAACCTACTCGAGGCTTTCAGGATGGTTCTAGACTCCACGTCTGAACACATCGCAGAAGAGAATTAACTTGGATTATTCGGTGCGCCGTGAAAAGGCGTTGGTCCACAGCGAGTGAAAGTCTCGCCCGGGAACTGTTCGCTCCACCCGGTAGCAATCGGAGCGGCGGTGGAGGTAACAAAGCCGTCGGAGCCTCCGGTG
>Ga0307374_10001965_pt1 | contig 37387 bp, 37 predicted proteins | sample OX3MG_FD_202532 | JGI IMG/M metagenome (GOLD analysis project Ga0307374, IMG submission 202532) | Soil microbial communities from Risofladan, Vaasa, Finland - OX-3 | ecosystem: Environmental > Terrestrial > Soil > Coastal area > Acid sulfate soil | place: Finland: Risofladan, Vaasa | collected... | reverse complement strand
TAACTTCATCATCGGTAAGCGTGCGCTCGAACGACTGGAAGACGAGCCGGAACGCGTACGACGTCCTTCCCTCTTTCTCGAACGTATCGAATCGATCCAGCCGGACAGCGAGGTCGCCGGCATGCTTGCGGATGAGTTCCCCGACCGACGCTTCGTCGGTATCGGCCGGCACCCAACAGGCGACGTCGCGCACGATGAACGGATATTGCGAGAACGGCTTGTACATACCGAGCTTGTAGCGCTTCGGCTCGTAGTCCTTGCCGTAATCCTCGAGCTTCGCCTTGGAGAGATTGTCGTGCGCAGGAACGCCTTTCCACGCAGTCTCTGTCATCCGCAGTTCGAGGTACTCGCCTTCTTTCGGGAAGACGCTTCCGACCTCGAAGAGCTTCGGCTTCGCGTTCGGCGGAAGCACGAGCGGCGCATACTCCCGCGCCTTTGTGAGCGCGTCGGCGAGCCCGTCCTCGAGCGAGGTGCGCAGCATGGACTTGGTCTTATCGAGCGGATTGGCGAGCATGACGTCGCCCTTCGGCGCGAAGGATTGGGTCGACACCTCCGTGAAGCCCTGCTCGATGAGCTGGTCCTTCATCCGCTCGATGCCGCGGAAGCGGGCTTGGTCGGGCTCGCCCATGGGCGGCAACTCGACCGAGGGGATGCTGTCGTAGCCGAGTATGCGGCCGACTTCCTCGACGAGGTCTTCGGGAATCGCGAGATCGGTGCGCTCAAAGGGCGGCGTCACGATGATCGTTTCTCCGGCAGCCACGCAGTAAAAGCCGAAGCGGCGGCTAAAAACGTCGGTAACCGGAGCCATTCCCTCGAGTCTGCGGCCAAGGAGACCGTTTATGCGCGCGAGCGAGACCCTCACCGGCGGATACGCGGGAGCGGGAGCGGGATATTCGTCCACGACGCCAATCACTTCCCCGCCCGTGATGTCCGTGATGAGGGCGAGGACATCGCGCATACCGTAGGCGGCGAGCCCGGGCGACGGCTTATTCTGGAAGCGCGTCGACGCTTCCGTGAAGAGCGCGAGCGCCTGCGCCGTACGGCGGATTGAGGGGCCGTCGAAGTTCGCCGACTCGATGACGAGGTCCGTTGTCGCCTCCGTCACCTCCGCCGCTTTCCCTCCCTTGATGCCGGCAATGCCGATCGGCAGATTGCGCTGCGCGTCCGTGATGAGGAGCGCGCCTTCCGGAAGCGCGTACTCCTCGCCCGAGAGGGTCGTGAACTTCTCGCCCTTCGTCGCGCCGCGCACGCCGATGGCGTACCGGCCCTCCTTGCCGGCGAGCTTAGCCGCGTCGAAGGCGTGGAGTGGCTGGCCGATGTCGAGCATCACGTAATTCGTCGCGTCGACGACGTTGTTGATGGAGCGCTGCCCGACCGCTTCGAGCGCTTCTCGAAGCCAGCTGGGCGACGGGCCGACGGTGACGCCCTTCACGACGGCGCTGATGTAGCGCGGGCACTTCGTCGGGTCCTCTATCTCCACCGTGAGCGCGTTCGCCCTCGGGAACGACGGCACGGGCTCCCGCAAGGGGTCTCTCTTGAGCGGGATGCCGCGTATGGCCGAGAGTTCTTTGGCGAGCCCGCGGTGCGAGAGGCAGTCGGCAGCGCGGTTCGGCAGCACCTTCACGTCGAGTAGGTCGTCCGTATATCCCTCAACCTCGAATGCATGAAAGGTGAAGTCATCGGCGAGCCGTTCCGCGTCCGACCCATTGCCGAGATCGTCTTCCAGCGACTGCTTGTCGAGGTACTTCTTCAGCAACCATGCTCGGGAGATTTTCATAGCGGTTTCTCGTCGAAGCCGTAGACGAACCGGATGTCGCCCGAATGGAAGAGGCGCGCGTCCGGAACGCCGTACTTGATCATCATGAGGCGCTCGATGCCGGCGCCGAAGGCGAACCCCTGGTACTTCGCCGGGTCGACCTTCGCGTTCTCGAGCACCTTCGGGTGCACCATCCCGGCGCCCATGACCTCGAGCCACTTCCCTTGCGCCGGGAACCACATGTCGACCTCGACCGAGGGTTCGGTGAACGGGAAATAGCTCGGGCGGAAGCGCAGCTTCGCGCTCGCATCAAAATATTCGCGCACGAACCGGTCGAGCGTCCCTTTGAGGTGCGCGAGCGTGATGCCCTCGCCGACGGCGAGCCCTTCGAGCTGGTAGAACTGCGCCTCGTGCGTCGCGTCCGTCGCTTCGTTCCGGAACACCTTGCCCGGCGCGATGATGCGTATCGGCGCGCCATGCTTCTCGAGGGCGCGTATCTGCACGGGCGACGTGTGGGTTCGCAGGAGCTTCCGCTCCTCGCCCGGCGCGGTCTTCACGCTGTCGTTACTGCCGCCTGACGGCGGCCTCCCACGTTCTGGATCCTTTATCCAGAACGTGTCCCACATGTCGCGCGACGGATGGTCGGGCGCGATGTTCAAAGCGTCGAAGTTGTACCACTCGGTCTCGAGCTCGGGACCGTACGCGACGCCGAACCCCATGCGGCCGAAGATATCCGCGAAATCGCGCAGCGCGAGCGTGACGGGATGCAAACGCCCTTCGGGGACGGGCGGCGTGTCTGACATGGAAAAAGGATAACAAAGTGTTATGCTCTGCGCTATGAGCCCGGAATCGGTAGCGTATCCTTTCCTCTTCATCGCGATCTACTTCGAAGTGTTCATCCTCGTGACGCTCCTCTCGAAGCCCGCGCGCGAGGCGCGTCGGCGCGCCCCGCACGCCCTCGGCACGGCGACCCCCTCGGTCGCCGTCATCGTCCCCTGCTACAACGAGGAAGCCACCGTCGCCCGGACCGCCGAATCGCTCCTCGCCCTCGACTATCCCGCGGACAAGCTCGAGGTTATCCTCGTCGACGATGGCTCGACCGATGGCACGCCTGCCGCGATGGCGCGCTATGCGCAGCATCCGCAGGTGCGCGTCATCCGTAAAGAGAACGGCGGCAAACACACGGCGCTCAATGCCGGCATCGCCATGACACACGCCGATTTCATCGGCTGCCTCGACGCCGACTCGTTCGTCGAGCCCGACGCCTTGCGCGAGATCATGCCGTCGTTCACGGACGGCCGCGTCGCGGCCACGACGGCCGCGATGTCAGTATACGAACCGAAGAAGCTCATCGAGCACATGCAGCACGCCGAGTACGTCTTCGGCATCACGTTCCGCCACGCCATCGCATCGGTCAACGGCATCTACGTCACGCCGGGTCCGTTCTCCTTCTACCGCCGGAGCGTCCTCGAGGAGCTTGGCGGCTTCCGCTACGGCTACCAGACGGAGGACATGGAGATGGCGCTGCGCATCCAGCAGGCGGGGTACCGCATCGAGAACGCCCCGCATGCGCGCGTCTACACGAAGGTGCCGGATACGGTCGGGAAGCTCATTAAGCAGCGGGTCCGCTGGACGACCGGCTTCCTGCGCAACATCTCGAACGAGTATCGCGGCCTCGTCGGCAGCCGCCGCCACGGCGCGCTCGGCGTCCTCGTCCTCCCCACGGCGCTCCTTGCCATCGGGAGCGGCATCCTCCTCTTCTTCCTCATGCTGTTCCAGCTCACGCAGGGAGCGATCACGACGTTCCAGCTGAATGCGGGCATCCCACTCGCCTACTCGCTCACCCCGCGCGGTTCGCTCGACTGGTTCTACCTCCCGGCGACGTTCTATACGCTCCTCGGCATCGCAGCGCTCATCGCCGCCCTCTCGCTCATCCTCGTGGGCCGCCGGCTTTCGCGGACGCCGGGTACGATTGCGCTCGGCCTCGTTTCCTACACGCTCTTCTATGGTTTCGTCGTGCCGTTGTGGCTCGTGGGCGCGACCGCCGACGTCGCCTTCGGCAAGCGCCGCTCGTGGCGCTAGCGTCCCGCCATGTCGATCGTCAAGCGCAATGCGCTCATCGCCCTCGCCATCACGGCGGTCCTCGCCGGAACCGTCGCCTTCGCTATTAATTACCTGAATAACGCGCGCGTCGGCGAACTCTCGACCATCGAGGATCAGCTGTCCATCGACACGCTCTCGCTCGATACGCAGTTCTCGCTCCTCGAGGCGGCGCCGTGCGACAGCGCCGCCTCCTCGACCGCGCTCACGGGCGAGCTCGCGGACCTCGGCAGCCGCCTCGCATACGCCGAAGATCAGCTCGGCAGCACGAATCCGCAGGTCATACGGCTGAAGGAGCAGTATTCCCTGCTCGAGATACGCGACTACCTCATCACGAAGCAGCTCGCCGCAGCCTGCGGCACGAAGCCGGTCACGGTGCTCTATTTCTATAGCAATGCCGGCGACTGCAGCGACTGCGACAAGGCCGGCTACGCGCTCTCGTACCTGCGCAATACGTATCCGTCCCTGCGCGTCTACTCGTTCGACTACAACCTCGACCTCGGCGCGCTCACGACGCTCATCTCGCTCACGAAAGTGAAGGATACGCTGCCGGCCTTCGTCATCGACGGCAAGACGTACTACGGCTTCACGTCGCTCGCCGACCTCGAGTCGCACTTCCCGAAAGGCGCGCTCGCGACGAGCACGGCCGCGAGCGGCAGCTGACTACCGATGAGCCGGGGGTGAGATTCGAACTCACGACCTGCTGTTTACAAAACAGCTGCTCTGACCAACTGAGCTACCCCGGCCGAGTGAGCGAACAGAAGCAAAAGTAGCATACTTTTGCTTCTGTGAACGAACGAGGTCAGGGTATGTACTCATACCCCGGCGAGGGGCGGAACGGGATTATTCTCCCGCACTGAGGTCGGGGATGTCGGGCTGTGTTGCCTTGAGTCCCGTCTTGAAATCGGACAAGGTCCGAACGAATTCCCGCGCATGCTCGCGCGAGCCCGCGTTTATATCATGATGCGTGCGGAAATAGCGCACGATGCGCGTGAGGAGCCGCTCGACGAAGCGGACCGCCTGCAGCGAGAATTGCGCGACGTCATGCCCGACGCGGCCTGCCATGCGGCGCAGCTCATCCCGGACGAACGCGCCGAGATCGACATGCGTTGCGATGAACGCGAGCCGTTCGACGCGCCGATCGAATTCGGCGCGCGGCGCTGCGAAGAGCCGCAGGCCGCGGCGCGCCTCGTAGGCGGTGAGCGCGAGGAAGCCCGTGAGGAGCGCGAGCGCGATGAGGATGGGAGCGGCGTAGGTCACGGCGGTTAGCGCGCGGAGAAGCGCGCGAAGCGGCTCACCTCGACGCGTTCGCCGAATTTCTGCGTCGCCTCGTTCAGGAGATTGCGCACGGTCTTCGCGTCATCTTTGATATACGGCTGCTCGAGGAGCACCTGATCGCGGAAATAGCTCGCGAGCTTCCCGTCGAGTATCTTCGCGCGCATCTCCGCCGGCTTGCCCTCGACCTCCTTCTCGAAGACGGCGGTGGCGGCCTGCATCGCGTCCTCCGGGATATCGCTCATCGCGGCGTACGTCGGGCCGGTCGCCGCGACCTGCATCGCGATCTCGCGCGCGAGCGCGGCGAACTCGGGATTCTTCGCGACGAAGTCCGTCTCGCACGAGAGGAGTACCATCGCGCCGATGGCGCCGTCATGCACGTAGCTGCCGATGGCGCCGGCGCCGAGCGCGCGGTCGGCCTTCTTCTCGGCCGACGCCGCGGAGCGCTTGCGCAGGATGACCTCGGCCTTCGCAAGGTCGCCGCCCGCTTCCTCGAGCGCCTTCTTGCACTGCATGACGGAGACGCCGGTCGCGTCGCGCAGTGCCTTGATGCGGTCAGTCGTGAGTTCCATGTGGAGGAATGGGCTTGATTCTAGCCGAAGGAGCGGGCGCGCGCAACCGCGTTCTCGAGCGGTGCTATACTCTGCCGGTATGCCGATTGAGAGAATCGTGCATGAGAGCGATGCATCCGATTTCTATCGAACCGCCGTCTGGAAGGATACGCCCGCGGGTACGCCGCTCGAGCGTCTCCCGCCGTTCACGCGGGCACAGTATGCTCGCGCACCATTCCTCACCCGCCTCTACCGCACGCACGGACTCTTCACGAAAGTCGCGTACCACGAAGGGGATCCTTTCCTCATCGGACGCCATCTCGATGATATTGCCGGAGAGTCCTACGGAGACCCGGGCGACCGCCCGCTCGTCGCTTTCTCGAGCTTGCATGAAGGAATCGAGAAATCGCTGTGGTGCTATAGCAAGAACGTGCTGCCGCTTATCGCCGATGGTGATCGCGATATCACGGCGATGCTCGCCGAGCGCTACGAGATTGATGCACTCTTGACCGACTCCGCCGAGCTCGCGACGCTGCTCCCCGCGCTCGCGAGCCGCTTCCCGCTCAACCGCATCCGTCACGTGAGCGTTATTGGCATATCGTTCAACGTGCCTTTCATAGTGCGGATGTTCCCCGGGACGGCGCTTACTCTCGTGCTCGACCTTCCGGAGACCGGCAGCATCGCCGTCTCGTGCCCGACGGCGCTTGAGGCCGATCGCGCGGTCTTCCACGCAGCGCCGCACCGCTTAATCGAACGCGGGCACGATCTGACGATCACTGACGGCCGGTTGCTGCCGACGCCGCTCGTGCGCTATCGAACCGGCATCGGAGTCCGTTTTCTCGAAAACACATGTGCATGCGATGCAGACGAGAGTTTCGAGTTCGCGGAATAATCCATGCGTTACCTCACGAAAAAAGATCTCGGGAAGCGCGTATACGGTATCGAGCGGTATCGGCCGCGAGACCCCTCAACGCGCGATCTACATCTTACCGCTTCGAGCGGAACGACGACGGGACTTCCCACGTTCCTCGTCATGTTTTGGCCGTTGCTAAGCCGCGATAGCACGTATCGGGAATGGTTCGCTTCCCTACACAGCACTGTACGAATCTCGCACAACCACCGCAGAACGCTTCGGTTTTTCTACTGCGCGCTTATGACCGGAGCGGCGAATCGCATCATTGTGCTCGATAAGCGCGATCTCATTCCTAAGAACCTTTCTCGCATCATGAACGACTATGAGCCCGTGGTGGTCAATGGTGTGCCGTCACAAGTACTCGCCTGGGCGCAAGCTGTCCGTGATTTCGGCGGAGAGACGCTGTGCCAGCGGATACGATCGGTCCATCTCTCCGGAGAGCAATTGGTTGCGTCCCACCAGAAACTCATGCGCGCATTGCTCCCGAATGCAACGCTCCGCAACTATTATTCTCTTTCGGAATCGGCTTTCCCGACCGCTAATTGCCCCGCGACCGATGAAAACAGATACCACGTGTTTAAAGACTCGCCGACGACTCTCTCCATTGCTGATCCCGACGAGAATGGCATCGGAGAAATCATCGTAACGACACATGAGTTCGAGAATTATCGGACCGGAGATCTGGGAAAGCTGGACGTTGTTCCGTGCCCGTGCGGGGAGCATCCGACGCTCGTGCTCTACGGGCGGAAGAACTTCGATATATTCAAAGTCTTGGGGGCGCTATTCATAAAGAGCGAGATCGAGCGCGCGCTCGAGCCCTTCGCGGATCGCCTCGCCGACTACCAGCTGCGCGTCGGCGAGGCAGAGCGGGGAGAGAAGCTTGTCGGCACGGCGACGCTCGACTTCGTCCCGAAGGACGGCGCGACCGTGCTCGAGACCGAGCTCGCAGCGCACCTCGCCCGCACGCTCTTCGTGACGAAGACGCGTACGCTCGCGCAGGTTATCGAGGCGGGGATCTTCGAACCGATGCGCGCGCAACGTGTCGTAGCGATTGCGCGCGGCAAAAAGACCGCCCACCTGAAACGAGAGATGAGCGAGATGACGGCTAATCCAAGTAACCGGCGCAGCTGATGTAGAGCTGCTTGTGCTCGTTCACGACCGGCCCGCCGACGGGAACCGTGCATGATGCCGCTGCCTGGAGGCTCGTTTGCGGATGCGCGAAAGGAGCAGCCATTCGTTCGTAGAGGAACGCGCCGAGAGCGAACACGACTGCGCCAATCGCGAACGCCATGAGCGCAATCGGGGCTGGCAATCGGATGAATCGTGGCATACCGAGCTAAATCTAGCTTGACTAGTGTAGTATAGGCGCTATGTTCTCCGCGCGCCAATCACTTATCCACATGCCTAGCGGGCGCGGATGGGTTCTGTTTTTCATCGGAGGATTAGCGCTCGTAATCGGTGGCACAGCATTCTACTACAATGCCGAAATCGCCGACGTCGCGCAAGCGGACGCGCTCGGGCACGCGCTCCAGGATTATATCGTCCCGACCATCGGGAACGGAGAAGCGACGTATACGGTCGACAGCGGCGGAGTGCGGCGAGACGGCACGGTCGTCACGGGCGCGGCGGCGCTTCCCGTCCTGCGGCTCGCGTATTTCTCGGTCGCGAACCGCCTCGATCCCATCCTCGCGCTCGATGAGACGTCTACGACATCGCTCGCCGCATCGGTCGCGGCGCTCAAACATTCCCTTGACGCGCTTGCAGCGCCCTACGATGCACAGGGCAAAGCGCTGCTCGCGGACAGCTTCTACCCTGTGACGTTCCTTGAGACACTGCCCTCGCTTGAAGCCGAGCGGCGCGCTGTACTTGCGCATCCGACGTACGCGGATGCCATGCAGTACGGGACGGATCTCATCGCGGCGCTCAAGGCGTATCGTACCGCGCTTAGTAAGAGCTTCGACGCGTTCTCGAGCTTCAACGAGGCGACCTCGACAAATTTCGAATACGTGGTGCCCGGGGGCTCCACGTCGCCCTCGGCGAACCTTACAGGCCTCGCGTCGCTCGATGCCGACGCGGCGGCGGCTGAAGCGGAAGCGGCGGCACGGCTCGCATGCCTCGAAGGGAACGGTGATTGTGCGCCGCTCGCCGCGCTCGAGCCGCCCGCATATGTGCCGCCCCTTCCGTCGGCCGTGCCGCCTGTTGCGATGCACGTCCGGTCGCTCCTCGACGCGTCCGGGTCGAAGCACGCTGCAGATCTCGGCGAGACGTTCCGTCAGCTCGGCATCGTGGTACTCGCGGGGAGCGCATGCGTACCGGATTTCTCACCGTTCTACGCATATCTCTGGGAGACGCAGGCTACGAGCAGTGTGCCGGAACTGCGGTACCTTCCCTTGAACGATCTGTATTTCTACGACCTGCGCGCGAAAGTCGACACCTCGCATTCGCCGTACTACGCGGCGCTCCTCAAAGCGAGCGGCATACGATACCTCAACTTCGGAGTATCGAATCTCTATGAATGCCCGGATTCCGGATTCGAAGCGATGCAGGTCGCGACGCTCTACGCGCTTGCGCAGGACGCGGCCACGCGGCCGCTCTTTGCGACGACGACCGTCGCAGACCCCGCCCTTATGAAGGTCCAGGCGGATGAGCGCCGTATCGCACAGAGTCCGGTCATCCTCGAATCCGAGGTCGCACGCTATGTCGGGGACCTCGCCACCCTCGTGAATACCGACGGCGAGACGGAATTGGCCGCGGAGACCTCGCCGGCCACCGTCTTCGAAGCCGAACGCCGTATCGCCCTCGCCCGCGAGCAATCGGCTTCCTTCGGCAAGGAGATCGCCACGGCCGTCGCGACGAACGCGGTCTCGCAAGCCATCAACCGCATGAAGGCGGGCCCCATACCGCTCTTCGGACTGTACTTCACCCGTTCGTATCCGTCTCTGTTCTACCTCGCCTGGAACGGGAGCATCGCGCCGGCGCCGGTGTCGTTCTTCGAAACGAAACGGCAGGAACCGCTCGCGAACTTCCAGATCGTCCCCTATACGCAACTACGCCGCACGTATTCCGACGCGGCCATCCTCCGCTTCATAGAGGCCTCGAATGAGGCGGATCAGGCCGCCGGCGTCCGTATCTGAGATCTTTCGGATGGTGCCGGGAGTGCGTTAGGAAGCGCGCCCCGACGCATAAGCGTCCGCGAGTTCCGAGAGGAGGAGGCCGACGGTCTCGCGCGAGGCATCGTTCGCGACGATTGGGAACGCCGCGTCGGCGAGGTCGCAGTCCGAGCTCATGATGGCGATGACGGGGATGCCGGCGTCCTTCGCTTCCTTCACGGCATGCTTCTCGCGCTTCGTATCGACGACGAGGAGGGCATCCGGACGCTTCGCGAGCGTGACGATGCCGTCGAGGCGCGTCTCGAGGCGCCGCTTCTCGCGATCAAGGAGGACGAGCTCGAGCTTCGTGTGCTGCTTGGCGAGCGCGCCGGTCGCCGTCTTCTCCGTAAGCTCCGCGAGCCGGTCGATGCGCTTCTTTATCTCGGTCCAGTTGGAGATGGTGCCGCCGAGCCAGCGGGTCGCGACGTATGGTGCGCCGACATCCTCGGCCGCCTTCTTCACGAGCGCGGCGACCTCCGTCTTCCCGCCGACGAAGAGGACCGTCTTCCCTTCCTTCGCGAACGCCGCGAGCGCGGCCTTCGCGGCCGTGAGCTGCTCGGCCGTCTTCGTGAGGTCGATTATCTCATGCCGCCCGCGCGCGCCGACGAGGAACGGCTTCATGGAGGGGTGGCGCCGGCTCTTCACCTGCGCGAAATGCGCCCCTGTGTCGAAGAGGCGCTGGAGCTCCTGCGTATCGGCTGCGGTCGTCATTACCCCGCCACTCTAGCCGGGAAAGGCCGCAAACGCAAGCTGGCGCGACGTCACGCCTCTTCTGCCGGCCCGACGCCGCCCGCAGCCGCGGCGGCATGGAGCGCGGCGATGATGTCGCCGATGCCCCCGGCCATGACCTTCGGCAGGTTATGCCAGGATTCCTTGAGCCGATGGTCAGTCACGCGGTCTTGGAGGTAGTTGTAGGTGCGGATCTTCTCCGAGCGGTCGCCCGTGCCGATCTGCGCCTTGCGCTCGGCCGCGTGCGCTTTCGCCTCCTTCTCTTCTTGGAGCTGCTCGAGCTTCGCCATGAGGATCTGCATTGCTTTCTCGCGGTTCGCCTGCTGGCTGCGCTCCGCTTGGCTCCTCACCTCGATGCCAGTCGGCGTATGGACGAGGCGGACGGCCGTCTCGACCTTGTTCACGTTCTGGCCTCCCGCGCCGCCGGCTCGGGAGAACTCTATCTCGATGTTAGCGGGATTGACGGCCACCGTCGATTTCGCGCGGATGGGCAGGATGGCGACGGACGCGGTGGAGGTGTGGATGCGCCCGGACTTCTCCGTCGCCGGGACGCGCTGGACGCGATGAACGCCGGTCTCATACCGGAGCGCGTCGTAGGCGTCGGCGCCCGCGACTTCGAAGGTAAGGTCGTCGACGATGCGCGTCTTCCAGCCGCGCGACTCCGCGTATTTGAGATACATGTTCTCGAGGTCGCGCGCGAAGATGGCCGCTTCGTCGCCGCCCGCTCCGGCGCGCAGCTCCACCACGACCGACGTCGGCCGCGCCTTTTCCTCTTTCTCGCGCGCGAGGATGCGCTCGATCTCCGCGAGGATGTCTCCCTGCCGCGTCCGGATGCGCGCGTCGTCCTCGGCAGCAATCCGCAGGAGTTCCGCGTCCGCGCCGGCCGCGGCGCGCGCGTCCGCCGCCTCATTCTCGAGGCGTTCATATTCTTCCGCGAGGTAGGCGGTCGCGAAGTTCTTTTTAAACTCTGGCGAATATTCCATCGTGTTCTCCCTCACTCTATCACCCCCATCCTCTTCAGCGAGCCTGATGCGGATCGGGAGGCTCTCGGAAGCGAAACAGCATGGTAATTTCGGCGCCGAAGGGAGGCCGCGACGAAATTTGCGAGCCGAGAGCGAGCGCGCCTGCCCCAGCGGGCAGGCGACGCGTACTCCCGATCCGTATCAGGCGAGCGCCCTATTTCTTCCCAACACACGAAGACGTGTGGACGGGCTTCGGCAGCTACCGGCTGCCTCGCTTCGCGGCGCGCTGCTTGAAGCGCTCGACGCGGCCGGTCTTGTCGAGCATGCGGTCCTCTCCCGTGTAGAACGGGTGCGACTTGCTTGAGATCTCGACGGTCACCTTCGGATATTCCTTCCCCTCGTATTTTGTGGTCTCGGTCGCCCTGATGGTCGAGCCGATGAGAAATTTCTCGCCGGAGGCGAGATCCTCGAAGACGACGGGACGGTACTCCGTCGGATGGATATCCTTCTTCATGCGGGCGATACTAGCACACCCCTAGAATTCCTGGAAGGTCGGCACCGTGTTTACGGTTGTCTTCTGCGAGATCATCGTGCCCTCGAAGGTCTGGCAAGAGATGGTGTAGACGGATTGGCTATTGATGGCGACGGTCTGCGAGCCGGAGAGTGCCGCGGAGGAGACGCCGGGGCCGGAGACCTTGCAGCTCTTGACGGCCTGCGAGGACCACGAGATGGTCGATTGGCTTCCCGTATGGACGCGCGCGGGACTCGCCGTGATGGTCGCGCCCGGCGGGATGACGGTAATCGTGATGGATGGGGACGGCGAAGAACCACCGGGGCCCGTGCAGGTGATGCCGTACGGCGTCGTCACCGCTGGGGTGACCGTCACGCTGCCGGACGTCGCGCCGCCTGTCGAGAAGCCGGAACCGGTGCAGGAAGTCGTGTTCGACGAGGTCCATGTGATAGTCGCGGACTGTCCCTGGTCGATCGTGTACGAGTCGGCGGAGAGCGTCACCGTCGGCGGCGGATTCGCGACCGTGAGGTAGAGCCACGGGCCGCAGTCGTCGCCCGTGTTCGTCTCGTTCACCGAGAGCTGCCACGAGGTATTGTGGTTCGCGCAAGCGCGCACCTCGTACGTGCCGGCGGAGGGGAACTGATAAGTCGCAGAGATGGTGGTGTTCGCGTTCACGGCGAGCGAAGCGACGGTGCCGCCATCGAGCAGCGCGACCGTCGTTGTCGCGCCTCCCACGCCAGAATGCTGCGCGATCTGGAAGAGGTTGTCGAAGTTATAGGCAGTAGCGGTCCCGACGTTATACACGGGAGCGGACAATGTTTCGTTGACGGTTGCAACCACCGGCGTCGGCGTCACCGTCGTCGGGCCGGCGTAGAGGCCGGGCAGCGTGCAACGCGAGTCGGGCGGCGCTGTTGCAGAACACGTGACACCGTCGCATTCTATCGTGCCGGTATTCGACTGCCCGCAGGCGTTCGTCGCGGTGCAGGTCTGGCCGAAATTGGCAGGCACGGGCGGCGGCGAAAGCGGCGTCGGGGTGCCGCAGGCGACCCACTGGATGCCGGTATTTTGACTGGTCGTATCCCACCCTTGACCGGCGACGAAATTTCCCCAGCCGCCATAGTTCGTGCTACCGCCATAGGCAGAGCCCCCACCGTTATGTCGAGATTCCGCGTAGTAACTGAGTACACAAGATTGCCCTTGCAAGGGCGGGCAGGTGGTGCAGCTGCCGGAGTAGGAATCACAAACGGGGGTGCAGGAGATGTACGTTGGACTGCAAGAGTAGGTAAAACCGCCATATCCATCGGATGTTCCGGATAGATAACCATACGTATTCTGGTCCGGGGCAGGAGCATAGTCGGTGTATTCAGTAGCGCCGAGTGGAGCGGGCTTCCCCGCGAGCTGACAGACCATCGATTCGGCCGTATAGACGCTTTGACCGCTGTAGTTGCCGCGGAAGTCGTCGTAAGTCCCGAGCCAGTGGCCGGAAGGCGTTATCGTGTTCGTGTATACGTAGTTGGATGGCGGATTCGAGGTGCAGATGCCGCCGACGACGACACCAGTCGCGGTCTGCCCGCAGGCGTTCGTCGCTGAACAGGTCGTGCAGTACGGCATCGTGAAGCTGTTCGTGGAGATGACGTCAGTCGTCGATGTGAGCAAATAGCCGCCGTAGCTGTAAAAGATTGAATACGTATAGCTCTGTCCGGATGACCCGCCATTCCAGGTATAGGTGCCGTTGCAGTGCTGACTGGTCGCGACGACCGTGCCGTTCATGGAGATGGAAACGGGCGTCGCCGTGGTGCATGCCGAGCCGGGCGCAGCCGTCCATTGGAGAGAGACGACCGGGCTGCCGTTATTGCACGTCGGTCCGGACGTTATGCTCGACGACCCGCAGGCGGGCGCGACGATGCCGGAGCCGACCTGCGTGAGCCAGGAGGTTCCGCCCGACGCCGGCGTGCTCGTCGCGGCGGCGATGATGGCGGAGCCGAACTGCGTGAGTCCGGAGGTGTCGAGCGCCGCGGGAAGGCTGGCGGCAGCCGCGACGGTCGGGATGGTAGCAGCGCAGGCAGCACTAACAAAGACGAGTATCGCGAATAGGCCCCTCGAATGCCGCATACTTAGAAGTATACCGTGGCCGCGCTTTGCATGAGCGCTATCCACACGCGGGATGGCTACAGGCCGCTCACGCGCGCGCGGGCGAGGTTCACGGCTATCGCGTCCTGAAAGGACTTGATGCCCGCAGCGCTCATCGCCGGGTCGTTGCCGGGATACGCGGCGACCCAGGATGCTTCCGTGAGGCCCGCCGCAAGCGTCTGCGCCCGTTCGAAGGCGTTCGCGGCAACCGCGAATTCGTTCAGATTGAGCTCCTGAACGCCGAGGTTGTTCCAGAGCCATGGATTCTCTTCGCCTCCCGTCGCCATCGTGACGCCGCGCTCGAGGAGCGTCTTCGCTTCGGCGTATTTCCCTTCCTGCCCGAGCACCCAGGCGAGGTCATTGTAGCCCGCCCATTCGGTCGGCGCCCACGAGACGAACGTCGTGAAATCGCTCTCGGCACCGGCGAGGTCACCGCGGTAGGCGCGTATGAGCCCGCGAACATAGTAGGTGCGGAAATTGTCGGGATGATACGAAAGCTCCCCGTCCGCCGCGGCTTCAGCTTCGGGGAGCCGGTTTTCGACGAGGAGGATGCGTGCGAGCTCGTAGTGGCCCCAGAGCATGCTCGGGTCTATGGCGACGACTCTGCGAAAGGCATGTTCGGCGAGCGGCAAGTCGTAGGCGCCGAGACCGAAGGCATAGCTGCCGACGTCGAAGGCAAGCTGTGCGTCGCGTTCATCAAGCACGAGGATGAGCGGCGCTGCGCTGGTGTCATTATTCCGCCAGAGATACTCGGCGGCGGCCGTCGACAGCGGCGTGCAAAAGACGATGACTATGACGAGGTCGAGTGCGGTAACGAGGGCGAGGACGGCGAAGCACACGAATTGGATTGCGCGTTTGCACGACGGACGTTCCCGAGGAATCGTTCCCGTGCTCGTCCCGTCCATACGCGATACACTATAGCATCGACCTTTCGACCAGCCGTATGTTGCCGCTACGCCGCGCACGAACCGCCCCTCGCCTGTCGTATATCGTCTGCAGCGATCGCCGTACTGGCGGTACGCTCCTGTGCGAAGCGCTGCGGCGTACGAGCATCGCCGGCAGGCCGGGGGAATATTTCAACCCGCTTCTCGACACGCCGGCGTTCCGGAAAGACCATCTCGGCATCACGGCGGATGCCGAATACCTGCCGCGCGTCGTCGAGCTCTCGACGACGCCGAACGGCGTCTTCGGCATGAAGATACACTTCGGCCAGCTGCCGCTTCTCCTCGAACGCATCGGGGCGGAGGGGCGCGCCGCGGGCGCATCGCCGGCGGCGGCGTTCGCGGCGCGCTTCCCCGGCTTGCGGTACGTGTGGCTGCGCCGCAGAGACGAAGTACGGCAAGCGATATCCCTTTACCGGGCGCAGAAGACGAATATCTGGTGGGAGTTCCCTGACGAAGAACCGCCACTCTACGCCTACCAGCCCCCCGAGCGTGAGACGGCCGAAGATGTGTTCGACTTCGAAGCCATCAGCCGCTGCCTCGCGGATGTACAGTCGACTGCCGGACGATGGGAGCAGTTCTTTTCAGAGAACGATATCGTGCCGCTGCGGCTCACCTACGAAGAGCTCGATGCGGCGTATGAGGAGACGGTCGCGCGCGTCTTGCGATTCCTCGAACTCACCGTTCCGGAGCACATTCCGCCGAAGAACATGGCGCGCCAAGCGGATGGCCGGACGGATGCCTGGGTTGAGGAATTCCGGCAGCGGAGTCGCGGCCTGCGCGACGCACCCGGCTGACGAAGCGCTGTCGGAATTTGCTTAACGCTTCCATCCGTGTCATCCTGGCGCCGGAAACGCCCGGGAGGGCGCCACACGAACGGAAACGGAGGTTCCTATGAAAAGCGCCATCCTGTTGTCGTTGTCGCTCATGCTCGGCGCATGCGCGGCCATCGAAGCGCCGCAGACGCCGCCGCCCGGCGTACGGCTTGTCGAGGAGCCGGACGTGCGGCCCGGCGACTGGTGGATTGAGCGGAACGGCGGCTCTGTCTGGAAGGTAACGGTGACATCCGTCGACGGCGATCTCGTGCGGACGACGGTCGGCGACCCGTTCGGCCTCATGAAGCCGCACACAGTCGTCTTCCGTAAGGGCGGCGCGCTCGTGGAAGGTCCGGGCGGCCTCATGGGCCGCGCGACTCACTGGACGAACTGGTATCCGAGCTACGAGCCGCTCTCGTTCCCACTCTGGGCAGGAAAGGAGTGGAGCGGATGGGTCACCTGGACGGCAACCGGAATATCGGGAAGTTATCATGTCTCGGCGATCGCCGGTCCTTGGCAGTCATGGTACGTCGGCGAACGGAAATTCGATGCGCTGAAGATCACGTACCGTCTCGATCGCCTGGAAGCGGCGCCGGTCACCGATACGTGCTGGTATGTACCGGCGGCGAAGTGGCTCGGCTCCTGTGACCGGTATTGGACCTGGGATGATTACCGCGTCACCGCGTTCGGCGGCAACTAGCCGCGCGCCCGCTCTCTCGAGCGGGCGCGTTTTCTTTTATCTGGGCACATCGCCTCTCTGGTATCATGGCGGCATCCGCATTGCGGCATCATGCGTTCCGCGAGCTTCATCGATGACGTGCGCGCCCGCTGGTACCGGTTCCGGCTGGATCGCAGCGTCCGCGCCTTGCCGCTTGAGCTCGTCGCGGACTCCGGAGCGCGAGCCGACAAAGAGAGCTCGGCATTCCGCCGCTACGCGCGGGAGCTTGAGCGGTACATCGCCGTCCTCGAGGACATCCGCCGGCGCGGGCCGTCGTTCGTCGGGCGATTCCAGGAACTGCGACTCGAGAAGTTGCTCCGCCGCGCGGCTGCGAGCGCGTACTGGCGGAGCGTCTTCGAGCGCTCCGGCGTCAATCCCGGCGACATTCGACGGCTCGCGGATCTCGCGCGCATCCCGCCCGTCGGCCGCACGGGCCTCATCGACGTGCCGCGCGACGCTTCCGCGACGGAGAAGCTGCCGGACAATGCCGTCTACTGGATGCGTTCCTCCGGCAGCACGACTGGCACGCCGTTCATCTGGGGTTCGTACGCATGGGACTGGCCGCTTGCGGTGTGGTCGTATCACCTGCGGGAGCTCGACGCGCGGGGCTTCTCGCTTGCGACGAGCGCGCACCGCGATTTCCTCTTCCAGATAAATTACGGCGGCGGCAACGCGGTCTTCCAGATGTTCTTCATAGAGAACTTCCGGCTCCGGCCGCGCGGAGACGCCGCTGAAGAAGACGCGCGCGCTATCGTCGCCGCAATCGAAGAGGTCGGCCCGTCGGTGCTCCTATGCAACCCGACCGAACTCGCCTCGTTCCTGCACGCGCTCGATGCACTCGGCCGGCAACCTCCCATGACGGGCTGCCTCCTCGTGGGTCAGCCGATTGAAGAGGCATTCCAAGAGCACGCCGAACGCCTCCTCGGCTGTCCCGTTATCCCCTACTACAGCACGATGGAGACCGCGGCTATCGGCGCCGGATGCCGCCATGCGCCGGGCAGGTATCACACGTATGCCGAGCGGGTCATCGTCGAGATACTCGACGACGCGGGAAGGCAGGTCGCCGACGGCGAGCGCGGCAATATCACCGTAACCTGCCTCGATAACCTCTTCATGCCGCTCATCCGCTACCAGCCGGGCGACGTCGGCACGCTGCGGCATCGCGTCTCCTGCCCGTGCGGGAACCCGAATCCGCTCCTCGAAGTCGAGGGTCGGTCGGTCGACGTCATCCGATTCGCGGATGGTTCCGCCGAATCAGTCCGCCGCGTCTTCAAGCTGCTTGCCGCCGATCCCTTCCTCACGCGCATCCGCCGGATGCAAGTGCGGCAGGAAGAGCTCGGCACGCTCCGCATACTCCTCGAGCCGCGCGACGCGATACTCGGTCCCGCCGTCATCCGCGAACTCAAGAAGCGGATTGACGTGCTTTACGAGGGCAAGATTCGCGTCACCGTCGAAGAGGTGAGGGAGATAGACCCCGGTACGAAGAAATTCAAAGCATTCGTCCCGCTTGCGCCGCGTACGCGCTAGCTTGGCGGATACGCTTTTTGCGCCTCAGCGACCGTCTTCCCGAATGCGGGAATATCGCGCGCGACCCGCATGATGCCGCTGCCGAGAATGGTGCCTGACGATATCTGTTTGGAAAGCCAGTACTCGAAGGACGGCAGGGTTCCCTTGGCCTCAACGGGAACGAGGAGCATCGCGGTCTGCGTCACGCCGCCCTGTCCGTACCGTCGTATGATGGATATCGCGTAGCTGACGCGGATGATGAAATTATACGTCGTAACCTTGTCGACGATGGCGGAAGGAGCGGCGGACGGATCGCTATACGTGACGGCTGACTGGTAGAGGGAATCTATCTGCGCATCAGCGGAGGTGCCGAGGAGCTGCGTCTCGAGGCTCAAGGCGAGCGCATTAAGATACATCAAGCGCGCGAGGTACATCCGTCCGGGATAGCTCGTGGGACTCGAGGGTACGAGCTTCGTATTCGGTGCCGGCAGCGCATCGCCCTCGGCGAGCAGCTTTTGTATGTCCTGGCCATATGCGGTCGCCTCCGTCGTCGTAGACAGCGAACCGCGTAAGAGCGAATACTCCTGCGCGTACGTCATCGCGAGCTCGACCTTCGACCCGCGCGTCGGATAGAGGGTGTCGGCGACCTCGTAGAGCGAACGGATGCCGCGGAGCACGGAGAGCGCATACGGGTCGGCGCTCGTCGCGCTCTCGAGCGCAGGGTCGTAATAGCGCGAATAGGGACTCTGCGAGAAGACGAGCGTGCGGAAGGACGCCGCATCGAAATACGAAAGCTCGTAGGCGTAGCCGATCGAGGCGAGCGCCGCGGAACGTATCCAGGCGCCCACCTGGGCGTCAGAGCCGATGCTCATGTAAGTCGCGAGTGCCTGCTCGAGCGCCGGCTTCGTACTCGGGTCTGCCGGGCTGTAGTTATCCAGGATCGTGTTCGCGAGGAGGAATTGCGCTTGCGCCTTCAGGTCAGCGTTCAGGATGTTCTCGGCAAGGAGCGTGTGCAGCTCCGCTGCGGCGCCCGAGATATCGCCGGCAGCGTATGACGCGCGTGCGGCCTGGAACTGCGCCTCCTGCGCAGTGAGCGTCGCCGCCTGCTTCTCTTGCCACAGGAAGACCGCCATGACGACAATCATAACGCCGAACGCGATGAGTGCTACCGAGCGGAGTATCTGGTTCGTGTTTTGCATACGCCGGAGAGTCAGCAACAGGCACCACCACCGCCACCACCGCCACCACCGCCGCCCGAGCAATCGCCGTCAGAACAGCTGCATGTACCGCAACAGGAGGAGCATCCGCCACCTGTGCTGGCAGGCGCAGCGACGTCAGCATGCGCGATGTCTGGGGAGAAAATGCTTCGCGAGAGGTTCTGGTTCATTTTCCCCGGGGTCCAGAGCTTTGTCGTCCCGTAGAAGAATACGGAGAGGAAGCCGAGCGGGATGGAAAGCGCGACAATGGCGCCTCGTATGAAGCTCCTCAAGCCGTTCGGGGTGCGCATCGTTGCCATAAGCTCTTGTCATACTATCGCGCCCGCCTGCGGTATCCGTCGAGCGCTGTGGATAAGCGAGCGTTTTCGCTGTTATGATGGCTCCGATGCTGAAGGACATCATGCCGTTCGACCACGTATGGCCGCGCCTGCACGGGAAGTCGCGCTCCGGGCAAGCGACGGCGGCGTTCATCCGATTCCTTGAAGGCAAGCTTGGCGCCTCCGTCACCTACGACGCTGCGCGCATCGGATACGAATCGCCCGACCTCATCGATCTGTTCGAGCTCGCCGAGCGGCTGCGGGCGGCGAACGTCGTCCAGCAGTACGCGAGAACGCGAAGCCTTCCCGACGAGCCGCGGCTCTCGCGCTGGCAGGCGCGACTCCTCATCCAGGGAGGACGGCGCGAGATGGCGAGCGGCGCATCGGCGGACGACGACCGGCACGCGCTCACCGTGACGCTCGCCGAGGCGCTTGAGCGCTACGTATGGCTCGGCTCTCTCGACGCGTTCCCGACGCTGCGCGTTGCGCGACTCGAGGACATGACAACCGACGCGTTCATCGACCCGAGACGCTTCGCCGGCTTCAGCGATGCGCAGTTGGACGAGCATCCGTCGCTGCGCATCGAGCCAGGAAGCTCGTTCAACTTGGTCTCGGGGCATTCGTGGACGCGCGGACGGGCGGTCTGGATACCCGCGCAGGCAGTAAGCGGGCACGCGACGCTTTTGCCGCGCGAGCAGAAGCACGTCGAACCGACCATCCGCCTCGCGATTACGACCGGCCTCGCGACGCATCCGCAGCGCGCGAAAGCGCTCCTTTCGGGCGCGCTCGAGATTATCGAGCGCGACGCTTATATCATCACGTGGTTCAATCAGCTCTCGCCGCCGCGGATAGACGTCGATGAGCTCACCGGGAAACGGGAATCGCTCGCACGGCTCGTCGAGCGCTGCCGGCGGTATCGGCTAGAACCGCACATGCTCCGCTTCCCGACCGATGCGCCCGCGTATGCGCTCGGCGTCGTGCTCGAAGACGCGTCTGGCTCGCTGCCCCGCTTCACGCTCGGCTGTAAGGCCGACCGCGATGCGGCGCACGCGGCGGAGGGCGCGCTCCTCGAGGCCATGCGGGCGCGCTCGAACACGCGCGAACTTGCGGTTTCGCTCAAGGACGACTGGGATTCCGAGCGCAAGGCCGCCGATGTGGGGCACCTCGACCGTTGGCTCTACTGGGCGGAACCGGGCCGCGCGGAGCGCCTCGGTTTCCTCGTCAAGGGTCTCGTCCGGCCGCTCGCGCAGGAAGCGTGGGAGCGCGATTCGGACGAGGAGCATTTCCAGCGCATAACGGATTGGTGCCGGGAGCGCGGGTACGAGCTCGCATCGGTGAGCTTAACGAAAGCAGCCGCGAACCTGCCGGGCTGGCACATCGAAATGGTCGTCATTCCAGAATTGCAGCCGATCAATCATTTCGAGAAGCTGCCGCCTGTCGGCGGAGCGCGCCTTACGGATATCCCGCGCCGGTTCGGATTCGAGCCGCGCGCGCCGTATCTCGCGGATCCGCATCCGTTCGCGTGAGTCGCTCTGTATGGCCACATTCATCTCCCGCATCCATGCATACCTCCGGCGCGCGCGGGCGCCGCACGATACGCCCGCAAAGCAGCACTCCTCGCCGGCGAGCGCGGCGAAAGCATATCGCCGCATGCCGCGCATCGCGCTCCCCGCGCCCGGGGCGCTCTCCGTGCCGCTCCACCAGGCGCTCGGCGAGCGTGCATCGTTCTTCGAGTGCGCGGGCGGGCGGGCGCTCACGCGAGCGGAGCTCGGCACGCTGCTTGGCAACGCGCTCGGCATGCGCGACGGCGAGCGGCGGCGCTACCCGTCGGGCGGCGGGCTCTTCCCCATAGAGACGTATCTCATCGGGACCGTCCTCGAAGGGCATCCGCCCGGCGCCTTCCACTACCAGCCGAACGCGCACGAGCTTGAATTCCTCTGGGAAACGCCCGCCGCGTTCGCGTCTTCCGATCTCATGCGTACGGAAGATGCGCCGCGCGCGCCGATTGTCATCGTCTTCACATCCGTCTGGGAACGCTCCGCAGTGAAGTACGGCGATTTCTCTTACCTGCTCGGCCTCCTCGAGGCCGGCCACATGGCGCAGAACCTCCTCCTCGCGGCGACGGCGCTCGGGTTCGGCAGCCGGCCGATGGCCGGTTTCGATGACGAGAGAATCGCGGCGCTCCTCGACCTCGATGAAAGCGTCGAGCAGCCCATCTATGCTGTCCTCCTGTGCCCGGGCGAGAACGGCGCTATGCGGAAGGCGCCGAAGCGGGAGACGAACGGCGAATAAAGAAAGGCCATGCGTCGCCGCATGGCCCGGTCAAATCAACCCGATTCATTGCACGTGGTCGGACACGAGTTCTATGGTGAAGCGGTTATATAAGGTTCCGCCCCAGTTCGTGTCGTGGTATTCGAGCTTCACGTATGCCCTCGCCCGCGGCGAATACCAGATTGTCTCGTGCATCTGTCCGCTGCCGGACCTTGCGCCGAAACTCGACTGATAACCACCACCGTAGACGATTTTCAGCGCCTGGTAGCCGTTCACGGTCTCCCAGTCAATTACTTTCGCGGACAGGTCGTACGTGCCGCTCAGCACACTCCCGACCTTGTCGAACTTTGCCTTCGACTCCCACGTCTTGCCGACCGTGAGCGGGAACGCGAGGAGCTGGCTGTCGGGCGCGTACTTCATCGTCGATCCGGCGGCCGAGACGCCTGTGAGGGCGTTCAAGTCGGGTGTCTCCGTGACGTTCATCGTGCCGTGCTTCTCGGACTGGCGGACGAACGTGACGTTGGACCCGTCGATCTTCGAGACGGTCTGGGTGTAGGTGTCGACCGACGTATTACGCCAGTTGTCAATGACCTTGTACGTCCACGAATCGCCGACCTTTAAGACCGGCCGCTCCACTGCTGCAGGAGCGCCATCGGCACTGGCACAGAACATAGCTGAAACGAGTGCAAGAGCGAAAAGCTTCTGAGACATGACTGCCTCCTCATATTGGGGTTGCGGGCGCAAGGATTGCTCTCCCGGATTAAGTTATACTTCAATAAGAAAAACTGTCAAGGACGACGCTCGCCTACGAGGCGTTCAGCTGGTCGATATCCTGCTGGAACTGCGCGGCGAACTGCATCACGCTATCGCCGTAGAACGCGAAGGCGGGATTGTTCGCTCCTGCCCATCCGGCGAAATAGCGCAGTGCGGCGAGCCGTTCGGCGGCGTAGGTCTGCGTACCGGCACCGTTGTCCGCCATGAGCATCGCGGTCGCCATGATGGCGTCCTGCGGGCTCCAGGGATTGCTCGGCGAAGAGCCGCTGGTGAGCGTGCGCACGCGGTCCTGGCTCGCCACGTACTGCCACGGCCCTTGCCAGAAGGCGCTGCCAGAGCCGGGGGGCGGCGTGCAGGTGCCGGTGTTCACGTTCACAAAGCCGCCGTAGCAGACCCAGGTCGACGGGATGAATTGCCCCGGACCCATCGCGCCGCCCCACCCGTAGGACGGGCGCCTCGAGACCGGCATCTTGTCGGGGTCGAAGCCGAGCGTCTTCGTGATGTAGACGAAGACCGGCTGGTCGCGCGTCGGATTCATGTCGACGCGCCACGTCCCCGTGCCGAGGTTCTGGCCGAGATTCGTCTCCTGCTTTAGGACCGCGAGGGTGAGCGCGGCGCGCGTGCCGGTCGCTTTCTCGGCCGCTTGCGCATAAGTCAGCGCCGTGCCGAACGGGATGGCGGCCGTGTCGCGCAGCTGGAAGAGCTCGGAGCGGATCTGTGCCGCCGTCTTTTGGTTTACGGCGATGAGCTTCTGGTAGTTCGCTTCGACGCCCTTTGTCTCCGCGAGGAGCTGCTGCTTTTCCGCTTCCTGCGATTGCACGGACTGCTTGGCGAGCTGGGCGACCGTGCGCAGCTGTTCCTCTTCCGCGAGCCGCGCCTGGAGCGCTTCCTTCTCGGCCTCGGTCGAGGAGCTCGTCTGTTGTATCTGATTGAAGGAATCCGCGAGCGCGCTCTTGATGGACGTGAAGGCGTCGAGGTCGCTGAAGAAGCCGGAGACATCCTGCGATCCGAGCGCGACCGAGACGACGGAGTAGCTGTCGAGCACCTGCGTCTGCCGCAATATCTGCGCGAGCGACTCCTTCTCCGCGGCGAGCTGCGACGAGAGCGAGGAGAGCGTCTGGTTATGCTGCCCGATGTTGTCGGAGAGCTGCGCGATGGTGATGGTGATGGCCTGGATCTGCAGCTGCGTCTTCTTGATCTCGGCGTCGAAGGCGTCGATCTGGCTCTGGAGCGTCTGGTGCTGGCTCTGGGCCTTGTCGAGGAGCGTCTGTTGGGTCGCAATCTGGCTCTCGACCTGGTCGAGCTGATTCTGGAGCTCCTGCTGGCGCTGCGCCACCTGGTCGGACACGCTCGTCGCCTGCGCGAGCGCCGCGAGCGGCGCGACGAGTATCAGGATGACGAAACAAGCGGCGACCGCGCGCACGTTCTGCATGAACTAGCAGTATAGCAAACGAAAAACCCGCTCGCGCGGGCTCGTATCGCGTGACGCGGAACCTACGCGGTTTCGGCGGCGGGCGCTTCTCCTTCCTCGGCGGCCTTCTCCTTACCCTTCTCCTCGACTTCGATAGTCGAGAGATCCGCCGGCGCCGCTTCCTCTTCCTTCTCCTCGACGACTTCCTGCACGAGCACGATGACTTCCTCCGGTTCCGTGATGAGCGCGACACCCGCGGGGAGCATGAGGTCGCGCGCGTGTATCTGATCGCCAATCGCGGCGAGCGACGAGAGGTCGACCGTGATGTCGTGCGGGAGATTCATCGGGTCCGCCTCGACCAGGAGCTCGTAGAGCACTTTCACGAGGTTCGCACCCGCCTCGACCGCCGGCGACTCGCCGACGAACTCGAGCGGGATGGCGACCTCGACCTTCTGGCCCTTCGTGACGGCGTAGAAGTCCACGTGGCGCGGCTGGTGCGAGATGGGGTCGAGATCGACCTCATGGATGAGCGTCGGGACGTCTCCCGCGCCGAGACCCGTCAAGGAGACGATGGTCGACTCGCCGGCCTCGGTGAGGACCTTCGCGAAGGCGCGCGCGTCGACGGCAATCGGCGTCGCTTCCTGGTTTCGACCGTAGACGACGCCCGGCAATTTCCCAGCGCGACGAAGCGCCGGCGCCTTCGCGCCGGCAGCCGCGCGCTTCTCGATAGCAAGCGTAGGCATGATGAGCGACTATACGGGAACGGCACCCGAAATGCAATCAGGCCGCGAGTGCCGCGGAGACTTTCGCGAGCCGCGCGAGGAACGCATCGCGCGCCGCCGGCACGTTCTCCTCCTTCCCTTTCCAGAGCGCGAGCGCCTCCTCCTGGAGCGCGCGAGCATACGAGAACGTGAGCGGCCATGGCGCCCTTTTCCCCTTCGCCGCACGCGTGATGGCGGCGAGGTTTTCGGTCGCCTCGTCCGGCGTCTGGCCGCCCGAGAGGAAGACGATGCCTGGCACCGCGCGCGGGATGCACTTCATGAGCGCCGCGACAGTATCTTCCGCGACCTCCTCCGGCGCATCCTTGCGCGGGCTCTCGCTTCCCGAGAGCGCCATCGCGGTCTTCAGGATGACGCCTGACGGATCGACCGAGTGCTCTTCGAGCATTGAAAAGAGCGTGCTGAGCGTCGTTTCGATGACGGCGCGGGCGCGTTGGCGCGAGTGCTTCCCGTCGAGGAGCACTTCCGGTTCGAGAATCGGCACGAGGCCGGCGGCCTGCGCGTCTTTGGCGTAGCCGGCGAGCCGCGTCGCGTTCTCATGGATGGCCTGCGCCGAGGGCAGCCGGTCGCCGTCGATGCGGATGACCGCGCGCCACTTCGTGAAGACCGCGCCCTGCTTCTTGAAAGCCGCAAGTCGTTCGGGCAATCCGAAAAGGCCTTTCGTGATGAGCTCGTCCGGACTCTCGGGAAACGGCTCGGTTCCCTGATCGACCTTGATGCCGGGCATGACGCCGCGCGCGGCAAGCGATACCGGGAAAAGCTTCTTGTCACCGCCTTTCTGCGCGAGCGTCTCCTCGAAGAGGATGACGCCCGAGAGGTGCTCCTCGATACCGGGGGCGCCGAGGAAGAGGTCGCGGTACTGCCGGCGCATCTCCTCACTCGTCGCGATGCCGTACGAGGACAGGCGCTTGGTCGCCGTGTGAGTGCTCTCGTCAGTCGCGAGGAGCCCCTTGCCCGGTGCGACGAGCGCTCGGGCGATAGCGTTCAGGTCGGTCATGAATCCATCGTAGCACGCGCACTCCGGCGCTTTCTCGCCGGTGGAGAAGGGACAGGAGCGCGTGCTACACTCGGCATCATATGGCACAGATGGATTTCGTCGCGATTGGCGACACGACGGTCGATGAATTTATCAAGCTCGAGAATGCGCAGGTGCACTGCGCTATCGACCACGAGGCGTGCACCATCTCGATGAACTGGGGCGACAAGATACCCTACGAGTTCTCGGTGCTCGTGCCGGGCGTGGGGAACGCGGCGAACGCGGCGGTCGCGGCGGCGCGCCTCGGCCTCGCAAGCGGCTTCGTCTCGAACGTGGGCTCGGACCGTTTCGGCGACGAGGTGCTCGCCGCCTTCGAGCGCGAGGGTGTGGACCGGCGCTACATCACGGTCAACGACGGCATACCGACGAACCATCATTACGTGCTCTTGTTCAATGCGGAACGAACCATCCTCATCCGGCACGAAGCGTACTCCTATAAGCTCCCGGACGGATTTGAGCCGCCGAAGTGGATTTACCTCTCCTCGGCAGGCGAGCAGTCGGAGGTTTTCCACGGCGAACTCGCCTCGTGGGTCGCCGCGCACCCGGAGACCAAGCTCGCCTTCCAGCCGGGCACGTTCCAAATGGAGATGGGCAAGGACAAGCTCGCGCCGCTCTACCGGGCGACCGAGCTCGTCGCCTGCAACAAGGAAGAGGCCGAGCGCATCCTCGAGATCGGCGAGACCGACGTGAAGGAGCTTCTCGACAAAATGCATAGCCTCGGCCCGAAGCTCGTCCTCATCACCGACGGCCCGAACGGCGCCTACGCCTCCGACGGTTCGCAGAAGCTCAAGGTGCCGATGTACCCGGATCCGAAACCGCCCGTGGATCGTACGGGCGCGGGCGACGCGTCTACCTCGACCGTCGTTGTCGCGCTCGCCCTCGGCAAACCGCTTGAGGAAGCGCTTCTCTGGGGTCCCGTGAATTCGATGTCCGTCGTGCAGGAGATCGGCGCACAGAAAGGGCTCCTCTCGCGCGAGGCGATCGAGAAGTATCTCGCCGAGGCGCCGGCGTCCTACGCGGTCGAACCGCTCTAGGGAGCGCTATTGGCCGAGAGAGGCGTATTGCCCTGCCTCGCTGCCGAACGTGAGGGCGGTGACATTCGCGTTCGCGGTATGGATGATGATGAGCGACGCGCCGGCGCCGGCGACGGTGATGATGAGTATGGCGAAATACGTGTTTATCTTCTCTTTCATATGTTATGCATTATGCACGAGCGCGCGGGCGGCTTCCGCGATGTGCGCCGCGTCGAGCCCGTAGTGCGCGACGAGCTCGTCGGGATCGCCAGACTGCCCGAACCGGTCCTGCACGCCGACGCGTGTGAGAGGAACCGGGTGGCGCGCGCTCAAGAATTCCGCGATAGCGCCGCCGAAACCGCCGGCCGCCTGGTGCTCTTCGACGGTGACGACGCGCCCGGCGCGCCCGGCTGCGGCGAGCACGGCGGCTTCATCGAGCGGCTTTACGGTCGGCACATGGAGGACGACCGTCTCGAGACCTTCGTCCGCGAGCGCCTTCGCGGCGCGCAGCGCTTCGTATGAAAGCGATCCGGTCGAGAGGATTGCGACCTGCGGATTTTCCGAATCCCAGAGCGTGAGCGCCTTCCCGATGGAAAACGGCGTATCGGGCGTCGTGAAGACCGGTGTCGCCGAACGCCCGAAGCGCAGGTAGATCGGGCCACCGTGCTTCGCGGCCGCGACGACCGCCTTCCGCGCCTCCTCCGCGTCGCCCGGTGCGATGACGATCATGTTCGGCAGCATCCGCATGAGGCCGATATCCTCGAGCATCTGGTGCGTCGCGCCGTCGGGGCCGACCGAGACGCCGGCGTGCATGCCGCAGACCTTCACATTCGACTCGTTGAGCGCGATAGTCGTGCGGATATGCTCGTAATTCCTCCCGGGGTTGAAGGCGGCATAACTCGCGATGAAGGGCACCTTGCCGGCGGCCGCGAAGCCCGCGCCAAGCGCGGCCATGTTCTGCTCGGCGACGCCGACTTCGATGAAGCGTTCCGGGAACTCCTTCTCGAACCATTCCGCGCGCGTCGACTCGGAGAGGTCGGCGCAGAGCACCACGACGTTCGCGTCCGCCTTCCCGGCTTCCACCGATCCGTGTCCGAAGCCGTCGCGCGTCGGCGCCGTCTCGACGCCGTCAGTCAATACTTTCTCCGAGAGCTTTGCGTCAGGATTCAACATAGGATTCTTCTATGCGCTATGAGCCATACGCTATCGGCTGTCTTATGCATATTCGCCAGTTACCTTCCCGCCCATGGTGCGGATTTCCTTCAAGAACCGCTTCCCTTCTTCCTTGGTCGGCGGCTTGCCGTGCCAGCGGTAGTCGAACTCGATCTCCGGCACGCCCTTGCCAGCGACGGTATGCGCGATGATGACCGTTGGCTTCTCATAGATAGCGTGCGCCTCATGCACGGCACCGATGAAGGACCGCAGATCATTGCCGTCGGCCTCGAGCACGTGCCAATTCGCTGCTTCGTATTTCGCGCGCAGGGGCTCGAGCGGCAGCACGTCTTCGGTCATGCCGTCAATCTGGATGTTGTTGCGGTCGATGACGGCCGTAAGGTTCGAGAGCTTGTGCTTCCCGGTCCACATGGCCGCTTCCCAGACGCTGCCTTCGTCCTGCTCGCCGTCGCCCATGACGACGTAAACACGGTTCTTCTTCCCGTCCATGCGGAGCGCATAGGCCATCGCCGCCGCTTGCGAGAGTCCTTCGCCGAGAGGACCCGAGGTCGTCTCAAGGCCGGGCAGGCGCAGCCGCTCCGGGTGCCCCTGGAGCCGCGAGCCGAACTTCCGGAGTGTGAGGCACTCTTCGACCGGGAAATAGCCGGCATGCGCCATCGCCGCGTAGCGCACGGGCACCGTGTGCCCGTTTGAGAGGATGAACCGGTCGCGCCCGTCCCAGTCGGGACTCTTCGGATCGTGCTCGAGGATATGGAAATAGAACGCCGCGAAGATGTCCGCGAGGCCCAAGGGGCCGGCGGTGTGGCCCGAGCCCGCGGCGACGAGCATCCGGATGACGGTCTCGCGGATGGACTCTGCATGCTTCTCGAGCGCCGCTATCGTCTCGTCGTTCACGTCCATTATCGCTCCAGTATACCCTACACCCCGTACGGTGATGACAGCCCTTCGAGCCCCTTCAGGACGGCGAGCGGGTCGGGCGCGTCGAGGATGGCGGAGCCGACGACGAGATTCGCGACGCCGAGGGCGAGGAGCGGCTTCGCCGTCGTAAGCGAGACGCCGCCGTCCACTTGCACCGGCACGTCCGGGTGCTTTTCGCGGAACGCTTTCACGCGCTCGAGTACGCGCGCGTCGAACGGCTCGCCTTGCCGTCCGATGGTCGCGATGCCCATGAACTGTATGTAGCTTATTGCGCCGAGGCAGGGCTCGACGCGCGCGGGGTCCGTCGCGAGGTCGAGGGCGAGCCCGAACGAGACGAAGTGAGTGTCGATGAAGTCAGCGCCGCCGCCGAAGCGCGCCTTCGCGGCGGCGAGAAGTGCGGCAGGATCGTCAGCGGTTTCGGCATGGAACGTGAGGCGTGTGGCGCCGAGCGCGAGCCAGTCCTCCGCGGCGGCGAGCGGATCGAGACACATGAGATCGGCCTCGTACGCGACGCGGTCGAGCTGCGGAAGCGTCTCGCCGCGGCTCCGCATGCGGCTCATCTCGCCTGGAGACGCGTATGGCCACGAGGCGGGCGACGCGAACCGCCCGTCGACGACGTCGACCTGCACCCGGTCGACGGGGAGCATCCGAGAGAAAAGCGCGAGCCGTTCCTCGAGGTCCTTGCGCGAGGATGGCAGCACGGCCGGGACGATGAGGCCCATTAAGGTTCCAGTATAGCGCGCCGTGGCGCTGGGGGGGCGGTATCAGCTGCCGAACTGGGTTCTGTTCGTATTGCAGTAATCGTAGCTGGTGTAGTACATAATCTTGCACACGCCGCCGGGCGTCGTCGCCCAGCTGTAGGGATCGTTCGCACAGTCCGAGGTCGTGAACGCCTGCTGCGAAAATTCGAGGCAATAGTTCGTGCCGTCGGAAAGGTAGTAGAAGAGGAGACCCATCGGATTCTGCTCGTTGACCGGGTCGACCGGTACGGTCGGGATGTATTTCGGCGCGAGATCCGGGATCCAGTCGGTGCCGGCGGCGCTCGTGATTGCCGTATTCGCGACCGGATAGCTGCCCGCATCGTTGACGTACGCCTGGAGCGCCGTGCGGATGGCGTCCACATCGGAAGCGCGTGCGGCATCATTGGCCTTCGCGCGCGCCGTATCGAGCTCGGCGAGCACGACGGCGGAAAGGAGTCCGATGATGGCGATGACGACGAGGAGCTCGATGAGCGTGAACCCCGTTAGAGAATGCTTCGACTGGGCCGGCAAACTATTCGAGCGTGCCGGCGCGTCCTGAACCGGTTTCTCTAGCGGGGTGAGCCCGCGGCGGACGGGCGCGTGTTCCTTGGCGGCGGCGTATCGGTTCGTCATGGCAGTCAAGAGGAGGCGCTCGCCTGCTGCATCTGGATGAACTGATCGTGCGTGAGCGGCGGCAAGGGGCCTTTGTTCTGCGCGGCGGCGGTCTGCATGAATATGAAGACTGCGGCGGCGGTCGCGATGAACGCGACGCCGAGGAGTACGTAATTCGCCTGCCGGTCGTTACGCACGACGCCGGTCGAGAGCGCGAGTCTCGTGAGCACTGGCTTCTGCGCCGCGCGCGGCAAGGCCTCGTACTGCGGCTCTTCGTCGAATTGGATATCCGACATGACCCGTATAGTATACCTAAAACTTGGCGAGTCGGCGCTTGTGCCGTTCTTCCCCCGAGAATGAAGCCGCGAGGAAACGTTCGACGGCGCGCACGGCTTCGTCGGCCGTGAGGAAGCGAGCGCCGAGCGAGAGGATATTGGCGTCGTTGTGCGCGCGCACCGACGCGATCATGTCGAGGACGTTCCCCGCCGCGTCCATCTGCGGGCGCGTCGGCTCGCCGTAGAAGACCGCGGCACGGGCGCCTGCTATGCGGTTCGCGGCCATCGCCTCCCCTTGCCCGCTCCCGCCGATGACGAAGCCGAAGGAGCCCGGTTCTCCCGCGACCCGTTTCGCGCACGGCGTCACATAATCCGGATAGTCGTCCGCCAGATCGAGCGCGGGCGCGCCGAGGTCCTCGACCGCGTATCCGAGCGCGGCAAGGCGCGCGACGAGCGCGGCCTTGAGCTCGAAACCGGCATGGTCGCTCGCGAGATAGACCTTCATAGGTGATAGCTTATAGCAGATAGCGAATAGTTCAATTCACGGTCCGTATGAACGCGGTGAACATCTTCTGGATAGTGGAGAGTTCACTGGACGCTTTCGCCCGTTCAATCCTGGGATATATGTCAGCGGCGATAAGAAGCTGCGTCTCAAGTTCTGCGGCCGAGCCGCGCGCTATATGCAGGAATTGACGGAAATCCTTCCTGGTACCGCGTTTCGATCCTTCGGCGATATTCGACGGGATAGAGACTGCAGCGCGGCGCAGCTGTGACGAAAGACCGAATTCTTCACTGCGCGGCAGGTGCGCCGTAAGCGTATAGATGGCCTTCGCAAGCGAAACCGGCTTCTGCCAGATAAGCAGGTCTTTGAACGAGTTCGTCTTCGGCATTTGCTATCCGCTATGCGCTATCAGCTATTTGCTGCTTTTAGTGCGTGGCGCACGAGCGCCTCGGTGTAGCCCATCTCGTTGTCGTACCAGGCGAGCACCTTCACGAGATTCCCGTCGACGACGCGCGTCATGCCGAGATTGGCGATGGACGCGTAGGGCTCGCCGACGATGTCGGAGGAGACGAGCTCCTCGTCGCTCGTCGTGAAGATTCCTTCCCAGCGCGGGTCGGCAGCCGCCTTCCGGAGGATGTCGTTCACCTCTTCCGCGCTCGTCGGGCGCTTGGCGATGAAAGTGACGTCGGCGATTGAGCCCGCCGGCACGGGGACGCGTAACGAGATGCCGTCGAACTTCCCCTCGAGCGCCGGGTATGCCTTCGTCACGGCGATGGCCGCGCCGGTCGAAGTCGGCACGATGTTCTGCGCGGCCGCCCGGCCCTCCTTCATGTCCTTCTTCGACGGGCCATCGACGATGGCCTGGCTCGCCGTGTAGGCGTGCGTCGTCGAGAGGACGGCCTTCTCGATGCCGATGGCCGCGTCGAGGATGGCGATGACGGGGCTCGCGGAGTTCGTCGTGCAGGAGGCGTTGCTCGTCACCCGATGTCCCGCGAGGCGGTCTTCGTTGAGGCCCATGAGGACCGTGGCGCCGATGGACTCGTCGCCCTTCGCGGGCGCGCTGATGATGACGCGTTTCGCGCCGGCCTGGATATGCTTCTGCGCGTCCTCGTAGTGCGTGAAGAAGCCGGTCGATTCGATGACGACGTCGATGCCGAGTTCTTTCCACGGCAGGTTCGCGGGGTCCTTCTCCTGCACGAACTTCACTTCTTTGCCGTCGACAATGAGCGCCCCGTCTTTCGCTTCGACCGAGAATGGCGCGCGATGATAGACGGTGTCGTACTTGAGGAGGTAGGCGAGGTTCTCGAGAGAGCCGAGGTCGTTTACCGCGACGAGCTCGATGCCGCGCCCGTGGGAGCGGCGCGCGAACGCGCGGCCGATGCGGCCGAACCCGTTGATAGCGACTCGAATAGCCATGATGGGAAGCAGTTAGATGGAAAAATGCGAGCGATGCTCCGAGTATAGCATCGCGCCTCGCAGCACTATGCACAGCCGAAAAATGACGTATTCACTTGCTGAAATCGAGCGTCCCGACAAGTCCCAACAAGGTTAAACCTTGTCCTGATTCGCACCGTAGGTAAGCCATTCCGTGACACACGATTTGAAGTCCCCGGCCGAGGGAAACAGGTCCTCGAGCACGGTTCGTTCGAGGATGAGTCCATGCGGTCGTTCCTCCCCGGAATAGTCGGGATAGCTCGAGAACGCATACTGTGTGAGGAAACGTTCGGCTCGCACGCTATCCTTTATGCCGCTTTCTTTCCAGGATGGATCGAGGAGCTTTACTGGATTGAGGTGGATATACGCGACGAGGTAGCGAAAGTAGCGGTCTTCGCTCACGTGCTTCGCCTTGTATGTTCCGCCGAACAGCGCACCACTCCGTTCATTCCGCTTATTGAAATACATCGTGTAGCCCGTCGTCACCTTCTGCATGAAGCGCGCGATGCCTCCTTCAGTCCTCTCGCGCGCGAGGATGTGGAAATGATTCGGCATGAGGCAGTACGCGATGATGTCAACGAGTTGCGTACCGCGCACGCGCTGCACTTCGCGAAGCGAGTGTCCCTGATATTTTAAGTCCGCAGGCTCGTCTTGGTTGGCGAGGTACAGAAGCGCGAGGAAACGATCGTAATCCGCGTTGCGCAGGAATATCTTCCTCTTCTCAACGCCGCGATTATAGAGGTGATAAAACTCTTCAGGAGCGATTTGAATAGACCGCGTCATATTACCGCATAGTATAAGGCCAAAATAGGACAAGGTTTAACCTTGTTACTCGGTGAAGTGGATGGTTTTCAGGATGCCGGCCATCTCGGCGTCGTCCGCAGCATAGGCCGTGAATTCATAGAGGTGGCCGCCGCGGATGAACCACGTCTCGCTCGAAGGTCCGATGATGGGTGCAACGCTCGAAAAGTGGAGTGCGGTGATGCCGCCGCCGATGACGACTTCGACCGGGTCCTTCACGACGCCCGACGGGATGTCGAGCTTGAAGCGCGCCTCGGTAATCGTCGGCTCCCCATACGGCGTGATGAATATCTGGAATCCCTGGGCTTGCCCCGAGCCCTGGAAAACGACGGTCATGCCGCCGTTCATCTCCTTGAACTCGTGCACGGCGTACGCGCTCGGATACGCGAGCGAGAATCCATACGTGCTGTTCGTGTATTCCTCCGTATCCGCGGAGAGCGTCGCCACGGCGCCGGTCGGCAGCGGCACTTCGAGTCCGCCGGCCGACGCGCTCGTCGTCGCCGTCACGGGCACTGCGGTCGCCGTCGGCGCGGGAGGCGCCGGCGGGCGGCCGAGGAGCGCGTACGTGCCGCCGGCGACCGCGAGGGCAAGGAGGACGCCAAGTATCGTCACGAGCCGCGGTCTTCCTTTCATATGATGCAACAATGATAGCCCTCCCTGGACGTCTCCGCTAAATCCGCACCCCGCTCAAGGTGACGCCCGCGAGGCGGATGATGCGGATGGAGACGCCGGCGCCAGGACCGGAGGGGGCGGTGGTGAACTCTATCTCCCCGCCGTACCCGTAGCCCGCGCTGTTGTACGCGAAGGCGCGGATGTAGTAGACGACGCCCGCGGTGAGGCCCGACAAGCTCTTCGTGAAGCCGCCCGCCAAAAATGAGCCCGTCGTCGAAGCGAAGCTCGCATAGCCGGAGGCGGCGGCGGTGACACTCCCCGGATCGCCGTGGCTCATGGTATCGTAGACGAAGCCCTCGTCGGTCGGCGTCGCGCCATTCGTCGCCGTGATAGCGCCGTTACCGGTCGCCGATGACACCGTGATGCCCGAGGGGTACTGGGTTGAGACGGAGGGCGGCGAGACGCAGGAAGAGGTCGTGAAAGACGCGATAGAACCGTAACCCGTGCCGCCCGAGTTAGTCGCATATGCGCGGGCGTAGTAGGTCGTGTTGCAGGAGAGGCTCGACGCGTCGTAGGTGAAGGAGCTCACGCCGAAGGAGCCGCTCGCGGTCGTCGTCGCGATGGTAGTGGCGAGCGCCGCGTTCGTGCCGTAGGCGAAGCCCTCGGTCGTCGCGTTCGCGCCCCCGGTCGCCGTGATGTTGCCGTTCAAAATCGCGGTCGTCTGCGTGATGGACGACGCCGCACTCGTCGTGACGGTGGGAGAGGCAGCACTCGGCGTATACGTGATGACGATGATGCCTTGGATGCCGGAACCCGCCGTCGAGCCGCCGCCGCCGCCGCCGCCATAATTGCCGCCCGTGCCGCCGGTCGAAATTCCATTCCCGCCGCCGCCGCCGCCCGAGCCCGCGCTGATGGCAGACCATTCGCTGCCGTTGCCGCCCGTGCCTCCGCTTGCCGTGCCGACGGAGCCGCCTGAACCCGCGTCACCCGAGCCGCCGGCTCCGTCCGTCGTGCCGCTCCCCGACGTGCCGGTGTTGCCGTTGCCGGTCCCACCGGCCGCACCACCGCCGCCGCCTGCACCGGCACTGTTCACGCCGGAGGCACCGGTGCCGCCGTTGCCACCCAGATTCTTCACCGTGCCGACGCTGCCCGTGTTACCCGTCTGCTGGCCGCCGAGGCCTTTCGTCGCTCCAGAGCCGCCCGTGCCTCCCATCGCGCAGACCGAGGCGCCGGCGCAGGTCGAGCCGTTGAACCACGTGCTTCCACCGGAGGTCTGCACGCCGGCGCCCGTGCCCACGCTGTAGCTCGCGCCGTTCGAGACCGTAATATTCGACACTTTCGAATACGCGCCGCCACCGCCACCGCCACCGCCGTAGCGGCCCGAGTTCGGGCCGCTAATCTTACTTGTCCCGCCACCGCCACCGCCACCGACGACCTCGATGGTGTCCGTGTTCGACCAATCGGACGGGAGCGTGAATGTTCCAGACCCCGTCGTCGTGATGTAGCCCACGCACTGCGACCCGGAGACGACGAAGTTCGTCACGCTGCCGTCGTTCGCACACGACGTCGCCTGCGCGCTGCCCGGGGACGCAAGGAACGTCCCCGCGCCCGCAAGGGCGATGGTGAGGACATACGCCGCGAATCTCACGCTGCCGAACCTTCTCATGGCGTCGTCGTGGTCGCCGTCGTGGTCGTGGCAACGACCGTCACGACGCGCGAAGCGCTGCCCGTGTTCCCTGCCGAGTCGGTCGCCGAGTACGTGAGCGTGTAGATGCCCGGCGTCGAGGTGCCGACCTTCCCCGTTTCGACGATCTTCGAGGTGAGGTTGCCGTCAACGTTGTCCGTGGCGGTCGCGCCGGGATCCACCCAGGTCGTGCCGACGGTTATCTGCATCGCCGCGGCGCCGTTGAGGGTGACCACCGGCGGCGTCGTATCGGTCGAGGCGGTCGTGGTCGTCGCGGTAGAAGCCGTCGTCGTGCTCGTGCCGGAAGTGCTCGAGAGCGTGCCGTTCGGGTTGCCGACGATGACCGAGCGATTCGCGCTCGCCGTATCGCCGATGCTGTCGGTCGCCGTGTAGGTGAGGATATAGCTCGTCGCGGTCGAGGTATCGATCCACGGCGAGCTCGTCGCGACGCCGTTCATATATATCTTGTAGGACGCGCCGGCGCTGCCGCCCGAGACGGTGGCGCCCTGCTCAACGTACGTGCCGCCGATGGGGAGCGTGGTCGGATTCGCGCCGTTGAGTTTGATTGCGAGCGGCTGGGTGGAAGTAAGGCCGGAGGTCGTCGCGGTCGACGTCGTTGTCGTGGAGCCGAAGGGATTCACCGTCGCGTTCGTCGCGGGACAGGCGCCCGGCGTCGTCGTCGGCTTGCCGTTCGCGATGCTGAAGCAGTACGGCTGCTTCGTCACCGTGTCGTAGAAGGTCACACCGGTCGGCGCCGACGAGGTGCCGATGGAGAGCGCCGCCGCCGTGAGGTGGTCGAAGAAGCCCTGCGTCGCGTAGAGAGTGTCGGCGGCGAGCTGTGTGACGTGGAGCACGCTATTTGTGAACGTCGCGCCGATCTGCCCGAGGAAGCTCGTGAGGTCATAGGCACCCGTCGTCGAGGCGGTCGTGGAGCCGGTCAGCGAGAGGTTGCCGAAGTACGTGCCCGGGTTGATGAAGGCGAGGACGGTTCCCTGCTTCGTCGAGGTTGCGTACGGCTCGAGCGCCTGGCCAAAGTACGTGCCGGGGCCGACGAGCTTCACCGCGACGCCCGGGCTCGACGTGGAGACCGTGAGTCGGTCGCCAATCTTGATGGGGCCGTCGGCGAGCGAGACCTTCACCGGCACGCGCCCGGCGAGCGCCACCGCGCGCGTCGTCGTCGACTGGGTGCCAAGCGTGAGTCCCGGGTGCGTCGAGACGACGCCGAGGAAGGTGGAGCTCGGGCTCGACGCCTTCATGATGGCGACCGGCCTCGACGGATCGATGGTGACGACGTCGCCGGCCGCGACCGACGAGTCGGCCGTCGTGTAGGTCTCCGCGACGTCGTAGCCGCCCGTGAGCGAAGAGCTGTTCGCGTAGATCTCGCCTTGCGTCGTGCCGCAGGCCGTCGTCTGCGTGCCAGCCGGGCGTGCGGCGCAGATGGCGCCGACGACCGTGAGCGTCGTCTCGGGCGAGGAGGTGCCGATGCCGACGTTGCCGCCGTTCGACACGATGAAGCTCGTCGCGGTCGAGCTCCCGATGACGAATGCAGGACCTGTGATGCCGTTCGGATTCACCGAGAGCGTCGCCCAGGGCGAGGTCGTCCCGATGCCCACCTTCGTGCCGGAGTTGTTGTACAGAGAAGAGCCGGAGAGGGTCCAGTAGTTGGTGGAGTTCGTGAGACACGTGCCGCCCACCGCGAAGCAGCCGGTCTTGAGGTTCACGCCGTGGCCGAAGGTGGAGGTGGCGGTGGCGGAGATGTTCA
>Ga0307374_10001964_pt1 | contig 37393 bp, 33 predicted proteins | sample OX3MG_FD_202532 | JGI IMG/M metagenome (GOLD analysis project Ga0307374, IMG submission 202532) | Soil microbial communities from Risofladan, Vaasa, Finland - OX-3 | ecosystem: Environmental > Terrestrial > Soil > Coastal area > Acid sulfate soil | place: Finland: Risofladan, Vaasa | collected... | reverse complement strand
AAACAATGCATAAAGCAGTCTATGAGCAAGGTAACACACGGTCGGAATTGCCAGAAGCCCGCTCGAGGGATTGAAACCATTTAGCCATGTGATAGCAGCTACCTGTTCATCACGTCGGAATTGCCAGAAGCCCGCTCGAGGGATTGAAACCACAAGCTAGTCCGTTTGCATATATAAAATCATATACTGTCGGAATTGCCAGAAGCCCGCTCGAGGGATTGAAACGGTATACCCGGGGCACTATTCATTTAATTCCTCTTCTTGTCGGAATTGCCAGAAGCCCGCTCGAGGGATTGAAACCATTTAGCCATGTGATAGCAGCTACCTGTTCATCACGTCGGAATTGCCAGAAGCCCGCTCGAGGGATTGAAACTCCTGTTTCCTGCTCGCGAGCATTGTTTCCTGCTATGTCGGAATTGCCAGAAGCCCGCTCGAGGGATTGAAACACGCAATACATCTAGCGCAAAGTCTTTTATATTCTGCTCGTCGGAATTGCCAGAAGCCCGCTCGAGGGATTGAAACAATAATACTCTCATGCCTGATTGCATGTTGTTTTGCGTCGGAATTGCCAGAAGCCCGCTCGAGGGATTGAAACATACTACCTCATAATCATCACGGAATACGCGAATAGTCGGAATTGCCAGAAGCCCGCTCGAGGGATTGAAACACATTTAGCGTAAGTGCAACGCCTGAGAGAATACGGTCGGAATTGCCAGAAGCCCGCTCGAGGGATTGAAACACTGTTCATCCAGACCACGCCCATCAGATGAATATGTCGGAATTGCCAGAAGCCCGCTCGAGGGATTGAAACACGAACGCTAATGGTATCAATGGCACGGTTACGGCGTGTCGGAATTGCCAGAAGCCCGCTCGAGGGATTGAAACATCCCAGTCGAGTGTAAGCTTAGAGTTAGCCGCGATAAGTCGGAATTGCCAGAAGCCCGCTCGAGGGATTGAAACTCTCACGCAAACACCATCAGCAGCTACCCTTGCACAACGTCGGAATTGCCAGAAGCCCGCTCGAGGGATTGAAACGATGAACAACTAGACATAGTTGAACTAGAACTAAAAGTCGGAATTGCCAGAAGCCCGCTCGAGGGATTGAAACCTTATCATCAGGGATCGAACCTGAACATTCTCGGCGCGTCGGAATTGCCAGAAGCCCGCTCGAGGGATTGAAACCTTTGAGCTGGAACATCCTTACTCGCAGGCAGCGGAGGTCGGAATTGCCAGAAGCCCGCTCGAGGGATTGAAACAATACAAGGCCTTTATGTGGTTCGATAGGGCTAGCATGTCGGAATTGCCAGAAGCCCGCTCGAGGGATTGAAACTAGCTATGACACCATTTGAGAAGTCACAGGAACAAGGTCGGAATTGCCAGAAGCCCGCTCGAGGGATTGAAACTGTCAACACTCTTTGAAACTAGTTGCACCCCTTTACAGTCGGAATTGCCAGAAGCCCGCTCGAGGGATTGAAACGTAATAGACAGGGGGAGCAAGCGTCAAAAAGGTCATAGTCGGAATTGCCAGAAGCCCGCTCGAGGGATTGAAACTCAGGAACTAGCAGCGTTTCTGGGAGGACTCTTCACCGTCGGAATTGCCAGAAGCCCGCTCGAGGGATTGAAACGTTTTGTAGGGCAGAGGGGCTACACTGAAAGCAGTAGATGTCGGAATTGCCAGAAGCCCGCTCGAGGGATTGAAACAAACTAACGGCTTGTAGATACATCTGGATAGCCGAGTCGGAATTGCCAGAAGCCCGCTCGAGGGATTGAAACAGCTACACTTGTGCCAGCAGGGCTTTCGAGATGTACGTCGGAATTGCCAGAAGCCCGCTCGAGGGATTGAAACTATTCCAAATAGTTGACGTAACTTGTACGAACATGCTGTCGGAATTGCCAGAAGCCCGCTCGAGGGATTGAAACGTAATAGACAGGGGGAGCAAGCGTCAAAAAGGTCATAGTCGGAATTGCCAGAAGCCCGCTCGAGGGATTGAAACAGTAGTGATACTGGCGAACTCCCTATTGTTTCCGCGGTCGGAATTGCCAGAAGCCCGCTCGAGGGATTGAAACAGGACCGTAAGGCACATCTTGCAATGAACCATCCACGGTCGGAATTGCCAGAAGCCCGCTCGAGGGATTGAAACAGTCCCACTTGTGCTGGCGGCACATTGGGCGTGAAGGTGTCGGAATTGCCAGAAGCCCGCTCGAGGGATTGAAACCACAATCATCAACTTTCTGTTGATGAGACTTATAGAAGTCGGAATTGCCAGAAGCCCGCTCGAGGGATTGAAACCCGTGCGCTACCATCATGGAGGAGACCCAGCTTCCAGTCGGAATTGCCAGAAGCCCGCTCGAGGGATTGAAACCGTGGTAATTGCTAATTATGGCAACTATGCAGAATGTGTCGGAATTGCCAGAAGCCCGCTCGAGGGATTGAAACACATCATAGGTTCCTTTCTGACACTTCGCCAGATTTGGTCGGAATTGCCAGAAGCCCGCTCGAGGGATTGAAACAAAAAGACCTTTAACCGTTTCCCCGATAACTTCAATGTCGGAATTGCCAGAAGCCCGCTCGAGGGATTGAAACACGCATGTTTAGCTTGCCTGATGTAGATTTGACCTCAGGTCGGAATTGCCAGAAGCCCGCTCGAGGGATTGAAACGCCCGACTATGAAGCCGCAGCGAAGTCTTCTGTGTGTCGGAATTGCCAGAAGCCCGCTCGAGGGATTGAAACATACATATCTTGCTCTTGCGCAAGCGTCATACCGCTTGTCGGAATTGCCAGAAGCCCGCTCGAGGGATTGAAACGATACGCCCCAAATCCTTGCAAGCACAAGATATCCGCAGGTCGGAATTGCCAGAAGCCCGCTCGAGGGATTGAAACCGGCAATCTTTGGTCATATGCTGATGCTCTATGCAGTCGGAATTGCCAGAAGCCCGCTCGAGGGATTGAAACTGCTATTCCTGAGAACCAACAACAATTTGGCAACCCGTCGGAATTGCCAGAAGCCCGCTCGAGGGATTGAAACTTCTTAGCCGGTTCCGCTCACGCCTGTACTCTTCAGTCGGAATTGCCAGAAGCCCGCTCGAGGGATTGAAACTACTGTTGTTTGTTCTGAGATGAATAACAACAAAAAGTCGGAATTGCCAGAAGCCCGCTCGAGGGATTGAAACATGCACCATACGGTTGACGGTCAAATCCTCAACACAGTCGGAATTGCCAGAAGCCCGCTCGAGGGATTGAAACCGTGCAACGCTATCCTGATAGCATTTGCATCTGTTGTCGGAATTGCCAGAAGCCCGCTCGAGGGATTGAAACATGAACCCGGCTAATGTAGTCGAGGGTAGCATCACTGTCGGAATTGCCAGAAGCCCGCTCGAGGGATTGAAACGTGAGATGTAACGCTTGTTTCATTTTACTTCTCTGTTGTCGGAATTGCCAGAAGCCCGCTCGAGGGATTGAAACGTCTCATGCCAGATTGCACCTATGCCAGTAGACGGAGTCGGAATTGCCAGAAGCCCGCTCGAGGGATTGAAACAACATAGTTTTTCGTACACTGACAACAAAACAGCAATGTCGGAATTGCCAGAAGCCCGCTCGAGGGATTGAAACATTTTTCAGTCAAGAGAAGAGGTTGCAATGACAGTGGTCGGAATTGCCAGAAGCCCGCTCGAGGGATTGAAACAATACTTCTACCTCTTCTAAGAGTGTACCCGCGTCGTCGGAATTGCCAGAAGCCCGCTCGAGGGATTGAAACCTCCAATGCTACCACGCTGGCGAATATGGAGATGCTGTCGGAATTGCCAGAAGCCCGCTCGAGGGATTGAAACTACTATTCCAGTCAATCAGTTTTCAATCAGGGTAGGAGTCGGAATTGCCAGAAGCCCGCTCGAGGGATTGAAACACTGAGATAGCCGCCACGCCGGAGCCACTAGCCATAGGTCGGAATTGCCAGAAGCCCGCTCGAGGGATTGAAACGTCTCATGCCAGATTGCACCTATGCCAGTAGACGGAGTCGGAATTGCCAGAAGCCCGCTCGAGGGATTGAAACAACATAGTTTTTCGTACACTGACAACAAAACAGCAATGTCGGAATTGCCAGAAGCCCGCTCGAGGGATTGAAACATTTTTCAGTCAAGAGAAGAGGTTGCAATGACAGTGGTCGGAATTGCCAGAAGCCCGCTCGAGGGATTGAAACAATACTTCTACCTCTTCTAAGAGTGTACCCGCGTCGTCGGAATTGCCAGAAGCCCGCTCGAGGGATTGAAACCTCCAATGCTACCACGCTGGCGAATATGGAGATGCTGTCGGAATTGCCAGAAGCCCGCTCGAGGGATTGAAACTACTATTCCAGTCAATCAGTTTTCAATCAGGGTAGGAGTCGGAATTGCCAGAAGCCCGCTCGAGGGATTGAAACACTGAGATAGCCGCCACGCCGGAGCCACTAGCCATAGGTCGGAATTGCCAGAAGCCCGCTCGAGGGATTGAAACAAATGAATATCAGTGTAGGAATGCCATACAAGATGCGTCGGAATTGCCAGAAGCCCGCTCGAGGGATTGAAACACGCCGGGCGTTCTTGTATCCCTTACCCGATGTTTCGTCGGAATTGCCAGAAGCCCGCTCGAGGGATTGAAACATATGCCAGTCCCTGTAGGCTCGCAATCAATGGGTAAGTCGGAATTGCCAGAAGCCCGCTCGAGGGATTGAAACAGCTACCAACGGAATGACAAGAGGTGGGCTTACCGGGTCGGAATTGCCAGAAGCCCGCTCGAGGGATTGAAACATGTCAGCTTGCTATGTTGATGTACTCAGTATGGCGTCGGAATTGCCAGAAGCCCGCTCGAGGGATTGAAACACCCCAAGCCATTTCAACTAGATATGCTTTTACCCAGTCGGAATTGCCAGAAGCCCGCTCGAGGGATTGAAACATCTCATAGACTCTTCCCCTCTCATTTCAACTGTGAGTCGGAATTGCCAGAAGCCCGCTCGAGGGATTGAAACCCTACCAGAATTGCGTGAGGATCAAGGCTTTTTGCGTCGGAATTGCCAGAAGCCCGCTCGAGGGATTGAAACACCATTCGGCAACTGATAGCCCGTATGTGTCAACTCCGTCGGAATTGCCAGAAGCCCGCTCGAGGGATTGAAACTTACCGCCAATGTGTCAAAAATCAAGCAAGCCATTACCGTCGGAATTGCCAGAAGCCCGCTCGAGGGATTGAAACCCTTGCGCACACTGCTTGCTGTACACGTTCTCGAAGTCGGAATTGCCAGAAGCCCGCTCGAGGGATTGAAACACTTCTATCAATGACGCCAGCGAAGTTGCCGCTTCGTCGGAATTGCCAGAAGCCCGCTCGAGGGATTGAAACACACCTGATAGGGAACTGCTGCTAGACCAGTTCGCAGTCGGAATTGCCAGAAGCCCGCTCGAGGGATTGAAACATGATTGGACACATGGACATGATGCATGATAGAGATGTCGGAATTGCCAGAAGCCCGCTCGAGGGATTGAAACTACGCTCGTTCTCAAGGGCGTTCGCATTCCCTGGACGTCGGAATTGCCAGAAGCCCGCTCGAGGGATTGAAACTGATCGAGCGGGACGTTTCACCGTAAGAGCGACCCGCGTCGGAATTGCCAGAAGCCCGCTCGAGGGATTGAAACACACCTGATAGGGAACTGCTGCTAGACCAGTTCGCAGTCGGAATTGCCAGAAGCCCGCTCGAGGGATTGAAACATGATTGGACACATGGACATGATGCATGATAGAGATGTCGGAATTGCCAGAAGCCCGCTCGAGGGATTGAAACTACGCTCGTTCTCAAGGGCGTTCGCATTCCCTGGACGTCGGAATTGCCAGAAGCCCGCTCGAGGGATTGAAACTGATCGAGCGGGACGTTTCACCGTAAGAGCGACCCGCGTCGGAATTGCCAGAAGCCCGCTCGAGGGATTGAAACACCGCCAATACCAGATCGTGCATTGTGACAATTACGGTCGGAATTGCCAGAAGCCCGCTCGAGGGATTGAAACTATACGAGCGTCTAGGCAAACGCAACGGCTATGCATGGTCGGAATTGCCAGAAGCCCGCTCGAGGGATTGAAACAGCATGAGATTGCGCTGTTCCAGCCAATCAACCGTTGGTCGGAATTGCCAGAAGCCCGCTCGAGGGATTGAAACACCAGGACTTCAAAGACGCGATATTTGGGCGGAACGTCGGAATTGCCAGAAGCCCGCTCGAGGGATTGAAACGACTGGCGTATTCCTTATGCGTAGCATACCATTCACGTCGGAATTGCCAGAAGCCCGCTCGAGGGATTGAAACTTGCCCTAAGATAACGGTGTGATCGGCGGTGGTGTGCAAGTCGGAATTGCCAGAAGCCCGCTCGAGGGATTGAAACGCTCCAGTGCAATCGGCTCCGCAAGAAAACGGCGAGCGTCGGAATTGCCATAAGCCCGCTCGAGGGATTGAAACTGGGCAAAGTGCATCGTATCAAAAAATCTTTCCACCGTCGGAATTGCCAGAAGCCCGCTCGAGGGATTGAAACATTTCATCCTCACAGCAAAAGTCCATCGTTGCCGCGGTCGGAATTGCCATAAGCCCGCTCGAGGGATTGAAACTTGTCCAACCGGCAAGCGGAGAGCAGTTGTATTGTCCGTCGGAATTGCCAGAAGCCCGCTCGAGGGATTGAAACTTGAGCAGAGCGGATTACACATGCATCCGCTCTTGCGTCGGAATTGCCAGAAGCCCGCTCGAGGGATTGAAACCTCTCGAAACGAAGAGGAGAAACATCATGAACGCACAGTCGGAATTGCCAGAAGCCCGCTCGAGGGATTGAAACTTCCCGCCCACGCTAACATTACAACGATTATTTATTCTGTCGGAATTGCCAGAAGCCCGCTCGAGGGATTGAAACAAGAGAAACAACACAAGGAGCCGGTGCAATGCACCGGGTCGGAATTGCCAGAAGCCCGCTCGAGGGATTGAAACTGAAGGACAAAGAAATAGGCTAAGAAGCTTCGTCTGGGTCGGAATTGCCAGAAGCCCGCTCGAGGGATTGAAACTCTTTCCCTTGTTTGTAGATAGTTTCAAGAGCAGCAACGTCGGAATTGCCAGAAGCCCGCTCGAGGGATTGAAACCAAAGCCAAAACGTCGTTTTCCCCGAGTTGCCACCGCGTCGGAATTGCCAGAAGCCCGCTCGAGGGATTGAAACGCAAATCAGAACACGCGATAACTTCACTTGCCAACTTGTCGGAATTGCCAGAAGCCCGCTCGAGGGATTGAAACTTTTACGAAACAGACTCATGGCAATACTCCTGATGCTGTCGGAATTGCCAGAAGCCCGCTCGAGGGATTGAAACTTCGCACGTTATGCTGCGCGTCGGATTTTCCGATGATGCGTCGGAATTGCCAGAAGCCCGCTCGAGGGATTGAAACCATCTGGATACAGCACGGCAACGGTATAGAGTTGCGTCGGAATTGCCAGAAGCCCGCTCGAGGGATTGAAACTCTTCGATATGCACCCACACGTCGGCAAGGTCGCAGTCGGAATTGCCAGAAGCCCGCTCGAGGGATTGAAACTATGACGCCGGGCGCATTTTACCAGTACCACTTCCACCGTCGGAATTGCCAGAAGCCCGCTCGAGGGATTGAAACGATATCGAGTCCTTCAAGGTGGGGGATACGCTGACGTCGGAATTGCCAGAAGCCCGCTCGAGGGATTGAAACATGCCATTGTTGCGTTAGGGCAAGCCCGGCATGCTGGTCGGAATTGCCAGAAGCCCGCTCGAGGGATTGAAACTGTCATAACTCTCAGCGAGCCTCACAGTACGATGCTGAGTCGGAATTGCCAGAAGCCCGCTCGAGGGATTGAAACCTGTTATGAGGTTTGCATGGATATTGAAGAGGCTATACAGTCGGAATTGCCATAAGCCCGCTCGAGGGATTGAAACACGACTTGATTAGAATTCCAGTCTACCGGCAACCCGCGTCGGAATTGCCAGAAGCCCGCTCGAGGGATTGAAATTAGAGCCCACAAGCCGCTCGGTGTGGTTGCAACGAGCGTCGGAATTGCCAGAAGCCCGCTTGAGAGGGTCGGCTGTATTCTCTCAGTCGAATTCGAGAAAGAGAAGAATACGCACGCGCTTTCCTATATTGGTTGAGGTGGGAAGTGGGAAGAGGTAACACAGCAATGTACGTTTCACTGTGCTTTTCTGCCGAAAAGAGCCAGTTTCTTTGGTACAGGGATAGACGACCCGCCACACTCGTTCCTGCTTGTACGGTAGAGAGCTTTGCTATGCCAACTGTTTTTCATATAAAATCACTTCGAGATCATTATATTTATCCCTGCCGACTTCGCGAAAGCCGTTTTTCTCGTAGAGCTTCCGAGCGGGTACTTGCACGACGGAGGTGTCCAGGTGCAGGATTTTATAGCCCTTGGCGCGGGCGCAGACCTCGAGTTCGCTGAGGATGATCTGGCCGAAACCTCTGCCCTGATAATCAGGGTGAACGCGCATGCGTTTGATTTCTGCACGTTCTGGACTTGTACGGAACAAGGCTCCCATAGCTACGAAGATGCCATCCCATTCGCCGATCAAAAATTCCCCCTGGTTGTTGAGATACATTTCTTCGATGGCATAGACATCATCGTCCCAGGGACCACGCCCCAGGTAGGCTCCGAGTCGCTGAATGGCATGCACATGCAAATATTCGACAGCTTCTCTATCGGCAGACGTGTAACGACGCAAGGTGAACATGAAACGTATCCTCACAACTTCTGGCAAATTGCGCCACGAACAAACAACGTGGTGGTAAAGAAAGATAAAGGTTAAGGCTTAAGCAGTCTCACTGTAGTGGACCCACCCCAGCTCCTGGTGCAAAGCTTATTGTTTGTCCGGTGCATATCTAAGCGAACCCGCCCAACATCTCGAATCCAGCGTCCAGTCGGCACAAGGTCCGCATAGGTTACTTTGAGATATTGACCAAGACACCACAGGGCATTGTTATCATGCACGTCATTGCTTACTTCATCAGTTGTTTCAAGGTGGGTAAGAAACTGTGTCATAAAATCTTCAAGCGTTTTTCCTGTTTCTCCTTGATACGTTTGCGATTGTAATGCTTGTAGGTATTCATTGGGAGAAGAACCTATTTCTAATTGCTTTCTGCCTCCTACTGTCTTTCCCTGACCCTGTTGAGGCATAATAGGTAAACTTTCAACTAATCCCACAGACCAACCTGGAACAGCACAAATACGCCCATCATTGACTACTTCTAATTTGGTCTGACCTCGATGATTGCTTGAATATTCTTGAGGAAAATAGACAAGCTCGTCTGTATCTAGTGCCTGTCTTAAGGTTTCCCATATCCAGACATGCTTTACTTTATTGACCCGAACAGGTACGAAAGGATCAGCAGCAGAACGTCTGGTTTGATACATTTTTCCTTCTGCTGCGTGTTTAAGAATAGCTGCTTTCATTCGATCAATAAGAAAGGGTGCTGGCATCGCCATGGGAGTTAATTCCAAACGATCAAACCCTTGTGGAACTTTTCTGCCTACAAGCTCTCTATTATGATCAAATAGTGCTACAACCTGTTCCTGGGTTGGTATTGGATACTCTTTTCCATCTATTCCAATCACCCCAATGCTTTGTGATTGCGAAAGAAACGTGAGAACGCCGCTGCGGTTTAAGGCGGTAACACAATGGGTATATTCCCTGCCAACCGGAAATAACCCTTCAGATCGAGGGGGGATTTCTTTAGACACGAACATGGACGTGAATGCCTCAATAGATTGTTCTGACATACCCTATGATACCATTTTTTGCATGAGCTTGACTTTGTACAATAACACTTGCAGGATAATGATTGTAAAGTTTCCCAGCTTATTCTGCCTGGCTACATAGTACTCGCCGACCTGACTTCTGCAAAGGAGGGATTGGTATTTCTTTTACCGGCGCGGCAACAGGCGGTCAACCACTTCCAGCAGTTGGCGGGGCTTGAATGGCTTGGTCAGGTATTCGTTGCAGCCGATGCGTAACGCGGCCTCGCTTTCGTCGTTGAGGGCATAAGCGGTCACGGCAACAATAGGAACATGCGCCAGAGTAGGACGGGCACGGATGAGTTGTGTGGTCTGGTATCCATCCAGAACAGGCATAGAAAGGTCAGTGAGAATCAGGTCCACAGGCTCAATATCGAGAATAGTCAGGGCCTCGCGTCCATTTGAGGCCGAGAGGCAACGATAGCCGCGTGTTGACAGCACTCGTTCAATAAGCAGACGGTTGGACACTTCGTTTTCTATGATCAGTATAGTAAGCGTGTGTGTGTCAGATGCTGCATGTGATGGTATCGGTGAATCAGGTGTATTCATCATCCTGGCCCTCATCAATTTAATACGTTCCACAGCATGCGATACGGCAAGTAAGCGATGGAACAGCAAACAATTATCCTTTGAGTGTCGCGATGGGCGCGAGAGGAAGTGTAAATGAGAAGGTTGAGCCTTGCCCTAGAACACTCTCCACTGCCACCTCGCCCCCTTGTAGTTCTACTAACTTGCGTGCGATTGTAAGACCGAGGCCGGTACCGCCAAATTGGCGCGTAGTGCTGCCGTCAGCTTGCCGGAATGCCTCAAAAATATAGCCCAGTGCGGCGGGTGAAATACCGATGCCAGAATCATGCACGGATACACGTAGCATATCATAGTTATTCAACAGCGTACAACGAATGGTCACGCCGCCATGTTCTGTAAATTTCAACGCATTCGAGACAAGATTTATGACAATTTGGCGAATACGGTGACTATCGGCCATGACTTTTGGCAGCGATTTGTCCATTTCGAGCGTCAGTTGCAACCCTTTATCGTTTGCCATTGGCCGCAACTGGTCTACCACCTGTTGGAGGCATGGCTCCAATGCCAGTGGCTCGGTTTTAACTTCCAGACGGTCAGCTTCAATTTTCGAGAGGTCGAGCATATCATCCACCAGATGCGAAAGATCCTCGGCACGGTCAACCATGAACCGGATGTGCGACTCTTGTTCCGTGGTAAGTTCCCCATCCAGAAAACCGTCTACGATAAGGCTACCATAGCTGATAATACTATGCAGAGGTGTGCGCAATTCGTGCGTCACAGTCGCGAGAAATTGCGATTTCAGATGGTTGACACGCTCCAGAGCAGCATTCTTATCCTTGACTTCGGCGAAAAGCAATGCATTTTGGAGCGCCATTGAGGCCTGTATGGCTGCGGTACTCAACAGAAACGTATCGCGGCGTGTTACTATACGCGGCATATCGTCATAAAGAACAAAGGCACCGATAGCCTGCTCCTGTAAAAGGAGAGGAACGGCGATAACCGAGCGATAGCCTGCTTCGAGCGCCATCCGCGCCCACGATTCGCGACGCTCCTGATAAATAGTTGCGATGTTCTCAGCATAGACGATTTTGTGTTTCTGTATCGCCATGCGTGCAAGGATCATATCCAGGTCACGCAGTGCAGGACGTGGAATGCGCGGGCGGCGCAATCCGTAGGGTACAGCAGACGGCGTTTCCGGCACCGCTGGTACAGCATTCCGCTTGCCGCTGGACGAATTAGTGCGTGAGTTGGGAATTGCTGCCATCTTGCTTGTAACAGCTAACGTAATATCACCATCGGGATCGGCGTGAACGGTCACGGCTCCCTGTGTGGGGAAAGAGTTAACGGCGTGCAACTGCGAACTTGATGACAGACTGGACCAGTTCGCTACCGCCCACGGTGAAAGCATTTCACGCCCATACAACAGGAGCGCAACGCTTTTCATACGCATAATAGTGCCAAGCCGCGAGACAATCTCACCGAGCAGGTCTTCCAGGTTGAGCGTTGAGATGAGGGCATCGCTCATAATCAGTAAATCCGTCATCTGCTTTGTGAGCGCCTGACTCTCGTTCTCCTGCACCTGAAACGACTCGGAAAGGAGATTGACGGTGCGGTCAAGCGTGCTGAGTTCATCGCTGGATAATGGCTGCACAATAGCATCGAAGCTATTGGCAACAAGGGCACTGACACGTGATTGCAGACGGCGCAGCGGGCGTATGAAGAAATAGCGCGAAATGAGCGTATCGGCTACCACGCCGAAGGAAAAGACAAAGAGAGCGATAAAGATGACGATTTGCAAATACCGCCCGATATTGCTGATAAAATCGTATAACGGTTCGGCGGTAACAATGACCAGCACAGGTGAGCCTGCAAGCTGCCCCGGTAGCGGGACAGTGGATGCAAAAGTGAGATAGTGTTGTTGCCCATCAATTCTACCGAAAGTTCCCGGAGTACACAGATTCGTTGCTGGCTCATTTTGAATAGCAGAAAGCTCATGGAGAGTACTTGTGACTACCTGATTTGACAGGCAGAGAATAATACCGGTACCTGGCACCTGTGCTAGATTGGACACAAAATTCGTATCTATTGCTTGCGAAACCACGAGAGCGCCAGCGATAGTACCGCCATGCGCCTCAACCGGCAGAGCAGTACTTATAACCCAACCAACACTTGAAAGTGAAATGCTGTCCCTTGATAGAGAGAACGAGCGAAGCGAGGTGACTATTTTTCCCCGCAAGGCCTGTTCGAGCATGGTCTGGAATGCTGACGACGCGGTATTTTCCCTATAGCCTTCCTGCTCTAACTGTCCAAGTGGCCGATTACTTTTAGAAAAGAAGGTAAGTGAGACGATATTCAGGTTATGCTGCATAGAAACAGGAGACAGTTTATCTTGCAATTCTAGTTGCGTAGCGGGAGAAGGAGGTTGAGTCAAGAGAAGAGCAACGGTTGGATTTTGCGTGACAGTCGCCAGGTCTTTTATCAGAAGCGCATTTTGTGCAGAAAATAATTGTTTAATGTGAGAAAGGTGTGCAGGTGCCTCACTTCTTGCTTCATGCTCGGATAAATATTTCAGCACTCCCCAGGAGATGGCTGAAAATAAGAGCATACACAGCAAAAGCGTTAATGCCGCAACAATAATCAGTTTTCCCCCCAAAGACCTTACGCTAAATCTCATGCGAACCTTTCCCGCAAACTAAAAAGCAAGGGGAGGACGGGGTGCCAGCTCGTCCTCCCCCTACCGCGCGTATGCAAAAGCACCGCGAGACTCTAGAAGGTGCGCGTACATACCCCATGGGGAAAAGGTTGTACGAAAATCAAATGGACGCTACAAGCCGCTCGTCGAGGTGGATCTGCTTGCTCACGTACATCCCGCCTTCCGTCCAGGCCTATGTATTATAACGTATATCTCACCTAATTGTTATCACTTTCAGGGCCAATTTTCTCACTTTGCAGAAATTTGCCACAAATGTGAGAGGTTTGTGAGGTTTCCACACATTTCCGGGCAAATTTCATGCAAAAATGAGCTATTCCGTCCCGCTACGCTCGATATACTCAATATACCTCATTTTGAGGAGGCGTACTAAAGTACGGGCCACATCTACTTCACTGTAATGAACAAGCCCTGCCACATCACGCACTGTACGCTTTCCATTCAAAAGCAAGAGGACAACACGCTCGCGTCGCTCCATGCGATTCAACATGATTGGAGTGGTAGCATAAGGAAGCGCACGAAAAACGGCAGTGACACCCATAGAAATGGCATAGCTTGCCTGGCTTTCACCACGTTCATCGCGACCACATGGAAAGACTTGCTCATGTTTCCCTGTCTCCCGTGTCTCCGGTGTCTCCCGTGTATTCTGTTGAGAAAACACGGTGATTTGGACGGCAGGGGTTTCGGGCAACGCCATCTCTGGCGGTGTTGGCACGGGTATCGCCGCCAGGTTAATTGCGGGCAAGAGTTGTGTATCAACCATATCAATGGGCAGTGGATCCGGCAAAGCTTTGGGGAGAACAGACATACCAATTGGCGGCGTCTGGCGGTTCTCTGCGGCTTTTATTGAGGATAGTCGCCGGATATCAAACTTGTACAGCGCCTGTGGTACCTGCTCTGACAAACTGCCGGTAGAGTGCCGTTCAGGAGTATAGCGCATACCTTCAGTAAAAGTATACGAGGCCAGTTTCCATTTCAACATACGAAACAATGCCGTTTCGCCCGACTCTTGACCTGTGAGCGCGAAAACGGTATCGCCGCGCTCAAAGAAAATGTTCCCTTTCTCGACTCCTTGTGTATGCTCTCGTTTATGCTCTTGAGCAGGCTCTCGCACAATACTCAAGCATCCCGTCTGTTGTTTGAGGGCAATACTTTGCAAGATATTCACTAAACGCTCTGTAGAAATTGCATGTGTTATTGCCATTTTTCTCCTCCATAACACGTACACCCAACATCCCAAAACACTACAATTAGCGCTCCACTTTATATTATACCAGTTCCATCAAAGAATTCAGTGAAGTTGCAAGCTTCACATGTGAAATTGCTGTGAATATTGACATTTTTGTTTGTTTTAAATTGAACTATTGTATTTCATCCTGCTCACAACGGGTGAGCGGCTTCCCACTCGTCACGTAGCACGCCCATATAGACGAGGTCTATATACTCGCCATCGCTCCACACATGCTGGCGCAATCTCCCCTCTTCAGCGAAGCCGCAAGCCTTGTAAGAACGCATAGCCCGTTCATTGTTGCCATTGACTGTCAACCATACTTTGCGCAAATTGCGGATACGAAACGCATAGCGGAGCAATACTTGCACAGCATCACGTCCGTAACCATGCCCCTGGTAGGCTTTGTCGCCAATGCCGATGCCTATTTCACAGGTATGCGCTATATGATCGAAGTGAAACAGGCCGCAGCCGCCAATATAGTTCCCGTCGGCCTCAATTGCGAAGTTCGCTCCGTCGCGCCCACCTTTCTGCGCACTCTCGTCGAACTCGGCCTCTAAACGAGCCAGCGACTGTGGTTCCGGTGGGTCGCCTCCGCCTAGCAGTTCCATCTCAATATCATTATTAAACGCCCACTGGCGTGGCAAATCCTCGCGCTCGATAGCGCGTAAAATGACCTTTTCGCCTTTTAACATGCTGCTCTCCTTAAAATGGCATGAGTCATCCCGAATTTTTTACAGGCAATACCGGCAATTCAAGAAAATAGAGACGACGGACGCCCGCGAGGGACCCCCCGCCACGTCCACCCGACCCCCGTCCCTACTATGCCACGATGCAGGTTCTCGTCGTGCATAGTAGGGACGGGAGCGGTGCGGATGCGGTGGGAGGCCCCTCGCGGGCGTCCGTTTATCATCTCTTACCTCTTATACGTCTTTTACTCGTGAGAAATTTGGGATGACTCATGTTTATGGAACCTGTGTCCACACAATAGTGCCACTCATACCATGTTGATCCAATTGTTGCATGGTGGAGTGCTGCGTATCTACGAGGTAGATACCTTGTTGACCAGCGCCGACAGCAACTACTAGCTGAGATAGCGATGTGAGCGACCAGATAAACGCTGTAGCTGGCCCTTGCAGTTTGAGGATGAAAGGTTTCTGGGCAACCTGTAGACTGGCAACAACAATCTGCGTTCCAATATTGTAGGCCAGTGATTGTCCATCGGTTGACCACGCGGGTAGAGGCTCGATGGCGACCCCTGATGCAACAGAGGTATCGGTACCAGTTACGGCATTAATCACATGGAGGGTGCCAATACCGGATGACACAGCATCAAGATACTCGATATGCGTACCATCAGGCGACCACTGCGCAATGTTGACCTGCTTTCCATTCGTGAGTACCACAGGCAACGCGCCAGGAGTCACATCAATACGCCAGAGATTGGCGATTTGTCCAACAGGTGCGGTGACTAGCAGCCAACTACCAGCGCCGCTATGCCCATTGCGTCTGTATGCCGCCTGAGTGTAATTGCCGGAGGCAATTACTTGCGAGGTGGGTGAGCCGCCAATCCCAACATGGCGAAGCCAGATGCTGTGAATATGCCCTGTTTGTCCGACACTCCAGGTAATAGCTGGCTCGTAGGCATCGGGCGACCAGTCAAGTGTTTGCACGGTGTCCTGTGGATTCGCAGAAGTCGCAACCGCGTTGCTAATGGTGAGCAAGCCATGATTTTGTGTGTTGTAATCAAGAATGCTCTCTACGCCGTGAGAGGTCAGTTCAAAGGCGATACGTATGCCGTCGGGCGACCAGACAGAATGAGCAACACTGCCCTGAACGGGCAAAGGTACCACCTGCATTGTACCGCTACCAACTGTGTAGATGTACAGGCTGGTAAGCCCAGTTCCACGCGGGTCCGCGACAAAGGAGAGCATCCTGCCATCTTTTGACCATGCGAGACTGTTTAAGATCGTAGCTCCTGTGTCTGTATCCCATACCGATGAAGGCTGAACACCCGCTTCGAGCAATGGCTGTTGAAGTTGCATATCACGTTGCCCATCGCTACGAATGATATGCACATACGCATGTTGCAAATCAATGTAGGCGAGCATGTCGCCAGCGTTACGTCCTAGAAGCGGAGGACTGACAGCCCAGTTAGCGGCAACAACAACATTCCCGGATGTCAATTGCTGCGTGGGCGAACTGCCATCAATCGGGGTACTCCATAGCACGCCATTGCGCAGGAAGACAAAACGCATACCGGCAGAAAGCGGCCCATGCCCCGGAAGGCCAGCAGGCGGTGTAATTGCACCCATATTTGCGGTAGTGTTTTGCTGTTGCCGGACATTCCAACCAATCAAGCTACCAACACCCAGGGTAAGCAGAATAGCAGCAACAATTGCCGCCTGCATGATATGTAAACCCAGGTGGCGGCGGCGACGTGGTGGAAGTTCGGCCCTCCATGGCTCCTGCGGCACCGATGGAGATTTTGCAGTTGGTGTGGTTGAAGATGCAGCATGGCGGCCACCAGGCAGAGCTACCAGTTGCGGGCGACCGGGAGTATCGCGTCGAGTATAATTATTAGCTGAGAGACGCAAGGCATTTTTGCCAGTACTGGCGTCGAATATATTGGAGGTACCAGTAAGCTCAAGATATTCTGGCGAAGAAAAAATTCTATTGCGTAGTGCAGGAAAAGGGCTTATACGAGGCATTTCTGAAAGGAGCGTATCATTACGCCGGTAGTCGGCAATGATATTACTGCAGCGCAGGCAACCTTGCAGGTGGACGGTAATGTCCGCGTGAAGTTGGTCTGCCGACGCCGCTGTTTCTGTTTCCCCCAAAACGAGCATGTTGTCAAGGTACGCGCTTAGCTGTTCCTCGACTTGCTCGCAATTCATGTCGTGCCTCCTCCTTGCTCAAGGGCCTTGTAATGCTCCCGAAACGACTGCCGCGCACGGGAAAGATACATCTTGACGCCACTCTCGGCGATATTCAGCGCCTGGGCAATTTCACTGTAGGAGAAACCTTCCTGTGTGTACAACAACAAAGCAGAACGGTACTGCTGGGGCATACGATGGAGGGCGGCCCGCACAAGTTCGGTTGTCCCGTATAACTCCTGTGGGTCGGCGCTATCAACATCCGCGGGTTCATGATCGAGGTCCTGCCACGGCAGCCAAGCAATCAATTTTCGACGCCGCAACGCATCATATGCTGTGTTTGTCGCAATACGATAGAGCCACGCTGATAACTTCAGGTTTGCGTCCATTTTCGGCAACGCCCGAAACGCTTTCAAAAAGGTGTCCTGCGTCAAATCGTCGGCCTGCTCGCGATCTCCTACCAGATGATACACATAATTATAGATAGGCGTTTTGTATTCGTCGTAAATCTGGTCAAAGGACCAAGAGCTTTCCCTGGTTTCCACCCTGGCCATGCGCTACAATCCCTTCGATGGCTAAAACTATCACTTGTCCGTTCCATGCAAGAGATAGTAGCGTATCTCCGAGTAGCGCAGGTCCCATGTGTTTTCCTGCGATTGCGGAAAGGCTTTATCCTTCTGTGTAGTGGAACGGACAACTAACGCTTTCAGTAACATAGCGAAGAGGTTCACCAACCTGTCTTCACTTTTTATCATTTTTTACCATGTTAGCATATTTTTTCACCGCCCCTGTATCCTTTACCGGTTCATTTAGTACTAATGGGCGAAATGTTCCCATCGCAGAGGTCGGAAACCATAAATAGAGAGGAGGTACTGGAGGTACTGTTGATTTGCTGTAAAGCCGTATCATATGGTACCATACACGCAGAAATCATTCCCGGTTCGAGAGGTAAGGAGAGAAGGTCAGCGCATGGTTGACACGAAGCATCCGCAGCGCGTGCGGACTGTATGGTGGGAAGGGACGCAAAAGGCACTTACGCAGCAAGCAGAGCATACAACACAGGCAGGAGTCGTGTACCTGCTGGACCAATCACTCCTTCCACAAGAGATTGTCTATCTGCGGTTGACACACGAGCAGCAGGTCGCGGATGCCATCAAGACATTGAAGGTGCGCGGTGCCCCAGTCATTGGTGTAACCGCCGCTTTCGGTTTCGCGCTTGCTTTCTGGCGGTTGCTACAGGAGTACGGAGAAACGCTGACCATGCCAGAGGTGCAGGCGCATCTGCGTTCGGTCGGCTCATTGCTAAGCAGTACGCGCCCAACGGCGGTCAATCTTTTCTGGGCGATAGAGCGTATGCAACAATGCGCGAACAGAGCTTTGCGAGAGCAGGCAACACTGTTCCAACTGGCGCAAGCCTTACGCGATGAGGCACAGGCAATTGCTGATGAAGACGCGGCAGCATGCTTACAAATGGGACGATACGGAGCGGAATTGATCGCGGATGGTGATACGCTGTTGACTCATTGCAACGCGGGCGCTCTGGCGACCGCCGGGCTAGGAACAGCGTTAGCGCCGGTGTATGTGGCGCACGAGTCGGGCAAAAAGCTGCATGTCTTCGTTGACGAAACCCGTCCGGTATTGCAAGGAGCGCGTCTGACGGCGTGGGAATTGCAGCAAGAAGGTATTCCATTAACCTTAATTACTGATAATATGGTCGGTCATTTTATGCAGCGCGGCGGTATTCACGCGGTTTTCGTGGGTGCTGACCGCATTGCCGCAAATGGAGATGTGGCAAATAAAATTGGCACCTATGGTGTCGCGGTACTGGCACATGCACACCACATTCCGTTCTACGTGGTGGCACCGCGTGCTACAATTGACCTGGCGCTGCTTTCTGGCGAGCAGATACCAATAGAGCAACGCAATCCTGAAGAGGTAACGAGCGTGCGCGGCATAGCGATCGCACCGGTCGGAGTGCATGCGGCAAACCCCGCGTTCGATGTCACGCCCCATGCATATATAAGCGCCATCATTACTGAACGAGGTATAGTACGTGCGCCTTTCGAGACGAACTTGCGCGAAATCTGCTTGCGAAATTCAAAGTAGAGACAGGTAGAAGCATACATGGAGACAGGTGTTGTGCAAATGGTGGCCCAACATGCCGAAATGGTGCTGGGGCACGAAGGCTTTCGCTATGTGAGCGCCGTGGTCGCGAATTGCAAAATGCTGGCATTGGAACTCGAGGCGCAAGAAGCCAGCGATGAGCAAACGCTCCCGATTGATATGGAAGCACTGATCATCGCGGGCTATTTGCATGATATTTCCACTGTCTCGCATGGTTTTCACGAGCATCACCTGCAATCCGCGCAAATGGCGGTCGAGTATTTGCGTGAAATTTCTGCTACGGAAACGTGTATTAGCACGGTTGAACAGGCGATCCTGGCACATACCGCTGTGCTAACGCCTGAACAGAGAGAAACAGTGCCGATTGAGGGGCGTATTCTCTACGATGCCGATAAGGTCGGGCGACTCAGTGGTCTGGCGGTGGTGACAGCGCTGATTGAGTTTGGCGCTCGCTATCCCAACCGGGCGGTGACGGGTGATGTACTAGCCGCTATTTTACGGCATATCGAAGAACGTTTCGTGGAACTCTACCAGTCGCTGAACACAACACCTGCTCGTGAAATGGCAAGTGAAAAGTTCGGCAATGCTCTGGCATTTCTCGATGGAGTCATCGAACATTTGAGTGATGCCACACCAGTATAATATGTGGTGTGAGCATTTCGCACCACATTTCTGTTTTTTTGATTGTATTTTTATCATGGAGGCCATGTGTAGTGTCTATTCTGGTTGTTGGTTCTGTAGCTCTTGACGCGGTGGAGACGCCGTTTGCCAAAGTAGAAAATATTCTCGGCGGAGCCGCTTCAATATTTACGACTGCCGCATCTATTTATAGCCAGGTGAATCTGGTCGCGGTCGTGGGAAGCGACTTCCCGCGTGAACATCTCGATTTCTGGCGCAAGCGTACCGTCAATCTGGCGGGCCTGCAAATTCAAGAGGGGAAGACGTTCCGTTGGAGCGCACGCTACCATATGGATATGAATGCGCGGGATACGCTTGATACGCAACTAGGCGTTTATGCGGACTTTCATCCCGTCATTCCCGCCGAGTACCAGCAGAGTCCACTCTTGTTCCTGGCAAATATCCAGCCTGAGTTACAGTTAGAGGTGCTGGAGCAAGTGCCGTCGCCACGTCTGACGGTGCTGGACACGATGGAATTGTGGATTATGACGGCTCGTGAAAAGTTGACCGAGGTGATTCGGCGCGTTGATATCCTGCTGATGAGTGAGGAAGAGATACGGCAATACACCGGTCAGGCTAGTATTGTGCGCGGTGTCCGGCAACTGTTGGATATGGGGCTACAATATATCATAGTGAAGCAGGGCAGTTATGGTGCGCTGCTGTTTGGGGCCGATGGTACCTATTTTTCCGCGCCATCTTATCCTCTGGAAGAAGTGGTTGACCCAACGGGCGCAGGCGATGCCTTCGCCGGTGGCTTCCTCGGCTATCTTTCAACAGTCGAGCCAGATGCCCATAATCGCTATAGCATTGAGGACATCAAATGCGGCGTTGTGCATGGCAACATTCTCGGCTCGTTCGTTTGCGAAAATTTTAGCATTGATCGCTTGCGTACATTGTCACAGGCTGAGATAGCGGAACGCTACCATGCTCTTGTTCAATGTTCACACTTCGATGCCAGTTGGCATGCTGTAGATATGCGAAGATAATTGTATTATAGAAACGATTAATCGGCCCCCACGGGCTGTATTGGCGCATTTTAACGCGCCAGGAAGGAATACACTGGATTTTATGACTACTTCAACTCGTGGCGATGTCAAAGACATCTCACTGGCAGCACGCGGGAAAGACCGCATTGAATGGGCGGCAAAAGATATGCCCGTCCTGCGACTGATTCGGGAGCGTTTCGCTAAAGATATGCCGCTCAAGGGTGTGCGTATGTCGGGCTGCTTGCATATCACAACCGAAACGGCGAACCTTGCCATTACGTTAAAGGCGGGAGGCGCGGACCTCGTATTGTGCGCCTCGAACCCACTTTCGACGCAAGATGACGTGGCGGCGGCCCTGGTGAGCGTGTACGGCATTCCCACCTATGCGATTAAGGGCGAGAACGAGCAGACGTACTACCGCCATATCAATTCGGCGCTCGACCACAAACCCCAGATGACGATGGATGATGGCTGCGACCTCGTTTCGACGATCCATACGAAGCGCACCGAACTGCTTGCCGATATCATCGGCGGCCTGGAAGAAACCACAACAGGCGTGATTCGCCTCAAGAGCATGGAGAAAAACGGCGTCCTACGCTTCCCCGTGCTGGCGGTGAACGATTCCGACACCAAGCACATGTTCGACAATCGCTATGGCACCGGGCAAAGCTCGCTCGACGCGATTATCCGCTCAACCAATGTCCTGCTCGCGGGCCGCACATTTGTTGTCTTTGGCTATGGCTGGTGCGGACGCGGCGTCGCCTCACGCGCACATGGCATGGGCGCAAACGTCATCGTGACCGAGGTTGACCCGACTCGCGCCCTGGAAGCCGTGATGGACGGCTATCGCGTCATGCCAGGCGTTGAGGCTGCTGCGCTCGGCGATATCTTCATCACCGTCACTGGCGATATCAACGTGATTGACCAGAAGCACCTTGAACGCATGAAAGACGGCGCGATCATCGCCAATTCCGGTCACTTCAACGACGAGATCAATATTCCCGCGCTCGAAAAGCTGGCAACCGGCGGCAAACGCCGTGTCCGCGATTTCGTTGACGAGTACACCTACGCCGATGGTCGCCATGTCCACCTGCTGGCAGAGGGCCGCCTCGTCAATCTCTCTGCGGCAGAAGGCCATCCCGCCAGCGTGATGGATATGAGCTTCGCCAATCAGGCGCTGGGTGCAGAGTTCATGCAACTGAAAGCAAAAGAACTGCAACCCCACGTGTACACGTTGCCCGCTGATCTCGACAAAGAGATTGCGCGTCTCAAACTGCACGCGATGGGCATTCGCATTGATACGCTGACCCCCGAACAGGATAAGTACCTGAATTCATGGGAGTCCGGTACGTAAAATACTCTGTTTCCAGGGTATCCCCTTGCGGGTACCCTGGCCCTATATCGAGCATCCTGCAATAATTTTATTTTATGTCAACTTGACAGACCCTACCCCTGATAGTATACTAAATACAAGAGATACTGAGTACTTTAGACAACTGAACAAGTGCAGTTAACGCTGCTCTCATCAAGAGAGGTGGAGGGAAACGGCCCGACGAAGCCCGACAACCCGCCTGCCATCGTGCAGGAAGGGTGCCAATTCCGGCGGAATATTCCGCAAGATGAGGGGAAGAAGCAAAAAATAAACGTGCTACAACCCCTGCAAAGTAGGGGTTTTTTTGTACCTTTTTTCTGTGTGCATAGTGCGCTTCGGCACAATGCACAACACTCACGTATTTCACTATGGCGCAATTGCGCTCACTTCAAAGGAGAAATTACAAGACATGAGCAATTTTATGGAGAGTCCGAAGTCATTTTTCACCAGCGAGTCGGTGACAGAGGGACATCCCGACAAACTGTGTGACCAGATTTCGGATGGCGTACTTGATGCTATCTTAGCAGAAGACCCACTGGCGCGTGTCGCATGCGAGACAGCGACCACCACCGGGCTTGTGCTGGTAGCAGGTGAGATAACGACGACCGCCTGGATTGATATGGCGGCAGTTGTGCGCAAAACGATTGAGCAAGTTGGCTATATCAACGCGGAATACGGCTTTGATTACCGCACGTGCGGCGTCGTGACCTCGATTGGCAAGCAATCGCCGGATATTGATATGGGCGTGAGTCGCTCAGTGGAAGCCAAAGGCAACGTCACACGTCTGACGGATGATGAGATGGAGCAGATTGGCGCGGGCGACCAGGGTATGATGATCGGCTTTGCCTGCAACGAAACGCCCGAATACATGCCGCTCACGATCAGCCTGGCGCACAAATTGGTGAAGCAACTCTCGCAGGTGCGTCGCAAATCGTGGGGCGGTAATGGGCCAATGGCCTATCTGCGCCCCGACGGCAAAAGCCAGGTGACGGTACAGTATGAGTATGGGCGTCCGGTGCGCGTAGATACCGTTGTCATTTCCGCGCAGCACGCGGATTATGTCGCGCAGGAGCAGATTCGCCAGGATGTGATTGACCATATCATCAAGCCAGTGATACCGGCGCATTTGCTGGATAGCAATACGAAATACCTGGTGAACCCCACCGGTCGCTTCGTCACCGGCGGCCCCATGGGCGATGCAGGTCTAACAGGCCGCAAGATTATCGTTGACACTTACGGTGGTATGGCACGGCACGGCGGCGGCGCGTTTAGCGGCAAAGACCCGACAAAGGTTGACCGTTCGGCAGCCTACGCGACCCGGCATATCGCGAAAAACATTGTCGCGGCAGGACTTGCTGACCGCATCGAACTGCAGGTGGCCTATGCTATTGGCGTGGCTCGTCCGCTCTCGCTCTTTATCGAGACGTTTGGCACCGGCAAAGTCTCCGACGATGAGATTATTCGCCTGATTAACGAGCATTTCGACCTGCGTCCGGCGGGTATCATCCAGTCGCTGAACTTGCGGCGTCCGATTTACCAGCCAACAGCAGCCTTCGGTCACTTTGGGCGTACCGATATTGACGCACCCTGGGAAGCTCTGAACAAAGTCCCCATGCTGCGCAAGGGTATTGGAGCCTCTGTTGATAGTGGCAATCAGGCTGAGGCGGTTTCATAATTACGCTTGCCTGAGCATAAGTCAGCCCGAATTTTATAGGACGACGGACGCCCGCAAGGGGTGGCCCCTTGAAGCTTATCCGAAAACCGAGGCCTGATACCTGCGTGTTGAGAAACCAGGGCACCCGCAAGGGGAATGCCCCTACTATACACGAACAACGGGCAATCGTGTATAGTAGGGGCATTCCCCTTGCGGGTGCCCTGGTCCCTCTCGCCCCTCACCGGGTACGCATTGGCAGACCCTCGCCAGCCGGGTTTTCGGATAAGCTTTTGCGGGCGTCCGTCGTCTCCCACCACGAATCAAGTATTCTTCCTATTAGCATGGCTTTGGGCTAAAAGGGGCAGCTGAATTGAGAACAATCTTCGTTAATAATCTGCCACGTACCTTTATTCTGTTGTAACTGAAGCTGGACAGTATACGACTGACCACCGCGTGTGATGGACATGCTAACTATGACTATGCCATTATTTGTGCCGCTACCCAACTGCGTAAAGCTCGTGACCGGACCGGCAGAAGTATCCTCTGCCGGTGATCCAGCAATGAACCTGGTACTGGAAAGCGCCTCGTGAGCACCTACCGGGAAGTAGGGAGACAGGTAGCTATAGGCTTTTGGATAATCCTTGTTTTCAATGGCTTGATAATAGGCATTAGCGGTATCACCCGCACTCATCGTCGGTGCCAGGCTATTGTAGCCCGCACAACTCACACAACTTATTAGTAAGAAGTTGCCAATGATACTGAGTGTGATCCAGAGCCAACGTAAAGATTGTTTTGGCTGCTGTGCAAGTTGATCTGGGTCATTCATCAAGTAGCCCTTCTCATTCAATCGTACTTTTCCAATATACAAGCTGCATTGCGCCTTTATCTTCTCGACAATGAACGCTCCTCCACATAGCTAGTGACACTTAGTAGTAACAAAATGAGCGGACCACCCAACGAGACTATATAGAGACCGATCAGTTCTAAAGTAGTTGGTTCGTCAAACGGGAAAGGAAGCATTTGTGGGGCGTAGATCAAGGATAGGTAGAGTTTCGTGATAAGCAACACGCCAAGTGTCAGACAACAAAGGCCAGTCACAAACAGAGTGTAGCTCGTCAAGAGGTGTACATGGCGATTGTCTGCTTGCCGCGCTTGACTGGTTTTTTTTGTGAAAACACACAGAAACTGCCAGCCAGCAACACCTATCAGCAACACGAGAACACCAGCAGTCAAGGCAAACTGTAATTGGCACGTCTGGATTGCAGCTAGATAAGGAGTTCTAATGAGCTTCAACCCCAAAAAGACACCATGCAGTGGCAACTGTGCGTTGAAATTGAGCCACTGTTGATACCCGTTGTAAGCAACCATGAAGGACCAGAGACCAATACCGCCGATGAGCAGAAGCACGAGATACCGCCACCATGCGTTTCTCGCATGGGGAATTCTCAGGAAGAAGAATGCTATTGCACTCAGTATGAGCAAGATAGCAGTCCAGCCAGTTAGAATACTCCAAATATATAACTCTGGTAAAGTGAGAAACTGGAATAAATATGAGTAGAATGGCAATGACATTGACTTATTCCTCTCCTTGCAGGTTTCAATCAGCTTTAAAAGAAAGACGTTCTCGCTGGATAAAAGGTTCCCATAAGAACGTACATCAGAAAATGAGGCTTTGCATCTAGTTCAGATGTAGCCAGTTATATCAAATACACATCAAAAGTGAAATATATGTAAGAGGAAATAGTGTATTATGAAGTTTAAATAATTATGGGGTGTACGTCTGCGTTCATCCGCTTCGTGACGACGTTTCTTTACCCGCTTTAGGCATGGTTCAAATGAACTTGACATATTTCTGCTTGTACTACGCACACAGTGTCAGGCAAAACCGGCTCTATTCGAATCATGACTTAATAGTTAAAGCTAATTATACACTTTTTCCTCTTTCTCTACCAACTTCTGAAAAATCAGCTAGTTGGGTGCATCCCATTTAATGCTATAGTTGCCGTTACCGCTAATCGATCCAGTAGCGGCCATTTCATGACCGTTACTCCACATATTATAATAATTGTGCGGCAAATCGTTGATGCCTGTGCTATTAATATCGCAACCAGTAAAAGCAATAGCGTTAAAGTTTGCAAAGTTCGGATATTGACCTTTGTCATTCGGATTCTCCACGAGACATTCGCCGGTAGACCCGTTAGAGAGCGGCCAATATTCGGTGTGGCTGAAATCATAGGTGGAAGTATCAACGATATAGTAGTCATATCCGTCACTGTCAAAGTTGGAATCCACTTCCGCGTAGACGTGATCATTGCACCTGGCTATGGGCAAATTCCAAGTCTCGTAGTAATCTTTAGTATAAGTGTCCTCGATCCAACCAGTATAGGATACATGACCAGCACCATCTACAAACTCATCAGTTCCGTCTTGTACTAAATAACCTAATTCTGAACCAGCACCACCAAGTCCAACCCACTCGCTAGCACTCGCGTTGCGGGTAGTTGTGTTCATGCACGGCAAACTCCAATTCGCAGAAGCTATGACATACGAACCAAGTGGTTGTATTGCATAGTTCCCAGCCCAGAATGGGTTGTTGTACTCTGTAAAAGGATGAACACGAAATGAGTGATGTGCTTTGGAACCAGTCACGAGTGGCGGCTGACAAATATGGTGGTGGGTTTTGATTCGGTTCGCTGTTTGCAACCATGTAGCATATGCATCCGCATTATGTGGTCGAAGAGGCAGACCATAGGTCTGTAGTTGCACCTCACTCAGTTTGGTGACATCGAGATTCGCTGTCGCTTGCAAGCAAGCAGTCGGCTTAGTCAGTGATGGAATCGTTCCGCGCTGTTGTGCAAACGTAGCGAGAGGTAAAGAGTACAGCAAGGGTGAAAGCTACCAGCACTGATCCTACACAGCGCAAAAGGAGGTCGCGAAATGAATGACGTGTACGTTTCATGTTTCTTTGATCCCATTCTTTGCTTTCTCTAAATTTGGGGTATGGCAAGGATTTATTGCTAGCACAGCTAATTTTTACCTGTTTTACCCAATTGCTGGGCAAAGCTTTTCTGGCAAACAAAACAAGCAAAATTAGTAGAAAATCCTTATGCCATTGGATAGCTGACCATACGTCTCACTTCTCAACTATGACACCTATGCTTAGAGCATAGTTTATTGTTAGTAGTTAGAGCTGATTATGTATCCAACTATTAATTGTCACAATGACTATCTTGAAAACAAATTCTTGCAATCCCCCATGCATAAACATCATAAACATATTATACCAGCATATCATAGTAATTGCTATAGCTTAAGCAAGCAGTTAGCCTCATCTATTAGAATTATAATTTCTATCTTTTATTGTACTCAGTTATTCGTAACGCAATATATCGGCTATATGTATTCGTGTCTTGCATAGTAGTGGTAGGAAGCTTGCCAGCGTCGCAGTGATCGTGAAAACACAAAGAAGTTGCCCGACATCTCTATATTCTCACTCCCGATTATGATATCGCTGCCAGGTGAACGCGGCAAGCGCCATCGCTGTACGCTCTTTTGGTGAAGTTTGGTCTATGCCCAGGATATTCTCGGCCCTATGTAGGCGGTAGCGCACGGTATTGACATGCACGGCAAGTTGATTGGCTACCTCTTGCGCGGATCCAAGCGTCCGGGCAAGCACAAACGTTTCAGTAAGATGTGAGTTATTGGCGGTGTCGTACTCGATTAATGGAGTGAACAGTTTCCGAGCAAAAGCGTTCAGGTCTTCCGTTAAACGGGGATTCTCTAGCAGGCTATCTAGACCAAAAGCGTAGATATCCAGCAGATAGTCCGCATACTCTTCACAGAGGGCTTTGCGAGCAATAGAAATGCTATGAGTGAGCGCCATTTTCAGTTCAGCAAGCGAGTGGTAACGCGCACCGTGGACAATCCAGAGTGGATGTGGGTCACAGTGCTTGAGTAAAGCGTCGCGCACATTCGATGATTTAGCTGTCGTCTGCTCTTCAAGCAAGACAACAGCTAAATCATCGTCAAGAAATATGAGTGGGCTTTTCAGGTTGTCCAACACAACGCTTTCGGCAACCATACGCTTGCGTACCGTTTTCGCCGTCTGGATGAACGCTTTCGGCCATGCTATTACCCATAGTTGGCCTTGCTCAACGCGCAACCCCAGGCGATATCCATCTTGCTCGACATACTGCGCTGATTTTCCTTTTAACAACGATTGCAACCACTGCTCACGCTGGCGACCTAATTGATCTTGCGATTGCTCTATGCGAGCAATGACCAGATTGCAGGCCACCAGCAAATCGGCGAAGAAATCAGGCCATTGTGGCGGAGGTAATGATATAGAGGAGTGAAGATAGACCTTGCCTGGGTGTTGTACTCCAGGAACGGCCAGCGAGAGTATCCGCGTTGCGTTCGGCTGGTTGCCACGAACTGCTTTCATCTGCTCTAACTGTTCGCGGTGAGCAAATACATAGGGATTATCATCGCTATCGGTAACAATGACCTCGCCTCTAATAAGTTGATTGGCCCAGGCTTCGACGTTCTCAATGCGGTTTGCATGCAGGATGATATCGTACCACACTGCCTTGTAATCGGGGAGTTGCTGTACGCCGGGTAAAAAGAAAGATGGAGCGGGAATTTCCAGCGGCAATGGTTCAAGCAAACAGGCGAGGCGTTGAACGAGCAGGCGTTCAGCCAGGGAGAAAGGGTTGACAGTTCTGCGCGTGGCGTAGAGAACTGCCGCGACATGCGCACTCTTGTCAGGTGCCGTATTATAGCGAACGGGCAAGGCCATACCTGAGCGAATCTGTTCGCTGTCAACTATATCGCTGACAGTTGGGTCGCGATAAGGGGAGTTGAGATAATCGCCGACTATCGGCGTTCCATAGGCAACAACGCGACCACCGACGCCATGCCCGCGTGCGAGGGCAAAGCCAAAGCCGCCATGTTTTGCGCCCAGATGGCTGGTAATTTCGACAACATCTTGATGCGCTTTGGCCCAGAAGGTGAAATCGGCCTGCGCAACCACCCGTGTCAGGCTGAGAAATGCAGATAAGGCGTGTGCATCGCCATGGGCCAGGGCTTTGACCAGTTCAGGGTCATGCAATAGAGAACTCTCTGAGAAATATTGTTCTTCCCTGTTCTCAACTTCTAGCACGGCCTCCAACGTCTGGCGCACACGTTCTATCCATTCGATAACATCGCCCGGTAGAGGGGATATGAGAGTAGTCCAGACGATCCATAAGCCGCAAAGAGACGAGGATGGGGTGCGCAAGTGAAAAATTAAGGGAAGTGGCATATCTGGGAGGTTGCCTGCGAGGTCATGCTGTAACAGCGCGAGTGTATCCTCCACTGAGGAGTTCAGGCGTGCAGAGAGCCACCGATGTATGGCATTGCGCTTGATGCCCGTATAATAGACTTTCCACGGCACTTTTCCATTGCGGTGGGGCCAGACCAAAGCAGTACTAACTGCCGGTATACATGAGAGTAACTGCTGCAATGCGTGTGAGATCAGTTCTTCGCGTTGTTGCGGAAGCAATGCGGCAGTTTTCAGATAGTGCGTAACCGATGTCCAGGCTATTGGATGCTTCTCTTGCATATGTCCTGCCCTTGTTTTTGTTCGTAAGAACAAATTCTTCGTTTCAATTTGTAGGTGAAAACATTGTATACTATGCTACCGTCATGTACAATAGGGATACATACCAGAGCTATTATTGTGTCTTGAATGCGAGGAGATACCTATGCTTGTTCTCCAGGATATCGCAGTGACCTACCAGAATGTTGTCCCGGCCGTGCGGAGCGTCTCCCTGGAGGTACCAGATAAGGCAGTGGTCGCGCTCCTCGGCGCGAATGGCGCGGGTAAAACAACCATCATGCGAGCAATTTCCGGGCTGCTCCCTATCCACAAAGCCAGCATTGTGCGTGGCACCATCCTTTTTGATGGCAAGCGTATTGACCGTCTCAATACTACACAAATCGTTCAGCGCGGCATCTCGCAGGTATTGGAAGGTCGGAGGCTCTTCGCTGATCTCACTGTAGATGAGAATATACGCACGGGCGCTATCTCATCGCGTGACGCCGCCGGTGCGCGGCGTGCCTATGATCGCGTCATGGAGTTGTTTCCGTTGCTGCGCGAGCGGCGCAAAAGTCATGCCGGCTATCTTTCAGGTGGTGAGCAACAGATGCTGGCAATTGGTCGGGCGTTGATGGCAAACCCGAAATTGCTCTTACTGGATGAACCTTCACTTGGGCTTGCACCGATGATGGTACAGCAAATTCGCAGCATTATCGCTGAAATCAACGCGGGGGGCACTGCTGTACTCCTGGTGGAGCAAAACGCGCAAATGGCGCTCTCAGTTGCCCATTATGGCTATGTACTGGAAACCGGCAACGTTGTGCTGGCGGCACCTGCCACCGAACTCTTGCAGGATGAAAGCGTGCGCAAGTTTTATTTAGGATTGCACGAGGAAGAAGGACGCAGCAACATAGGCACGATTCGCCAGCGTCGCCCCGAAAGGAAGTGGGCCATATGAACGATGCGCCAACCAGAGAGCAGCGCGAAAAGTCTCCTCCGGCGATGCTTACCATTGAAAATATTTCGGTACGCTTTGAGGGTGTCAAAGCACTGGCGGACGTCTCGTTTCAGGTGCAATCTGGAGAATTGTTCGCGGTGATTGGACCCAATGGAGCCGGTAAAACATCACTGTTCAACGTGCTATCGCGTGTTTACCAGCCTGTCGAGGGACATGTGACCTTTAACGGGCAGAACCTGCTGCAACTCAAAACACATCAGGTAGCACGTGCAGGGATTGCCCGTACTTTTCAGAATCTAGGACAGTTCCCGACGCTGACAGTGCTGGACTACCTCCTGTTGGGCCGTCATACGCGCATGCGCAGCGGCATCATTCTCGGCGGTATCTATCTCGGCTCAACTTTCCACGAGGAGCAAAAGAATCGGGCGTATTGCTTGCATTTACTTGATGTCATGGGGATGCAACACCTACAGAACCATACGTTGGGGAGCCTTCCTTATGGCCTGCAAAAGCGGGCGGATATTGCTCGTGCGCTCGCTCTGGAACCGAAATTGCTCCTGCTTGATGAACCGGTCGCGGGTATGGGGCTTGAGGAAACGGAGGATATCGCCTCCATCATCCTGGATATCAAAGAGCAACTGGGCGTCACGCAGATTCTGGTGGAACACGATATGGCACTTGTGATGGGCATTGCAGACCGGGTACTGGTACTCGATTTCGGACGTGTTATCGCACAAGGAACACCGGCAGAAGTTCAGGCCAATCCTGATGTATTGAAAGCATACCTGGGTGAAGAATTTGGCGAAAAAATCGCGGATACGCAAGATACACTATCAGTTCCAACCGACAATAGCCGCTAAATTGCATGTGTCACAGGAGGGAAGATGGCTTATTTTTTTCAACTGCTATTCGCTGGAATTGCGCAAGGCTGTGTCTATGCACTGATTGGACTCGGTTTTTCCATTATCTTCAAAGCCAGCGAGGTCATTAACTTCGCGCAAGGTGAACTGCTGCTGGTAGGAACCTATATAGTATCTGCCGGGGTATTCGAGTGGCACCTGCCATTTTTCCTGGCCCTTGGGCTGGGTATTGTGGTCACAGTAATTATCAGTTTGCTTTTTGAGCGGTTTATCCTACGTCGCATGATTGGTCGCCCCGTCTTTTCCATCCTGATGATGACGATTGGCCTGGACATTGTGCTACGTACCTCCGTGATTATATACTGGGGTTCAAACCCTGTACCGGCAGCCTCACCTTTCGCAATCACTAGCGGGTTCAACCTGGGTGGCGTCCTGTTTGGAGCCAATGACCTGTGGACAATTGGGACCACCATCGTCCTCTGCGCGGCGCTCTATTACTTCTTACATTACACAAAATACGGCCTGTCTATGCGTGCCACGGCGCTCGACCAGGAGGCCGCACTGGCGGTAGGCATCAATATCCGCAGCGTGTACGCACTGGCATGGGGTATCGCGGCCTTTATTGCCACGCTCGGCGGTGTATTTCTTGCCATTGATTCTTTTGCCATTGACCCCACTTTTGGCGGTGTCGCGCTCATTGCATTTCCAGCGATCATCCTGGGAGGAATCGATTCGGTCAGCGGAGCGGTGGTCGGAGGCATTGTAATTGGTGTGACGCAGGTATTGACTGCCGGGTATGAAAGTCACGTGACCAATATTGTGGGCGCGGGCATCCATGAGATTACACCATACATCATCATGATCCTGGTGCTGCTCATCCGGCCATATGGGCTGTTCGGCACACGAAAGGTGGAGCGCATATGAGGACATCAGCAGCAGGTGAGAAGTGGCGAGCAATCAGCCAACCTCCACGATTGTTGGGCAATACCTCGCGCTGGCTTACGCTGGGCATCGGCCTGATACTAGCGATTCTCTTTTTCACCATTGCCAGCGAAGACTGGTTCACCATTGTCAACTACACGATGATAGCGGCAATCGCGGCACTGGCATTGAATGTCCTGTCTGGTTATACGGGTCAGATATCGCTAGGCCTGTCATTTTTTATGGCAATTGGTGCCTATACAGCCGCGTTGCTTGGTGGCCCGCAGCCCACAAGTTCACTTGATCCGCAAGGGTTCGGCCTATCGGTTCTGATATGGCTACCGGCAGCGGGCATTGTCGCAGCACTGGTAGGCGCACTGATCGGCCCGACGGCGTTGCGGCTCAAAGGATTTTATCTGGGAATTGTCACGCTCGCTCTTGTTTTTATCGGGCAATATCTCTTCCGCAATCTCAGTAGTATCACCGGTGGGCCACAGGGACGGACGTTTCCAGCACCGGCATTCGGCGATTTCTCATTTGACCAGCAAAACAACCTGTTTGGGATAGCAGTCACTTCCGGTCAGCAATATTTTCTCTTGATTCTCCCCATTCTTGCGCTAGCGGCACTTTTTGTAGGCAATGTGATGCGTTCACGTGCAGGGCGTGCCTTTCGAGCAGTGCGCGATCACGAAGTGGGAGCGGCCATTATGGGCGTGAATCTGTTTGAGGCAAAAATGGGTGCATTCATCCTCTCCTCATTTCTGGCGGGAATTGCCGGTGCGCTCTTCGCCTCATACACGAGCTACATCACGCCAACGTACTGGGACCTGACGCTCTCCATCCAGTTCGTCGCCGCTATCATTGTCGGCGGCATCGCCAGTATCTGGGGATCGCTGCTGGGAGCAGCATTTGTCTTTGGGCTACCACAGGTCATTGATCATTTCTCGTTGTTGCCAGCAAGCAACAGTGGCGTGGGTCTGAACAGTGGCAACCTGAATGCGCTCATTTACGGTGCGCTCATCGTAGTATTCCTGCTCTTCGAGCCAGGCGGTGTGCTTGGGTTGGTCCAACGATGTCAGGCATTGATCCGTTCATTGAATCGTCATGAAAGGGAAGGAGGTGAACCTGCCGAGATCATTGACCTCTCGTATAATGCCGGTGTCCCAATCAACATTGAGGACGCGGCACCGGTAAAAGGAGATAGTGAATAGCCGTGTAAGCTGCCGATAGGCTATTCAGCATAAAAACGAGATTGATGCAGCAAGGTATTCTTTCAACGTCATCTCAATTGCATGATAAAGGAGTCTCACACATGGTAAGCAAAAAGCTCCTATACAGTTTCTCGCTTTTCTTTGTCGTCCTCCTGCTAGTTCTCTCCGGTTGCGCAAGCAGCAGCAGTTCAAGCGGTAATTCGAGTGGAATACAGGCGGGTCCAGGAGTAGACCTGAACAGTAAAACGATCACGCTTGGCATTCTCTCGCCGTATTCCGGCCCGGTTGCAGACCCGATTGGTATTCCTCTGGCAAACGGCGTGAAAGCCTACTTCGACCATGTGAACGATAATGGCGGTGTTGATGGTTTCAAGGTCAAATTCCTTGAAGAGGACACGCAATACAACCCACAGATCGAGGTGCAGAAATACAACCAGATTCGGAATCAAGTGTTGATGATCGCCGATAGCCTGGGAACCGCGACAACGTTTGCCATTAAAGATCAGGCAACTGCCGATCATATGCTGATATCCGGTGCCACACTCTCCTCCGCCCTGGCGCGTGAGAAGTACCTTGTTCTCGTGGGAACGCCTTACCGCTTGCAAGTGGAGAACGCCTTCGATTATATTGTCAACAAGCTTGGCGTAAAGAATCCTGCTACCGGCATCATCTATCAAAACGATGATTATGGACAGGATGGTCTGACGGGCTACAAAGAAGCGATTAGTGCTTATAACCTGCATGATGTGGCGCAAGTCACTTACGCAACTACCGATACAGATTTCAAGGCGCAGGTTTCTCAGTTGAAGGCTTCTGGTGCCAAATACGTCTTTATCACGGCTATTCCAACCGCGACGGCGGGCATTATTGGTACCGCGGCTCTGCTGGGATACAATCCGCAGTGGATTTTGCAAAGCCCGGCTTTTGCGAGAGGATTGCTGGCAGTCCCCGCCCTGGTACCGTTATTGAGTCGTGCGTGGGTTGTATCGCAAGGCGCAGCATGGGGTGATACCAGCGTACCTGGGATGGCACAAATGCTCCAGGACGTGGCGAAGTATTTCCCGCAGCAGCAACCGGATGGCTACTTTGAGTTCGGGTATGCCGAGTCGGAAATCACCTACGCCATTCTGAAAAAGGCGCTGGACAATAAAAACATCACTCGCGATGGCATGTTCAGTGCGTTTGAGTCGCTGAAAACCGTGAGTCTGGGTGGGTTACTGCCGCCAGTGACCTATGGTTCTTCGCCGAACGATCGTGTCCCAACCCGCGATTCGGTCATTTATCAGATTGATCCGACGGCCCCGGCAGACATCAAGCCGATTACGCCCGATTTTACAGGGACAGCAGCAATGCAATCGCAATTCTGACGATGCCATTCGATGAAGTAGTCTGATTTAGTCAAAAGAGGCACAGGTCCCGCGAAAAGGATTTCGCAGGACCTGTGCCTCTTTTGAGCTTCAGCTCTATACAGGATAATCCATTGTGAAATCAAATGCCATCTTGATTTACAAGCCGCCACGTACCATTATTCTGTTGTAACTGCAAATTGATAAGGTACGATTGCCTGCCGCATGTGATAGACATGGTAATAGTGACTGTTCCGCCGCTTGTGCTACTGCCTACCTGGGAAAAGCTTGTGACAGGACCAGCGGAAGTATCGTTTGTCTGTGATTGAACTATGAACGCTTTCTGGGAAAGTGCCTCGTGAGCGCCTACCGGGAAGTCAGAAGACAGGTAGCTATAGGCTTTTATATAGTCCTTGTTCTCAATGGCTTGATAATATGCATTAGCGGTATCGCCCGCACTCATCGTTGGTGCCTGGATATTGTCGCTTGCACAACTTATGAGTAAGAAGCTACCAACAATACTAAGTGTAGTGAAGAACCACCGTAACGATTGTTTTAGCTGTTGTGATGGCTGATTCTGATCTTGATGCATCAAGTGACCTCCCTGATTGAAACGTTCTGTAACTGCTCAGGGCCGTGCGGCGTATCAATGGTCACAGTACCACCGACTGCAACAGATTGTTGCTGGCGGTCGCTCGTCTCCATCACAATCTCACCATTGCCGGGGAACCGTCCAGAGGTAAGTTGAAATGGATTGAGTTTGACTTGCTGGAAATCCTGATAGCCGACAATATTGATGTTGACATGTCCCGGTGCAGCAGTAACATGCCAGCGCGTTTGATAGAGCGTATCTATCTGGACGGTTTGAACGTTCGGCACCGTGGCAAGAGTAGGTGCTACAGTCGGGTTCACGCTCAGCACCGAAAAACTGATGTCGGGTGAGGCGCTTGTATTGCTGGTATACGCAAATGCCGAATTGATGGCATCACCGGCGACATTGATAGAGGTCAGTCCCAGGATGCCAATCAGAATACCCAGCACGACCAGAATAGTACGCCCGCGCCTGCGGGTGACATCGGCAATGGATTTGCGTGTGGTTGCACGCAGCGAGAAAATGGCAATACTCATCGCAGCACCCCCGTCGGGATGCGATCAATAGTGACTGTCGCATCTGCGTTGTGATGACCGGCGAGCAAGGCTTGCTGTTGCTCGATAAGTTCGTCTCGCTGCGCCAGTTGTTCCCGTAGCTCTTTATTCTCTTCTCGGAGAGCGATCAGTTCTTCTTCCAGTGTCATGCCCGTACTTTACTGGATTTGGCACCGTTTGGCAAGCCCCTAACCGACCTGGGCAGTTACCTTTATTTTGACTTCAGGCCATACGCCAAGACGGGTTCCTGATGCATATCCCAGTAGTTTCAGTGTTTGCTCTTCCGACTTCTTTTGAAAAACTCTCGTTCCTGCTGCCTCACGCCCGAGTACCAACAATCGTCTTGGACAAACTATCCACGGTGGGGTATCTTTTGCTAACTGTAATGAGCATACACCAGCGCATACCTTTTCTCGATTGCCAAAAAACGCTTCAAGTGGTAGGTTGCCTTTTACCACTATACTGGATAAATAGCGATTTCCTCCTCCATCGCAATCTCTTCCCATGAAGGGACAACGGGCGGTTCGTCGGTTTTCGGTAGCTTCGACACTGATATCATCGGTGGGGTAACCGAAGATTTCAAATATTTTTGACATGCTAACGTCCTTAAAATAGCCTCAGCTATATATTTTGCGACTGGCGGAGGAACTGAATTAGCAACTTGCCGGTGTTGATCGAGATTACGGACTGTCCCGGTACGACCTCGGATGGGGCCTTTTAACTGGTAATCATCGGGATAGCCATGCAGTCGCATATATTCTCGTGGGGTTAAATAGCGGTCTTCTATAGGATGGTAAAAAGCTTCTCCACCGCGAAGGGTGATAGATGGCTCATTTCTTGAAAGTCGGCGAAATTTAGTCGTATCTTTTTTTGTGAGATTGCAGCGTTGTTCTGCTGGTAAATGCAGTTGTGCAGCGAGATGTGAACCTTCTGGTACACCATGGATACGGACGCGATCTCTATTCGGGGTAATGTCTACATGACTATCTGTTGCTGCCCGATCATCTTTTCCATGCAGTTTCCCAAGCCCATCTAATGCCTCACCTACCGTCACATACGGAGAGAGTGGAAAAAGACCTTTTGCATTGATGCTTTTTGTATGGGTAGGAAGAGGAAAAGAAAAAGTATTTGCTGGCGCTGTAGCAACGACAAAAATGCGCTGCCGAAGTTGTGGCACACCATAATCGGCAGCGTTCATAATCTTCCAATGAGGAGTATAACCTAAATCTCTGAAATTTTGTAAGAATCTATCAAATACACCGCCTTTTTTACCCTGTTCGTCTAGAGCCTGTTAGGGACTCGAACTCAAAAACTGGTCAAGGACTAGAAAAGGCCGTCCATTGATGAAGCATGAGACAAGCGAACACCACCAAATGCAACCCGGCAAGGGTGGTAGGAAGTCGCTCA